>PDWJ01000780.1_pt1 | contig 44088 bp, 39 predicted proteins | sample 1430881 | NCBI WGS metagenome assembly PDWJ01 (sample SAMN01162460, study PRJNA174530) | Oral metagenome, whole genome shotgun sequencing project. | biome: Marine environment; feature: Marine mammal; material: Swab sample of the gingival sulcus; isolation source: swab sample of gingival sulcus...
CGGAATCATCAACATGTTGAAGCAATTGTGAGTCACTGAACATGATGATGTCGTGTCTGAAACCATCATAGTAGCTTTCAATCAAATTAATCATGGATGCAGCCTGCTGGCTTACCTGCGCCTGATGCTTTTTTTCTTCTGTCTGCGCCATGATCCGGGTGATGGTAAAAAGAAGGGAAATTGTGGTGATTAACACCATCGCTTCTGCAATGAATACGAGTTTCCATCGAAGTGATTTCATCATGTTGTTGCTACCGTGTAATTGTGCTTATTTGTATCAGTTTGAAAATATAGAACGTTGTTGTATGTGATCCTACAAAGAAGATTTTTTTAAATTGTAAACACCCTAACATAATTTATTCTAATTTGTCACGAAAAGATTTCTTATAATGGCCACGGGCCGCCTCTGGTCTATCGAATCCCAGGCGTTGGCCCACAACGAAAATTGAAAGATCCGAGTAAATTACACATATTTTTTATTTCGGTTATGGTGGGCCTGTTGAGTTTACGGTGCAAACAGGTACCGCACCACTGACTGCCTTTGCTGTGGGAAACCATGGCATACCCTTCTGGATCTACGAAGAATTTTGGTATACAGATTTGTCGGACTTTGATCTCGCATTCATTGCTTCTGGCTCGTCCGTGCATTCCGACTGGTCTGCAACTGCTCTATTTAACACAGAACAGTATTTTAGGTGGCGAAATCAGCGCTTGAAAATTTGCCAATTATTCGATATTACCCATGACGGCAATTAGATGCCTTGCTATGAATTGACACCCCGAACCCGGATTGGGGGGCGCTGGCCGTCATCCATCACACCAACCATTGATATTCCGGTTTTGGTGCGAAGGTCCAACGCTTTGATGGTCCGCCCGATCACCGGACTGTCGGCCACTGTTTTTACCCAGTTGAACGCTATAAAATCACATGCTTTCTGAAGTTGTGACAGGTCTTGATCCCCTTTGGACATTTTGAAAAGCGGGGCATACAACTCCCTGCGAAGGGCGTCAGAATATTTTGGGATATCAGTGATCGGGATATGAGCAGGGCCTGGCAGATGAATTGCAGACCGGTTTCAGATTCCGGCTGGACCACTTCCTGTATACCCTGGTCATGAAGGGCTTGCATTCGGCCCTTGCCACAATATTGACCGTGGGATTTAAAAGACGAATTTGTTGGCAGGCAGCGCCGGTGACATCAATCTTGGGGGTGGTTATCAACATAAACGGCCCATGGCCGTTATTAAAAAATTTAGGGAGTGGTACATGTTTACCCTGGTGCTTTACCTTGCGGCGATGATCTGTCTGTTTTTGTCCTGGCAAAAACATAAACACAAAACCCGTATGGCCTTGAAAAAAGCCTGGAAATCTTTTGAAAATATTCTGCCTCAATTTCTTTGTATTATTGTATTGACAGGGGTGTGCCTTGCATATCTGGATGAATCAACGATTGTAAAGCTGTTAGGCAGGGAATCCGGGATGCTGGGCATGTGTATTGCCGCAGTGGTGGGGGCCATTGCATTTACACCGGCTTTTGTGGCGTATCCTTTGGCAGCGTCTTTGCTTGCGGCTGGGGCCGGGTATATGCAGATCACCATGTTCATTACAGCCTTGATGATGGTGGGGATTATCACGTTACCCATGGAAATCGCTTGTTTTGGAAAGGGGATTGCGGTGCGAAGAACCATACTGGCATTTGGGCATGCCATTATCTGTGCCATTGTAATGGGAGGGTTGATGTCATGACGACAATCCTCAAACGGTATAGCATCGCCCTGGTTTTTATCTCATTGAATGTGCTTTTGGCGCTTTTTGTTCCCGATAAGGGATTACACTCCTTTGAGATTGAAATCCATGCAGTGATGGATCTGATCACATTCATCCCGCCCATTTTTATCCTGTTGGGCCTGCTGGACGTGTGGGTGGCGCGGGAGAAACTCATGCCGTATATGGGGCCTGAATCCGGTGTGAAAGGCGGGCTGCTGGCGTTTGCCATGGGGTCGGCTGCGGCAGGTCCGCTTTATATTGCGTTTCCCATTGCCGGTGTTCTGTTGAAAAAAGGGGCTGCCTTGGTGAATATTTTTATCTTTATCGGGGCTTGGTCGACCACAAAGCTGCCCATGATTTTATTTGAAGCGTCCAGTTTTGGCTTGAAATATACCCTCTTTCGCCTGGTGGTGAACACCATTGGTATTATTGTCATTGCCGTGCTGCTGGATAAGACCACGTCTCAATCTGAGAAAAAGCGGCTTTATCAGATCGGTCGTTCAGAATCCTAAATCAGACACAGATTGCCTAAGAACGTTCATTGCAGGTGCCAGAATTCCTTGACATGAAACCGTTGGATAGCCTATATCACAGCCGTAATAATGGCCATGGGCCGACCGGGTCTTTCACAGCGGTTTGCCCACAGCAAATGATGAAAGAAGCGAATCGGTTAACTTGATTAATCCACGGACTGCCACTGCCAGATAGTGCGCCCCGGTTCAGATAGACACAAAGGAAATGTAAATGCACCAGAACGGATATATTTCACGTAAGATGCGACAGCCTAAGCTGAAGTCCAGACCGCCCATTGTGATTGCCGCCTTTGGCAGCACCACACGTGCAAAAGTGGCCCTTGATCTTTTTACCCGAAAATTGGAGTCCCACTATCCCGATGAAAATATTTACTGGGCCTATACATCGGAGATCATCCGCAAAAAACTTGGCCTGCCCAGTCTTCAGGAAACCCTTGCAAAAGTGGAAGCCGACGGCTACCGAAAAGCTGTGGTACAGCCCATTCATGTGTTTCCCGGCACCGAATATAAGCAATTGGCTGAAACCTGTAACTATTTTCCGGGGATGCGTGTGTTTCTTGGAGAATCCCTGCTCCACCGCTGGGATTTTGTCAAAGAAATTTTGGAAATCATTGAGCCGGAGTTTTTATCTCCTCAGGAGGGTTACAATCTTTTAGCCGTGCACGGCACCCCCCTGGCATCGGACCCGGTCAATGTGGTGTACATGGGCGTTGAACGGCTGGTGGCGGATATGTATCCCAATGTGGGAGCCGCGTCAGTCGAGGGGATTCCCGACTATGAGGCCATTTTCGCAAAAATGGCGCGGGAAGGGCTGGTCGATACCTACAAGCGAATAAAAATCATCCCCATGATGTATTTTGCCGGCATCCATGCAGAAGACGATCTCATGGGTGAAGAAGAAGAAAGTTGGCGCAGCATTCTCGAGGATCAGAGCTTTGAGGTCGAATGTCCCATGGTAGAGGTGGATGGAAAAACATACTTCAAGGGGCTGGCCCATTACCCTGGGGTAAACGACTGTTTTATGGACCGCCTGGAACGGATTCGTAAGCTGGCGGAATACTACTGACACTTTTCTTTTTTAGATGGTGACTTAAAATCCGGTGTATCTGTGGCAGATTTAATTCTGATCATGGGCCTAATATTTTTTGGCGACCTTAAAAAGCGGGATCGGAAATAATGCTTAGATTCAGCATTATTTCCGATCCCCATGTTTTTAGCCTTTTGGATGAAAGAGAAAGTTGAATGATTCCTCAGCTTTTTTGCATCAGGTGTTGTTAAAAGGCCTCTGTAAAAAAACGGTTGGCTCTTGGCGGCTATTCTTGAACCACACCGGTCCCGTTACAATCCGGGCATTTCTGATCCGGTTCGCAAACACAATCATCTCCGTCATCCGAATCGTAGCTGCGCCATTCCGCATTACATTCACAATTGCCCATAAGAATTTTTTTGCCTTTACAGGTAGGACAGACTTTTTCAGCCATAATTTTCTTCTCCTGGATGTTAATAATTTGATAAAACGACAACACTAACCCATTAGCATAACGATTTTCTCAGGAATGTAAACCCCAAGATTATATAAACTTTAGATTTAATTGTGAGCATGGGCATTATTGCATCTTCTTTGTTTTCATCTGTTTCAATGCGTTTCTGAATTTAATGCAGGGGTCCTTGTATGAGACTCGCTGGGTAAACCATAAGCAATCTGCCGGCGGGGCAGGGGGATAGCCTGCCAGATCCAACGGGGTTAAATATGCATCCAGGTCGGTGGGATTTCTGTTTATTTCTGTCATTGCCAGATTGATTTGAGAGATGCTAGGATTTAAATAGGCCACTCGATCCATCACCCCAAGACCGTATTCGGTGTGGCCGTTGCCCATGATGACAACCACGGGGCCTGAGTTTGGTGGGGCGGTGTCATGGAGTTCTGTTATGGACAGCGCCATTCGGTCGTTCCGGGCCAGCCATGTATCGTATAGTCTTTCGGTCATTCTGCCGTGCCCCATGCCGCAGTGTACATCTTTGAATATGGCCGTCATATGGGTTTTATAGACTGGATCATTTAACTGTGTGGAAAACATCTGTTTTATTTCAAGTGCCGTTAGATTTTCAATGCCTTTTCGGACGATACGGCGTTTCTGGGATGCCGTTAAATCCAGCCCTGCTGCTGTTAGACCGTTGTCCCGGGCCAGGACTAGAAGCGACCAGTAAAAAGACCACATCTTGTCCGATTGGTCGGCCCATCCCAGTTTTTCTCGCATCTTTTTTTGTACCGCATTTTCCATCGCCGGTGTATGCCTGGCATTTTTTGAGTCCACAAAATTCAACAAAAGCGGCGTATCACTCACCGAGAAAAATTCAAACCCAATCTGCGGTGGGTGCCCTGAATCTACAAGATCGCGAATAATCCGTTTTTGCACGTTGTGGTGAACCGGATTGTCGTGTTTCTCAGAAATGTATACCACATCACAGGCGCTGATTGTTTTCAGCAGTTGGTCGTATGATACCTGTCTGCCTGTCTTTGCCGCTATGATTTTTCCGATCAATGGGTCCTGACGCTGCACAGGCGCTTGTTTGGGGGCCGTGGCACAGGCAAAGGTTAATGGCAGTATCACTGTCACAATGAATAGATTGCGCATATTATCTCCTCATACCATTTTGTTTTTAGGCCGATTGACCTTACCTTTGGGCCTGATGTTTTTGAAAATACATCACAATGCTTTTGCCCATGATGGGATTTAGCAGTCTGTCGATCCAGGCTGTAAGCCAGGGCTTTTTCATCAAGTCCCAGACCAGGAGTCTGTGGTAAAGGTTGACGGGCATAGCGTCGGTGCGGTTGGGGCCGACCAGACATTTCAGCCACCAATAGGGGCTGTGAATGCTGTGGGCAAAATGGGCACCTTTAAACGTAAATCCCCTTTCAATGATGCGGCGCTGTAGCTCGCTTTTTTTGTATATTCTTACATGGCCCATGTCGGCATTGACATATTCATCGGACAACCGCCAGCATATTTTTTCAGGCCATGCCCTTGGCACACTGATTGCCAATGTTTTACCCGGTTTGACAATCCGTGCCAATTCATCAATGGCAGCATCATCGTCGGGAATGTGCTCTAAAACCTCGGAGCAGATTACCACCTCAAAGCTTGAGTCGGCAAATGGCATGGCCGTGATATCCATGGCGGCAAGATGCCAGTCCCGGCAGGCAAGATCGTTGATGGATTCATGGAATTTCAGTTTGTGCCGGGTGGTGAGCAGGTTGTCAAAACTAAAATCTGCACCAGTGCAGATGGTATCCTCTTTTTGGCACATGTGTACAGTGTGCCGTCCTTCGCCGCAGCCAATGTCCAGCACCCGGTGACCGGGGCGGATGCCTAATCGGTTAACGTCCACGGTAATCATCAATCACCTCCTGGTATACGGCTGCGGTTTTTATGGCGGTTTTTTCCCAGGTAAACTCAGTAGTTACCCGCTCATATCCTTTTTGTGCCAGGGTCTCCCTTTGTTTTTCATCATCCAACAACTCCGCGATGGCTTTTGCCAGTGCCTGGGCATCCCCGGGGGGCACAAGCATTGCGGCATCTCCCGCCACCTCGGGCAGGGCACCCCCAGTGGTGGAGATCACAGGTATCCTGCAGGCCATGGCCTCTCCCACGGGCAGACCAAACCCTTCATACATGGACGGTACCACTGCGATCTGAGACCGGGCATATTCCCGAACAAAGCGCTGGTGATCAATTCGGCCCGTAAAATTGATGTGATGGCCCAGGTCCAGCTTTTTCACCAGCCCCAGGATACCACCGTCCTTTTTGGGGGTGCCGATGACGGTCAGGGATACGTCTTTTCCTGTTGCCAGCAGTCGATCCAGGGCGTGGAGAAGATGGTATAATCCTTTAAGAGGGGTATCGGCACTGTTGGTGACAATGAGCCGGCCGGGAATTGTTTTAATATGGTCTATAGGGTAAAAATTGTCCAGGTCAATGCCAATGGGGATGGTCCTGAATTTTGATTCTGGGATTTTGAATGCCCTTGAAATATCTGTTTTGGAATTGTCCGAAACGGTGATGATGGACGACAGGCTGCGGGCGACCCGCTTTTGCATCCCGATAAATGAGTACCACCGCAGTGCTTGCATTTTTTTCCAGAAGGACCGGGTGCTTTGGACGGCTAGACGCCGGTCTACAGTCATGGGGTGGTGAATGGTGGCGGTGACGGGCATCTGCTTGGCCAGGGAACGAATCCCATAGGCCAGCGTCTGATTGTCATGAATAATGTCCAAGCTTTTGGTTCTGTTTTTCATAAACCGCTTCACCCGCATGCCAAAGGTCAATGGCTCAGAATATCCCATGGCACAAATATCCAGCCACTCCAGGAGGTTGACAGGATCTTTGAGTTCGCTCAAGCGCGGGGTTCTGAACAGGTCTGCCGGGTTATAAAGATCCAGGGTTTCTAACATGGACAGTGTAATGTGGTCACCAGGGGTGATCGTGAGCTGGGGATCCGGGGGGCCGGCAATCACTTCCACCCGGTGTCCAAGATCAGATAATGCATGGCTGAGGTGACGGATATAAACCCCTTGGCCCCCGCAGTGGGGATTGGATCGGTATGAAATCAGTCCGATACGTAAGCCGGTTTTATGGAATGTGTTCATAAAGAGTGTTTGAAGTGGCGCGCCCGGCTGGAATCGAACCAGCGATCTTCAGCTTCGGAGGCTGACGCCTTATCCACTGGGCTACGGGCGCTTAAATCAGAAAAATTTATAACATATTATCAGATAAAGTCCATATTAAATTTTTCTTTTGCTTCACCGGCCACATACAGGGAACCGGCAATGCAGACGGCATCATCTTTGGATGATGTTGAAATTGCATGGGATACCGCCGCGTTAACATCTTCGATAATGTGTGTTTCTCCTGAAAAAAATTTTTCCACTGCCGCCTTGAGCACCTCAGTGTCAAGGCTGCGGTCTATTTTTGCCTTGGTGATGATCACCCGGTGGGATAGGGGAACCAAGTGGCCCAGCATTTGTTCGTAGGGCTTGTCATCAAGAATGCCGATCACCAGGGTTAGTTTTTTGCGACTCAGTCGATCGGACAGGTATTTCCCAAGTACCTGAGCGGCTTTGAGATTATGGGCACCGTCCAAAATTACTAAGGGGGCATCCATGATTTTTTCCAGGCGACCGGGCCACTGGACATTGGACAGGCCCTGACGCACTAATTCCGATGTGAGGGTATATCGTTTATCCTTCTCCTTGTTTTGTTCAAAGATGATGTCGCAGACAGCCAGGGCAAGGGATAAATTTTCCCGCTGGTGGTCTCCGGGCAGGGGCTTGGGAATCTCTTTGAGCGTCGTGTGAATGCCTTGGAATGTGAAGGTGTTTTTATTGGGGTGTTTTCGGATGGAAAAATTTTTTTTAAAACGGAATAGGGGGGCACTATTTTCCGTTGCGATGCCTTCTAATACATCAATCCCCGAAGATTGTGAGACCGCAGTGACCACCGGAGTGCCCGGTTTAATAATGCCGCCTTTTTCCCGGGCAAGCGCCTTAATGGTCGTGCCCAGGTATTGGGTATGCTCAATGGACAGGTTGGTGATAACACTGATGCGAGGCGTGACGATATTGGTGGCGTCGAAGCGTCCGCCCATGCCGGTTTCGATCACGGCCCAGTCCACCCCGGCTTTGGAAAAATGATAAAAGCCCATGGCTGTGGCAATCTCAAAAAAGGTGGCCCGTCGTTCTCCAGTATCCGCCGCATTTACGGCCTGGTATGCAGCAACCACATCATCATCTGAGATCTCTTGGCCATCCACAACGATACGCTCGTTGAACCGGACTAAATGGGGGCTTGTATAAATCCCGGTTTTAAACCCTGCCTGGTGCAGTATAGCGGCAATATACGTGGCTGTGGAGCCTTTACCGTTGGTGCCGGCCACATGCACCACCTGATAATTTTTATGGGGGGTGTTCAGATCTTTTAAGATGTTCAGGATGGTATCAAGTTCAAGCTTGATACCGAAACGACCCAGTTTATATATGTTATCCAGGCACTCGTTGTATGAAATCTTCGGCATTTTCGGATGTCTATAAAAAAAGCCCGGCATGTCAATTCATTCTAACATGCCGGGCTTTTTCAATGCTTAGCTACGTTTTCTGCGAGATCTAGAAGCAGCAATTCGTTGTCTTCTCATTGCTTCTCTCATCTTACGTCTTCTGTACTGACACGGTTTCTCGTAGTGCTTTTTAACCTTTAAACGTTTGAAGAGTCCATCATTCTGAATTTTTTTCTTCAGAATTCTTAAGGCCTTTTCTACATCATTATCAATAACGGTGACCGTAATTTCTTTCAAGCAGCATCGCCCCTTTCATAGTGGATTTAAATATTAAATATTTATAACCGCCCTCAATACCAAAATGATGGTTGAAACGCAAGCTAAAATTTTTCTAGGTATTACAATTTGGAGATCAGCTCTGCAGTGACGTCGGGCAGAGGCTGTTCGCCGTTTAGTGTGATGTATTTGAAGGAGGCACCTTCAAGATCTCTGAAATAGTATGAGGAGGCCAAGGTCCCGGTCTCTTCATCATAGTAGATATCATGACGTTTGTTAATGGCAGCTTCATCCTGGTCATCGTCACGGGCGGAAAGGGCACCACTGCATACCCGGCATTTGTCTCCATCGGGTTTAATGGCGTCAATGAAAATGTTGTTGGGATGATTGTTGTCATTTTCACAAAGTCTGCGGCCCATGATCCTGTTTTTGGCAACTTCACGATCCAGCAACATTTCAATTACGTAGTCCAGTTTGATGCCTTTTTCTTCCAAAGCCGCATGGAGTTTTTCTGATTGTACTTTGTTTCTGGGGAACCCGTCGAGCAGCCAACCATTCTTGCAGTCGTCCTGCTCAATACGATCGATCATCATGGGGATGGTGATGTCATCGGGTACCAGATCGCCTTTATCAATATATGCTTTGGCTTTTTTGCCCAGCTCGGTGCCGCCTTTGATGTTGTCACGGAAGATCGCACCGGATTCCACATGGGCAATATTGTATTTATCTTTCAGGATTTTTCCTTGGGTACCTTTGCCGCTGCCGTTGGGGCCGAAAAACAGAATGTTCATTTTAACTCCTTGAGTTGGTTTATGTTGGTGCCTTGTCAGGGCACATCATTTGATCATAAAAATTAGGTAAATTTGTTGTGGGTCAACGCCTGGGACGGCCCGTGGCCGTTATTAAAAAATTTTTAATATAAGACTGTCTTTTTTTTGTCAAGCTTTAAGGCCCATGGTTAAATTTAAAGCCCCCCTTTTTGTCCCTTTACCAGTCACAATCTTCAAAAGTTAGCTGTGTGTTATCAGCTGCCCTTCCAATTTTTTTAGCGAGGTCTATTAATCTGGGATCTGCTGAAAAAACTGCGCCTGTTCCTGGCCAATAATATGTTTCATTTGATTTGCATAAGGTAATGATAAACGGTGTGTTACAGAAACCCGGGTCTTCTTTGTTTTCTGTATACATCACAAAAGAAATCGTTTTTTTTGACGCACCACGAAAGGTCTCTATAACATCTGCATGGCACGTTATCTTTTGCTCATCATCATCGGCATTATCTGCAGGGGGGTGGATCCATTTCACATGAAGAAATTCTAATTAATGCAGCATAAGGGGGTGTTGGCAATGGCGTTGGCAACCGCCTCGTACGCTTAAATTAGAGTGCCTCAATAACGCCGGCAGCAATCAAGGGGATGAGAATCTCGTGGTGGCCCACGATGGCATAGCCACGACCTTTCCCCAAAGTGGGTCGGTTGACCACGTTGGTCATGGGGCGGTAGTGACGGATGAAATCAAGATTTACCGTGGTGAAATCATCCACCTGGTGACCTAAATTCCGTACCAGGGTCAAGGCCTTTAAAAACACTTCAGGCAGGATTACGGCAGACCCGGCATTGATAAAGACGCCCTGTTCAAGCTTGGCTACTTTTCGGGCAAAAGTTAAAAAATCGTCGTGGGATGCTTTGCCGCAGGCCGCAGCGTCAAATCCAGGGTGCATGTGAATAATGTCTGTTCCAAGCGCCACATGGACGGTGATGGGCACCCCTAATTGGACCCCTTGGGCCGTGATACTCAATTGTTTGTATGGCAAATCCTGTTCCAAAATCATTTGCCCCACCGCCTGTCCCAATCCAATGTGGTTTTCCTTTGCCGCGGCAATGGCCAGATTCAAAAGCTCGGAGGTTTCCCGGGCCATACCAAAGCTGCCGTCGGTCAGGCTCGCGGCAACATCTTCACTGGTTCGTCCGGTAAGGGCTGTTTCAAGATCATGGATGATACAAGACCCGTTCATGGCAATCAGGGTGAATACTTTTTTTGCCATCAGATCAATGAGAATGGGGGACATTCCAGTTTTTATCACATGCCCGCCCATACCAAAACAGATCTCCTTTTTTTGGTTGGCCGCAGCGGCCATGGCGTTAATCACTGCCCGGATATCTTTGCCGGCCAAGATGGATGGCAGCCGGTCTATAAATGCATTAAATCCGCCGCGCCGGGTCCAGGGGGTTGCGAAATCATCTTTGGAGACCAGGCTTTTGCGGTCCATGATCGAATATGTGGACAGTTGGCTGAAATCCAGTGTTTTTTCATCTGTCATTAAAGAGTATCCTTTCGGTCAGGTCACAAAGGATATGGGCCAGGAGAATATGAACCTCCTGAATTCGTGCGGTGACCTGTGAATCCACACAAAAGGCCATATCACTGATCGCCTTGAGTTGGCCGTCCGAGCCGGAGAAACCGACAAGGCGCAAGCCCATTTCCTTGGCTGCCTGGGCCGCTGCCACCACGTTGGGAGAGTTGCCCGATGTGGAAATACCAAGGGCCATATCACCCGGTTTGCCCAGGGCTTGTATCTGCTTTAGAAAAATTTGTTCATAGGAATAATCGTTGCCGATGCTGGTGATAATGGAGGTGTCGCATGTTAATGCAATGGCGGCCAGAGGCGGGCGTTCCATCTGAAAGCGGTTGACAAATTCGGCGGCAATGTGCTGGCAGTCCGCCGCAGATCCTCCGTTACCAAATAACAGAATTTTTCCACCAGACGTGAGGGTGTCTGCCATCGCTTGGGCACAGTCCATAACCAAATGGGTGTGGGTTGCAAAAAATCTTTCTTTGGCCTGGATACTGTCTTCAAGGGCCGTTTGGATCAGTGCTTTCATCATCATATTTCGGGTTATGCGGATTTTATGGCGTTTGCCTGGCGTTGGGCCAGGACCTGATCATGGATATCCTGGATTTCAGCCAAGCGTTGGGAAAAGAGTATATTATCCGGAACCATGGCAACGCTTTTTTTAGCAAAACTTAGCGCAATGGACAGATTCTTTTTCTGCAGGGCCATGGCATGGGCATATCCAGACAGGGCAACGGCATCATTGGGAGTCTGTTTTACAGCGATATTGAATGCTGCGCCCGCAGCCCGTGCATCGTTTTGATCCAGGAAAATCTGCCCTTTGATACGAAAGGGGGTGCCGGATTCCGGTTTCAGACCAATGGCCGCATCCAGGTGGGGCATGGCCCTGTCAGGTTGACCATTCTTAAATAGAAGATATCCAAGGAGCAGTTCAATTTCAAAAATGTTGGCATTTATGCTGTGGGCTTTTTTCAAATAGAGTATCGCCCGATCTTTATCGTTGTTGATCCGATGGATCAATCCGATATTGTATACCACCATCACCTCTTCGGGATTGATGGCCAAGGCCTGTTCAAAAAATGTCAGTGCATTATCCAGTTGCTTGTTGATGCCATAGGTCACCCCCAAGCTGTTAATCAGATTAATATCTTTGGGAGAGAGCCGCAGACCTTGTTTATATTCCTGGATGGCTTCAGGATATTTTCCAATCTGATACAGCCGGTCTCCACTGATGTTCAAGGACACCGCATCAAAGTGAATTGTTCGTCCGGGTTCAAAAAATGCGGCATGGTCCAGGGCTTTCAATGCGTTGCCTAAAATGTCATCCCTGGAAAACTCGTGGCAGGGGTAGCCGGCAAGGCCCATGGTCAGCTTTGCCTGGAGCTGGGATTCAATTTTATCCTTTAGTCCGGATAGTAGCGCTATCCCCTCTTTTTCATCGATGTAATCCCAGAACACCAGGGCAAAGGTGCTCTCATCCAGGCGTTCCCATAGTCCCCGTTTTGTGTTGAGGATACCATTAAAGCTGGATTCAAAAATTGCTGTATCGGCGTCTTTGACTGACTCCGGGGTGTTGGGGGCAATGCGGATCACGGCGGCAATACATCGATCTTTTGGAAGAGACGTTTTAGAAAAGCGGTCCTTAAACGATGTAAATTGAACCGTAGGCGCGTGGAGAAGATCAGATAGATACGTCTCCGGAGGGACAACTTTGGTATCCCCGGTCCTTTCTGTCTTTAAAAATTGAATGTCTTTGGCGTTGAATTTTTGGGTCATTGATTGCGTATCAGCCTTGTTATGGTTTGGGTCAGTATGATTTCCTGACCCGGTTGAATGGTTCGGGGATCCATGATGAAGCGGTCACCCTCAATGCGGCCCATAACCGGGGGATCCGAAGCACGAAGCTTTTTTTCCAGGGCAGAAACGGAAAAAGGGGTGGGCCGTAATGTGACGCAACGGGTGGGCAGCGTCAGGTCGGGATAAGATCCACCACCGGGTCTGGAGGTCATATCTGCCAGTTGGATGTCTGCATCATCTTCCAGGGCCTGGGTCAGCATGTCAAATAAAACCTGAGCGTTGTCTGCAATGGCCGCATAGGAGAGGGTGAGCATCCTCAATGTCGGTATTTCACGGATTGCCTGGGGCGTGTCCCTGTAAAGTTTTAGCGTGGCTTCCAGTGCGGCCAGGGTCATTTTATCGATCCGCAGGGCCCGGGTGAGGGGATTGGCTTTGATTCGGTCCAAGGTTTCTTTTTGGCCCACAATGATGCCGGCCTGGGGGCCGCCTAATAATTTATCTCCGCTAAAGGTGATCACGGTGGCGCCGGCTGCCACCCGTTGAGCCACAACCGGCTCGGCAGGCATACCATAGGGGCTGAAGTCAACAAAGGTGCCAGACCCTAAATCTTCCATCACCGGAATCCCATGTTTTTGACCGATTGTCACCATCTCTTTGAGGGGAACACTGGCGGTAAATCCCTGGATTTTGTAATTGGAGGTGTGGACTTTGAGCAACAGCCCTGTGTGTTCATTCACGGCACCGTCGTAGTCCCGGGGATGGGTACGGTTGGTGGTGCCCACCTCTTTGAGCACACACCCACTTTTGGCCATGACGTCCGGGACCCTGAAAGAACCGCCGATTTCCACAAGTTCCCCACGGGAGACCACCACCTCTTTGCCTTGGGCAATGGTGTTTAATGCTAAGAGTACCGCCCCGGCATTATTGTTCACTGCCATGGCCGCTTCGGCCCCTGTCAATTCGCAGATCAAATTTTCGATGGCCGCATAGCGGATGCCCCGCTTACCTGTGGCAAGATTCAATTCCAGGTTCGTGTAGGCGCCTGATATGGTTTGAATATTTTCAAGGGCGTCCTGACAGAGCAAGGCACGGCCCAGATTGGTATGGAGGACCACACCGGTGGCGTTGATCAGCGGAATGAGCCGATTTTGCATGGTCTTTGCCGCCTGACTGGCGGCAGCATCCAGAATTTCTTGCCGCCCTGTACCTGAGCCAGCACCAGAAAGAATGGATTTGCGGGCCCCTTCAATGGCCTTGCGCAACACATCCACCACCACCTTTCTCGGGATCCCGTCAAACCGCTGGTCTGTGCGGACAGCGTCAAGGAGGTGATCTACGCCAGGCAGAGATTTTAGTAACACCTGTTTATCCATTATGCCGGTCTCTCGTAAGCTTGGGAGGGGGTTAAGGCATGTAAGGGGAGGGCGTCAATGAGATGTGTAAATTTTGAACTGTCCAGGTTCAGCCGCTTGACTGTAGGCACAAGACTCTGGGCTTGCATTCTCTCTATTTCAATGCCTGTAAAAAATTTTTCCATCAGAAGGTCCGCTATATACACCACCGCCACCAGATCTTTTGCCGATGTTGCATTCTCAGGATGATGGTGGTGCAAGATTACCTGGGAAAGGGTGTCCGGTAATTCCCAGTTTTTTGCCAGAATCTGGCCGGCCTGGCAATGGGTGATCCCCAGCAATTTTTGTTCCGATTGGAGGAAATCTGTTTTTGTGTTTGCAAGATTTCTGAACATCAATGGCGCACTTTCTGCGATAAACTGATCCAATACCACTTTTCCGATATCGTGGAGCAGCCCTGCTGTATACGCTAATCTGCCGTCCACTTTGCCGCTGATGCCAGCCAGCGCATCGGCCAGCTTTGCCACCCCTACGGCGTGAAAAAACAAGCCGCCCCGGCACATGGAGTACCCCGAAGATCCTGTTTGGCCATAGTAAGATTCCACAGCCGCAGTGATGACGGTTTTGATCAGCATATCTCGACCCAGAAGAAGAACGGCATCTTTGAGGGTATCAATTTGTATATTGCCTGAAAAAAGGGCAGAGTTGCACACCTTTAAGGTTTGGGCAGAAAGCACCTGATCGTTGGCCAGTTCCCGGCTGATATCTTCCAGGCTGTGGCGGTCTTCCTGGAACATCCTCAGAATTTTCAAGGCTGTCTGGGGGATGGGCTTCAGGGCGGCGGTGGTATTTTGGATATCCTTCACCGTCGGCGGTCTGTGGGCGTTGCTCATCTGCTGGGACTGTTCCCAAGTCGGTTTGATTTCGGCCTTTCCGGTGCTCATATCCAGCGCCAGGGTGCAGGTAAAAAAGCCGCCAGTTTCGGAATTGATGATTTCAATATCCCAGGCCCGCAGAATGTCCCGGACAATTTCTGCTGATCTGCCGCCAATGTCCAGGCCGATGTCCTGGTGTGAGACCGGGCCCACAAGGGCGCCGCCGGCAATCACGGCCTTGAGGTGTTTAGGGGTGCAGCCCAGATCTGTCAATGCCTTAATGAGCATGGGCAGCCCTGTCACTGCATATTTTTCCGGCATGGGATCCTGGTACGTGCCCGGCGGTTCCGGCAGAAGAATATGGAGCAGTCCGCCCACTTTGGCCGAGGCATCATACAGAGATACGCCGACACAGGTGCCCAAAAAGGCTTGAAGGACGTGATTTGATTGTTTTATTGCCTTAAATCGACCTGCGGCAACATGCTCGAATGTTTTAAAGCTCATCTATATTGTTTTGCTATCCAAGAGTCAACAGGTTGTATGCATCTTTATGGCATGGTCGGCCTGTGGCCGTGATATTGATGCCTCATGGGATCACTCTTCTTTGTAGAGCGCAAGCACCCCGGATCTGGCCAATTTTTTGACGCCAAAGGGGTCAAGTTTCTCAAGCAGCACATCAATGGTGTCTTCATCACCGGTCACTTCAAAAATATAGTGAAGGCTGCCTTTGTCCAAAATTGTACCATTAAAGTCACGGATCAGGGTGTTAATTTCTGCCTGATGTTCGGGACTCGCTTTGACGCAGACCAATGCCATCTCCCGTTTTACTGCGTTTTCTCCGGTCATATCTCTCAATTTGATGACATTAACAAGGCGTTTGATCTGCTTCATACACTGTTCAAGCATGCTTGGGCTTGACAGAGTGGTGATGGTGATTCTGGACATCTTTGGGTTGGCCGTAGGGGCACCACAGATGGTCTCAATATTGTAGCCTCGTCCAGCAAATAATCCTGTAATTCTTGCGGTGACGCCGGGTTCATTTTCAACGAGCATGGTCAGGGTGTATCTGTTCTCTTTCATGGTCAGTATTCCAGGTGTTTATTCACGTCCATGGCCGGTTTCATCTTTTTTTCACATCTTCTTCGGTAATGGTACGATTACGGCCGTTATTTTTTGCAAAGTAAAGCGCATCGTCAGCCCGCTGGATCAGATCTTCTACATCTTCTCCAGGACGGTAAAGAGAGACGCCTAAAGAGATCGTAATGGGACCGATGGTCTTGCCCGAGGTTTTTGAACGCCATCTCATTGCCTGCAGGCTTTTTCGCATTTGTTCTGCCAGCGCAACCCCGCCCGGAATGTCTGTATTCGGGAGTATCATAACAAACTCCTCTCCGCCAAACCGGGCTGCGATATCTTTTCCTTTGATGTGGTCGTGTAAAAGTTTTGCCAGCATCTTTAGCACATTATCACCGATGAGATGGCCGTGGGTATCATTCACCTGTTTAAAATGGTCGATATCGCACAGAAGCATTGTCAATGGGGTATCTTGCTCCGTTGCCGTTTTTGATGCCTTGACAAAGGCTTCGTCAAATCCTCTACGGTTAAGCAGTCCGGTCAGCGTATCTGTTTTGGCTGCCTGCTTGACCCCCTCCAATTCTTTTTTCAAGGCGTCTATTTCACTGATGGTCGCATCCATGCCTTGTTTCAAGGATTTGTTTTCCTTGAGAATGGAACGGGTCTCAGAAAGGATATTCTGAGACGCATCCTCAATGGTTTGGGGCTGGGTCGGATCCATGTGGCTGTACAGGGCCTCTATGCGGTTTCCGCTGTCGGCGATACGGCTGCCAGAATCGCCAATATGTTTGGACACTTCAAAGATGATGGACTTAAATTCGGTGGTTGTTTTTTCTGTGATCCGCATTTGATGGCCTGCAATATAGGTTTTAAACCATTCTGTTACCATATCCATTGAGATCGGAGTGTCGCCATTGTTACAGTCGTCAATAAGTTGGTTTAATTGGGGTTTTCTACCCGTTGCATATTCATACCAGACCGCATAAACAATGGGGCTATATGGCAGGTCGTGCTCGGCAATCGCCTGCAGGGCCTGCCTTAAGTGCCTGCCGGAGGTCGCGATATCCTCCGGGTAAAAATCATCTAACATAGAAACACCTGTGTATTCAACACTCATCAGATCGTTGAACTTTAATTCGAATGTGTTAAGCATAAAAGATTAACCCAGAAATGCCACATTTTATAACCTGGCCGTTCGTTTAAATCATGGCCTGGGGTCTTTATACTTCTGTGATGGTCACCACGCCTATATTTTCTATCAGAAACAGGGCCAAGAATCAAATTTAAATTTGGGATCAATGCATTTAAATTCGGAGGCGGCAAACAGGTATCCGAATTTAAATGTACGCTTTGCCAGGGCATTTTTTTTCAATTTGTGTTAGGGTAAACATAGTTTATATCGATCAAAAAGAGATGAAAGGCAAGCCATGCAAAACAAGGGCGGTAAAGCGCATATTGTATTTCCATTAGATTTTCCAGAAACTGAAACGGCGCTGAAGTATGTCAGAATGCTGGATGGACATGTGGGGATGTTTAAGATCGGTCTGGAATTGTTTATTCATGAGGGGCCCGCTGTGGTGGGGCAAATTCGCAGCTTGACCGACGCAAAAATTTTTTTGGATTTGAAACTCCACGATATTTCGGCCACCGTGGGACGGGCCATGGCCCGTGTGGCGGATCTTGGTGTGGATCTGGTGACGGTGCACTGTGCATCGTCCCAAAAGATGCTTGAATCAGCAGTATCCGGGGGGCAGGGAAAAACCGGTGTGCTCGGTGTGACGCTGTTGACAGATAATGATGCAGCAGTTGTCGCCGCAGGCGGATATAAGGCAGAATATGTCACCTCTGTTATGGCGCTGGTGTTGCTTCGGGCTCGGATGGCAAAAGATGCGGGGTGTACCGGTGTGGTCTGCTCTGGCCGAGAAACGGCAGCCATTAAAGACATATTTGGCAATGACTTTCTGGCGGTAACGCCGGGCATCCGACCGGAATGGAGTTTGACAGCCAATGATGATCAAAAACGGATTACCACCCCGGCGCAGGCGGTGGCTGCGGGCAGTGATTATCTTGTTATTGGCCGCCCCATCCGGGATGCCCCGGACCCGGTAAAGGCGGCTGAAATGGTGGCCAATGAGATTGATAAGTCCTGTGTGGGTTGATTTTATTGTCCCTGGTTAGACAAAACATCCAGTAATTCGATGCCCCGCTGTCCGGACGGCAAAAAAGATATGATCCGGTTGAAATCTGCATCAAATTGAAATTTCAGGCGAAGGTCAAAAGTAAAACCGGTTTCTGCCAGCAGGTGTGGCCATTCCACGGCAGCCACAGCATCGTCTCTTTGCAATTCCTCAAGTCCTAGGTATGCCAGTTCTTCGGATTCCCCGAGGCGGTATAGATCAAGGTGCAGCAGCCGGCGGCCGGTGGCTGGATATTCGTTGACGATATTAAACGTGGGGCTGGTGATATAATATCCTGGGTCCACGCCGAGCCCCCGGGCAAGCCCTTGGACAAAACAGGTCTTTCCTGCACCCAGCTCCCCTTCAAGGGCCATGGAAAAAAATACCTGTTCCAGGGCAAGCGCCATACCTAACTTTTTGCCCAGGGCCATGGTCTCCTCTGGGGTTGTTGTGACGACCTGTTTCATGCCAAAATCTTTGTCAAGGCATTGGGTATCATTTCCAACATATCCGATGCCGTAAAACCTATTGGTAATGTCTGAGCAAGAAGATCGCCGCAGAACCCGTGGATGAATACACCAGCTACGGCAGCGGCATCTGGGGGCATGCCCTGGGCCATGTAGCCCGCGATCATGCCCGTCAGCACATCCCCCATCCCCCCTGACGCCATACCGGGATTGCCCGTGGGGCAGATGTGGCAGGTCCCGTCGGGGCAGGCGATGAGTGTCTGAGCGCCTTTGAGCACCAGGATGACATTGGCTGTACGGCTGAATTCTTTTGCAATCCCGAGGCGGTTTGACTGGACTGCTTGGGGGGTCTTTCCGATAAGCCGTGCCATTTCTCCGGGATGGGGGGTGAGGATCAGGGGGACGTTGGCTGCTCTGAAAATGTCCGGAGTGGGTGCCAGGCAGTTCAAACCATCGGCGTCAATGACCATTGGGATATCGGTGTCTTCGACCAGTGCCCTGACAAGGTGCTGGGTGGACGGATGGGTGCCGAGGCCCGGACCCAGGGCCAGGGCCTGTTTCCCTGACATGGCGGTTTTTATGGCGTGCAACCCTTCTTCTGACAATTCACCGGCAGGCCCCTGGGGCAGCCCCATGGCCATGGGCTCCACAACCAGGGCCTCCATGGTCCCCAACAGTTCCTGGGGAACGCCCAGGGTGACCAGTCCCGCACCGACACGAACCGCTGCATTGGCACAAAGGGCGGCGGCCCCGGTTTTTCCGGGTGAACCGGCCAAGGCCAGCACATGTCCTGCGTTGCCTTTATGGCTGTTGAACGTCCGTTGCGGCATCAATGCGGCAATATCTTCTTTTTCGGGCAGGAACAGGTTCGGGCATTCTCCCCGGGCAATATGACCGGGAATACCGATATCGATGATCTCAAGGGCACCCGTATGGACATTTCCGGGGTAGAGGACATGTCCAGCTTTGGCAAAGGCAAAGGTGGCTGTGGCGTCGGCCGCAATGGCCGTGCCGCATACCTTACCGGTGTCGGCGTTGATCCCGGAAGGAATATCCACGCTGAAAATCGGAGATGCGGAGTGGTTCATGGCATGGATGACCGCCTTGAAAAATCCCCGGATATCGGCGTTTAGACCTGTGCCGAAAATGGCATCAACAAAGAGATCGTGGTGCATAATGGTGGATTTGAGCCGGTCAAAGGCTTCTCCGTCAGGCACTTCCAAAAAACTGGATTCAGGATGTTCCGCCAGCAAGGTTTCCACGAGTTCCATATTGATTTTTGCATCTCCGGCCACCTTGTCCCGTGTCGATAGAAGAATGAAACTGACCGCCACCCCCATTTCCATGAGGTATCGACCGATAACAAACCCGTCGCCCCCGTTGTTTCCCCGACCGGCAATGATCGCCACCCGATGGGATTCAATGGGGTCAAAGGCCTCAACAAGGGTTTCAAGGGCTCCCCGACCGGCATTTTCCATGAGTACCAGCCCAGGAATACCAAACTCGGTGATGGTTTTCCTGTCCATTTCCTGCATTTGTTTTGCGGTGACAAGAATCATATGTGTTATTATCCTTACTTTAAAATCTGAAAGTTGTATCCGTTGTTATCCTTACATGAAAGACCGATGCAAACCCATTGGTTTCTTTCAGTGTTTGTTGTGGGCAAACTGCGGTGAAAGGCCCTGTTGGCCCATGGCCGTTATTATAAGTCCCAAGAGTGAACAGGAAATGACAGGTCACGCGTCGCTGCTGTTGTATATGACTTCCAATCTAAAGCGGTTTTAAAGTCTGCTGGCCTTTACAGGGTGCGCCTTCAAGGCGGCATCGGCATCCGGGCATCATAAATGCCTGGTCAATGGTGTTTCTGGTGGCAAAACTGTCCAGCACTGTCAACACATTGCCCGATACAAATGGAATGAGGTGGATATGATGTGCCACGATCTGCGTTGCTGGCGTTGTTGAAATTGCACCGCAGATCAGTGTGTGAATATGCTCTTGTTTCATAAATAGTGCCAGCTGGTCAATATCATCCGGCTTAAATGCATGGTAGAATTTCCCTTTGACGGTCTGGTTTTCGATTTCAGCTACCAGCAGGGTGCCAGCGGCATCAAAAACAGGAGAGATTCGATTGCCCCATGCTGTGATCGCAATTTTCAATACTTGTCTCCTTATTTAGGCCTATGATCAAAATAAAATTTACAACGCCTGTGCTTCGCAGTCAATTTGAGGTCGTCGACACAAAGCCAAACTATTTTTTATCTAACCTTGATTGTTATGAAAATAAGCAATCACAAATAATTATTATAAGATTTCCAGCTCTTTCAGCTCAGCCGTTTTGATTCCCGTAAATTCGCTGATGACGGAAAGGTCGTATCCCTTGGCTCGCATTCTTTTTGCGATCTCAATTCTGGAACTCAAAGCACCTTCTTCTCTGCCTTCTTCTCTACCTTCTTCTCTGCCTTGCTTCAATCCTCTTGTCAGGGCATCGTCCACCCCGGAGGCATAGTCACGTTTCCATTTCATATGGGCCTCGTAGGCATCTACAAGTTCAGAGTCCAGGGTAAAGGAGACGTATTTTTCATGGGCTTTATTCAGATTTGGATTTTCTTTTAATAAAATACGCATTTTTTCATCCTCCTCTGTTTGACCTTCGTGTTTTAGGTAGTACAACCATTTTTCAAGTTCATTATCTGTATTATAATCAATGAGTCTGGGAAGTTCAAGATAATGAATCGCCAGATGATCGGTTAAAAAAAGCTCCGGGTCTTCAAGGTCCCTGAGCATAAAGCATAGATGATATCTGTTTTCCTGATCAAAAAGTTTGAAATCTATAATGTTAATACAGATGACAGGATACAGATTGTCGTATTTTCTTCCCTGTTCCAGCTGGGAGGCATAGAGTCTTGACCAATAATACAGGGCGCGGTTCTTAAAAATGGCATTGCCCGATGTCTGCACCTCAATATTGAATATCTCTCCTGTTTCCGAGACCGCCTTGATATCCAGCACCGACTCCTTGTCAAAATGAATGGTCTTCAGATTAAACGGATTTTTGACCGCCACGCTTGTAATAAGGGGAAGGCCACAATTTTTTTGGGTGGCATTGATAAAGTCCTTGAGCAGTGAGCTGTCTTTTTCCATGCCGAAAAGGTACTTTATGAAAATATCAGAGGTCGGGTATATGTATTTCATTTTGCTCTCCTATAGACTTTCATATAACGGCCACGGGCCGTCCCTGGTCTATCGAATCCCAGACGTTGGCCCAAAACAAGAAAATGAGGCGGAGCACATGGGTTGCGGGTTTCCCGCTTTAGAGTTTTATCCCTAATTTTTTGATCCGCCGGAACAGGGTGCTTTTGTGGATTCCCATATCCCGGGCTGCTGCGTTACGATTATAATTGTTTCGAGCCAGGGCATCAAGGATCAGTTTAATCTGGGCCGCTTTAACCGGATCTTCATTTTCTATGGGACCGGAATCTGTGGTCGGGGAAAGGGAACCTGGTAGGTGTAATGTTTTAATATAGCCTTCCGAACAAAGGACAAAGGCGTGTTCAATAATATTTTCCAGTTCTCGGATATTACCGGGAAATTCATGGGCCATAAAAGTGCTGAGGACGTCTGGGTCAATGCCTTGAATATATTTGTTCTGGCGCAGATTCAGCCGGGAAATGAATCGGTCTACCAGGAGAGGAATATCTTCCATGCGCTGGCGAAGCGGCGGCAGCGCAATGCGAATAACGTTAATTCTGTAATAGAGGTCCTGGCGGAATTCATTTTTTTCCACCTGGGTGGCCAAATTTTTATTGGTTGCGGCAATGATACGGACATTGGCCTGCTCCTTGGCAATACCGCCCAAGGGCGTATATTCGTGTTCCTGAAGGACCCTGAGCAGCCGCACCTGAAAGGCCGGGCTGGTATCTCCGATTTCATCCAGAAACACGGTGCCCCCTTCTGCCAGTGCAAATTGGCCGGGCTTGTCCTTGATCGCGTGGGTGAATGCCCCCTTTTTATAGCCAAACAGCTCTGATTCCAGGAGGGTGTCAGGCAGGGCGCCGCAATTAATGGCGATGAAAGGGCGCTCCTTTCTGGGGCTCATGTTATGAATGGCCCTGGCCATCAGCTCTTTGCCGGTGCCGGTTTCACCCTCAATGAGGACCGACGCATCAGATTCCGAGATCTGGGGCAGGATGGCAAAAATGCTTTTCATGGCATCTGAATTGCTGACAATATCATCCACTTTGACAGGTTGACTCAGCTCTTTTCTCAAGGCCTCAACCAGGGAATGATCCCTGAAGGTTTCGACCCCGCCCAGCACTTCATCATCCTTGTCAATGAGCAGGGACGTGGATGCGGTGATGGGGATTTTTTTCTGTTCACTGTTGATAATATACGCTGAGGTGGAAACAAAGGGTTTGCCCAGTTCCATGGTTTTTTTCAGGGCACAGTCCTGTTCGCACATATTGGATCGAAACACTTCCCAGCAGTGGCGGCCAATGGCATCTTTTCTGGAAATACCGGTGATCTCTTCGGCGGCCTTGTTAAAAGAAGTGATTTTCCAGTTGTAATCTACAGTGAACACACCATCTGAAATGGAGTTCAGAATGATTGTTGTAGTGTCCCGGTTGAGGGGAGGGGGGCTATTGTCTTCCATGGTTTTCCTTTTGCTTTGTCTTCAAGTATTGGGACAAGATCTTGGTGGAAGATCGGATCGGTCTGCGTTCGCTACAGCAAAAATCCCAACGAAAAGAAAATGCTGTAAACCAGGGACAGTCTGGCCGTTTTGGCAAGGGTGTCATTTAAGAGACGTCCTTTTTGTTCGGAAATGCTGTACAAAAGCGGGATAGACAGGGGCATTGAAGCGATGGGCATAAGGATACAAAAGGAGTAGGTGCCCGAAGCAAACATCAGTGCGGGGATCAAATAGGATACCAGTACCAGAATAAAATACAGGGTTTTTGTCCCTGGTGCGCCAAGCACCACGGCCAACGTCCGTTTACCGGCTTTGGCATCGGTGCCGATGTCTCTAAGATTGTTGACGACCATGATCGCAGTGATAAGAAAGCCTAAAGGCACAGAGGTCACGACAGCCCCTAGGGTCAAGGTGCCCGAAAGCAGATAGTAGGTGCCGCAGACTGCCACGGGACCAAAAAAAATAAAGACAAAAAGCTCTCCAAGTCCATTGGAGGCGATGGGATAAGGCCCTCCGCTGTAGCACAGTGTGCAGACCAAGGCTGCGAAAACGATGAGAAGGATGGGCAGCCCGCCGACCGTGATCAGCCAAAGACCTATTGCCAAGGCGCTAAATAGCGCCAGCAGCATGGCATTACGCACAGATTGGGGGCGGATCAGTCCACTCTGGGTGACCCGAATCGGTCCCAGCCGCTCGTCTGTATCTATTTTAGATTTAAAATCAAAATAATCGTTGGCAAGGTTGACTGCGATTTGAAGTAAAAAGGCGCCAACCAGGGCTGCAAAGAAGATGAGATATGAAAACTTGCCATCACGACAGGCCGCAGCGCCCCCGGTAATCACAGGGGCCGCCGCGGCTGGCAGGGTTTTGGGCCGGACGGCCAGCTGCCATTTTTTTAACGTTGGTATATTTTGATCCATGATTTATTCGACATATTGGTGTTTGTTTACCTTCAATTCGATGGCATAGATGGCAAAATAGAGGGCTGCTCCTAAAATGCCCATGGCCATAATACCAGTGTACATCTCTTTGTACATAAGAATCTGGTAGGTCTCAACCACAATGTAATATCCCAGCCCATATTCTGTAAGGGATTGTTCTGCAATAAACAATACTGCAATGGCGGTTCCCGTGGAGATGCGAAGGGCCGTCAGTACTGCAGGGATGGACGCCGGCAGGTAAACATACCTGAACAGGGCACGCCGTCCGGCCCCCAGGGATTTTACCGACAAGATCAACTCTGTTTTCAGTCCGGCCGCTTCATCCCGGACCACCACCAGGATCTGGAAAAAGATAATGATGGCAATCAGGGTGATTTTAGACAGGTCTGTAATCCCCATGAGAACATAGATCACCGGCAGGAATATGATTTTAGGAATGGGATAGACGATGGCGATAAAGGGGCCTGCAATCCGATCCAGGGCCGGTATCTGACCTAAGGCCACGCCCAGGGGGGCTGCAAACAGGGTGGCCAAACATACGGCGGCAAGGACACGGGCCGCACTGGCCAGAAAATGCAGGCCCAGCACCCCGGTGATTGATGAAAAAAACAGGGGCACCACGGTGAACGGAGAGGGTAGAATGGGACGGTTTACAATCATTGCTCCCACCCACCAGAGGATAAAGAGCATGGCAAGCCCCGTCAATGCGGCCCAGGGGGTGATGCGTTTTTTCATGAGAGGTCTCCCATGGCCTGGTGCAGTTCTCTGCAGATGGGCTTAAAATCTGGATGATCAATCCTATCATCAATACCAGCCAGCCTGTTTTCCATGATCAACGGCACAGTGTTAATACCGGGTGTGAGTACCAGAATTTTTGCTCCCAGAATAACGGCTTCTTCAATATCATGGGTGACGGTGATGCTGGTCAGTCCGGTTTCAGCATGGAATCGCTTCATCTCTTTTTGCAGTTCACTTCGGATCGGTGCGTCCAAAGCGGAAAAGGGTTCATCCATGAGCAGCAGGTCCGGTTCCAGCACCAGGGTTCTGGCGATGGCGGTGCGCTGGATCTGCCCCCCTGAGAGCTGTCCTGGGTATTTATCTGCCAGGTCATCAATCCCCAGCCAGGAGAGCCAATAATCGGTAAGTGCTTTTTCTTTGACACTGTCTTGGGGTACACAGGTCGGACAATGTTTGCCGTCAGGACCGTAAAGGTGTCTGATTTTAAATCCCAAAATGGTGTTTTCATACACCGTTGCCCAGGGCAAGAGGCCATGATTCTGGAGGACAAGGCCTGTGTCAGGTCTCGGGGCGGTGATCTGATGGCCGGCAATGTGGATATGTCCCGACGTTGGCTGCTTTAACCCGGCAATGAGATATAGTAAAGTGGTTTTACCGCACCCCGACGGTCCGATGATAGACCAGGACTCCCCGCGTTTTATGAAAAAGTTAAACCGGTCAAAAACGGTTGTTCCGTCCTTGTAACTAAAATTCAGATCGGAGATGTCTATCATTTAAGAAAGCTACCGTTAACAGATTCAGTATAGGAACTTTTATGGGTCAGCAGTTTTTTTTGGATCATCCACGCCATTACGTCTTGCCACTGGGCCTGGGTGGGAAGCTGGTTGACGGGGAATGGGGGAATTTTATACACGTGTTTGACGTTTCCCGGCACCCTGATTTTTTTTTGCATCAGGGCCCGGTATGCCTCTGGATCTTGGTTGAGATCCCGGGCGCCCTTCATCCAGGCCTTGATATAGGCGTGTACTATTTCTTTTTTTTCTGTCAAGGATGTGGCACTGAAACTCAATACACTGAGGCTGATTTCCGGTTTGGAAAGATCGTCGATAATGCGTTTTGCACCCGCCTTTATTGCGCTGGTACTGAGCGGTGCAGGCAAAGTCGCCGCTTGGATTTGCCCAGACAGCAACAGCTGCATTCTTTCGGGCAACACTGGAACTGATCGGGTGACAATCTTATCCCTGGGCAACCCGGCATCAGTGAGGAGGCGGTCAGTGATATATTCGATAATGGTATTTTTTGATACGGCAATGGGAACCTGGTCTAGATCCTGGACGGTGCGAATCTGGCTTTTGGGGGCCACCAGCACTGTGAACAGAGGCGATTGGCCTAACGGGATCCGCGCGGATGCAACGACCTGCATGCGAACCTTGTCCCGGTTAAAATTGGCCGTGCCTGCTAGCTCATTGAGCATGCCGTCGATCCGACCGGCCTGCATGAGCTGATCCCGTTCAAGGGCGCTGACCACAGGCAGGTGTTTCACCGTGATCCCCGATGCCTTGAAATACCCTTTTGCCTGGGCCACGTAGGATGGCAGTGCATCCGGGATCGGCAGCAGGGCCATGGCCAGGGTGTTTGACGTAGCGGCTGCCGCCATGGCGGATACTGGCATTGACGCAATAATTAACATTGTCAACAGCAGGAACGGCTTTAGAATGTGGGCTGGGCGTTGTTTCATTTTAGATGGATTCTCCTGTTTATTCAATTCACTGAATTCTTGTCATTGTGTCTTATCATAACTGAAGATTAAAATCATGGCAGAAGGTGCTCGGTACAAATAGACCGGCCGCAAGGGGGCTTCCTTGCGGCCGGAATTGCGCTGTGGTCTGAATTTTAGGGTGTGACTGCGTGGTGTTTTGTCACAGAACGAAATGGCAGCCTACACCTTAGAGGTATTTAGGTTTCCAGACCATTTTTTCGATAAGGGTGTTGAGCCGCGCTTCATCATTTTCATGGTTGAAATCAGAGAAGGGGCAGTCATCTTGGCACACACCGGCTTTGATGGCTTCAGCACCCACCCGTTTGGCAACCTCAATGGAGACCTCCTGGAGCTGATGCAGGGGCGGGCAGAGGATGCCATCGGCAATATCTTCATCAGTGATGAATTCGGCAACGGCATGGGCCGCCGCAGAGAAGAATACGGGCAGCACCTCAGTGGCACCCGAGGCAACAATACCCAGACCCACGCCTGGGAAGACAAAGGCGTTGTTCATCTGGCCGATGCGGAATGATTTGCCCTTGTGGTCAACATTATCAAAGGGAGATCCTGTGGCCACCAAGGCCTTACCATCTGTCCATTCATATACATCAACAGGCAGGGCTTCAGCTTTGGTGGTGGGGTTGCTCAAGGGCAGTATTACCGGGCGATCTGTGTTTTTACCAACGGCATCAATGACCTCTTTGGTAAAGCAGCCAGGCTGGCCAGAGGTGCCGATGAGAACAGTGACCTTTTCATTTTTAATGGCATTGAGCAAGTTATTGTCCTCTGGTTTAGTCAACCAAGCCAGTGATTCCGGTGCTTTGGCGAATTTAAGTTTATAGGGCTCAATATCTCTGTCTGAGGTGACAACACCTTTTGAATCCAGGGTGAAAATCTTTGCAATGGCATCTTTTTCGTCCATGCCCTGTTCCATGAGTTCGGTTTGGATCTGCTCGGCAATGCCCACGCCGCCGGCACCGGCACCGTGAACCAGGTAAATCTGATCCGTCATTTTTTCATTTTTTGCCTTCATGGCGGCCAGGATGCCGGCCAGGGCGATGGAACCGGTGCCCTGGATGTCGTCATTAAAAGAGATGACCTCTTTAACATATTTGTCGCGGACGGAGAAGGCCGTCTGTTTAGAGAAATCTTCCCACTGGCACAGGGCTTTGGGGAAGACCTTTTTGAATGCAGTGACAAATTTTTCAACGAATTCATCATATGCAGCACCAGTGAGGCGGCGTTCACGCCATCCCAGGTAGTTGGGATCGTTGAGCAGTGCTTCGTTATCTGTGCCGACGTCAAGGGAGATGGGCAGGCAGTGCCAAGGTGCGATACCCGCTCCCTGGGTGTAGAGCATCAGTTTGCCCAGACAGATGGGAATACCGCCGGCTCCCTGATCGCCGATACCCAGGATGCCCTGGTTGTCCGTTACAACCGCTACCCGGATGTCCCGGTCGGTGTAGTTGCGAAGGATCGCTTCAGCATCGTCGATATTGCCTGGAAAAAAGTGAATGCCGTTGGCCCGACGGAACATGGCAGAATACTGCTGGCAAGCCTGGCCTACGGTCGGTGTATAAATAATGGGGAGAAAACGGGTAACATCGGATGCGATGACGGCATGGGCCAGAACCACGTTTCTGTCGTAAAGGCTGCGCAGATAGATGAATTTTTCAATGGGGGTTTCTTTTTCATCTACAGTTTTCAAACAGTTTTTTACCTGATCTTCAAGGGTTCTGACCCGGGGAGGGAGGTACCCGTTCAGCGTTAATTTCAGACGCTCCTCAAGGGAGAAGGCCGTGCTTTTGTTGATTTGATTGTACTGAAGGACGTCAAATCCTCTGAGGTTAATGTTAACGCCTATGGTGTCGCCATACTCGCCATACTCAAATTCGTAATGCTTAATTTCCATGATACACCTGATCCTTAAAAGTTAATAATGATACATACCAAAAACAACCTTGGGACTATTACTATGGTTTTTTAAAAAAATCCAAAGGTTTTAAAATTAGTAAACTCTTTTAAAAATATGTAATTATAATTAGGTTAACCCATCAAATGAGTTGAAACGGCCGGTATCCCTTCAGGTAAGGCCCATGATCAGAATTCAAGCGCCCAAAGCTGCGCCGGATTTTAACCCGAGGGCGGCTTAAAAGACAACCAGATGGGCGTTTTTATTTTGATCATGGGCCTAAGACCCGCCCGCTCTGAAGTTGCTAAATCAGCGTTTTATCATTTGGCGCAACACATAGTGCAAAATGCCGCCGTTTTTTATGTAATCCACTTCAATGTCAGTGTTCAGCTTGATGTCTAGGTCAAAGGTCACTGTATGGCCGTCTTTTTCAGCTTGAATCTCAATGGTTCCACCTGGCCGAATATCGTTAAGCCCCTTTATTGTAAAGGTTTCTTCACCTGACAGGCCAAGGCTGGCGAATGATTCGCCGGGTTTAAATACCAGGGGAATTACGCCCATCCCCACGAGGTTGGATCGGTGGATCCGTTCAAAGGATTGCGCCACTACAGCTCGAACCCCCAGCAGACAGGTCCCTTTTGCAGCCCAGTCCCGGGATGAGCCGGTCCCATATTCTTTACCTGCAAATACCATCAATGGGGTGTGGGTTTTACCATAGCTCTGGGCCGCGTCAAACACAAATTGGGTGGATTTTTCAGGAAAGGCTGTGGTGAAACCGCCGGTTTTATCCACCAGTGTATTGTTGATGCGAATATTGGCAAAGGTGCCCCGCATCATCACTTCATGGTTGCCCCGCCGGGAGCCATAGGAGTTGAAATCCCGTTGTTCGACGCCATTATTCTTAAGATAAATGCCTGCGGGGTAGTCTTTGGGGATGGCACCGGCCGGTGAGATGTGGTCGGTGGTGACGGAGTCACCTAAAACCAGCAGGGGCCGTGCGTCTTTGATGTCTGCCAAGGGGATGGGGTCAGGGCTGAAGTCGGTAAAAAATGGCGGATTCCGAATATAGGTGGACTGCGGATCAAAGTCAAAGGTGGTGCTTTCTTCCACCTCAAGTGCCTGCCAAAGGGTGTCTCCTTTAAATATTTGTGCGTACTGATCCTTGAAGAATTTTTCTTGAACATGGGCCTGAACCAAATCGTCCACGATGTGTGGGGCCGGCCAGATGTCCTTGAGATATACCGGCTGCCCATCGGTACCCGTACCCAAGGGCTCGGTGTCAAAATCAATGTTAATTCGGCCGGCAATGGCGTAAATGACAACCAGGATGGGGGAGCACAGGAAGTTGCCTTTAATCTCCTGGTGGATGCGGGCTTCAAAGTTCCGGTTACCAGAAAGCACCGAGGTGACATCCAGGTTGTTGGACTGGATGGCGTTTTCAATGTAGGCGTCCAGGGGACCGGAGTTCCCGATACAGGTCATACAGCCAAAACCGGTATTATTAAATCCCAGGGTCTCCAATGGGTCCATCAATCCAGCGGCCTTGAGGTAATCCAGGACCACCCGTGAGCCGGGGGACAGGGAAGTCTTGACATACCAGGGAACGGTCAAACCTTTTTCCACGGCATTTTTAGCCGCAAGACCCGCGCCGATCATGGTATAGGGGTTCGAGGTGTTTGTACAGGAGGTGATGGCCGCAATGACGATAGATCCATTGGTCAATCCAGGGCCGTTGCCCGTTTCAGGAGGAACCTGCACCGATTTTCTGCTGGCCAGGCTATAGATTTCAGTGGTTTTCTCTTTTACTTGGGACAGGGGAATCCGATCCTGGGGCCGGGAGGGACCTGCCACAGCAGTCTCAATGGCAGAAAGATCCACATCCACGGTTTTTGAAAATACAGGGCGTTCCCCATGGGCGTTGAAAAAACCGCAGGTTTTACAATAGCTTTCTGTAAGATCGGCGGCATCGGATCGATTGGTTTTTCTCATATACGCCAGGGTCTGGTCATCCACCGGGAAAAAACCAGAGGTGGCACCGTATTCCGGAGACATATTGGCGATGGTGGCACGGTCGGTAAGGGTCAGGTGTTTCAGACCTTCCCCGGTGTATTCCACAATCTTTTCAACCACATTTTCTTGTCTCAAGATGTTCGTCACAAAGAGTGCGATATCCGTCGAGGTGATATTTTTACCGGGGCGGCCAGTGAAATTTACGCCAATGATTTCAGGTAGATTCATATAATAGGGCTGACCCAGCATCACTGCTTCGGCTTCAATGCCGCCCACGCCCCAACCTAGCACCCCCAAGGCGTTGATCATGGTGGTGTGGGAATCGGTACCTACCAGGGTATCTGGAAATATTTCAAAGCCCTTTGTCCCTTCCCGGACCATGGCCACCGTGGCCAGATATTCCAGGTTGACCTGATGGCAGATACCGGATTCCGGGGGGACGACCCTGAAGTTTTTAAAGCTTTTCTGTGCCCATTTCAGGAGGTTATACCGTTCGGTGTTCCGTTGGTATTCTTTCTGAGCATTGAGGAAAAACGCGTTTTTTTCCTTGAAATGGTCCACTTGGATGGAGTGATCAATGATCAGATCCACGGGCACCAGGGGGTTGATCTGTTCTGGATCAAGCCCGGCGACTTTGACAGCATCCCGCATGGCGGCAAAATCCACCACCGCCGGAACACCCGTGAAATCCTGCATGAGTACCCGTGCCGGATAAAAGGGAATCAGTGAGGTGGACTGGCCTGGATCGTTATAGAATTGCACAGCCCGCAACACATCTTCCCATTGGACGATACCGTTCCCGGCGTGGCGGGCCAGATTCTCAATGAGTACCCTTGCGGCAAAGGGGAGGCTGTTGACCGTGGCAATGCCTTCATGTGCCAGGGTGTTTAAATTTTGGACCGTATAGTCCCGGCCGTTGACGGTCATCTTTTCCTGAATGCGCGTTGCAGTCATACTCGTTTTGGTCTCCTTGGGGGTTATGGTAAGTTAATTATGTTCTTCTTGGGCACGGAGATCTTTGCGCAGGGTTTTACCCACATTGGATTTGGGTAAGGCCTGACGAAATTCTACGGCAATGGGCAGTTTGTATCGGGCCAGCTGGGTGGCGCAGTAGTCGATCACCTCTTTTTCCGTCATGGTTTCTCCCTCTTTAAGGATGACAAAGGCTTTCACCGCCTCCCCCCGTTTGGGGTGGGGGATGCCGATACAGCAGGCTTCAAGGATTTTGGGATGTTCAAACAGGACTTCGTCAATATCCCTGGGATAGACATTGTAGCCGCCGGAGATGATCATATCCTTGATCCGGTCCACAATGTAAAAGAATCCCTCCTCATCCATTCTGGCCACATCTCCGGTGCGCAGATATCCGTCTTTGGTGATGGTTTTGGCGGTTTCTTCGGGATTGTTTAAATACCCTTTCATGACCTGGGGACCCTTGATTAACAGCTCTCCGGGCTCGCCTATGGGCATCTTTTTTGACGGATCGTCAATGTCCACAATTTTACACACCGTATCTGCAATGGGAAGACCGATTGAACCTGGTTTCCGTGTTCCCCTGTAAGGGTTGACATGGGTCACTGGTGTGGACTCGGTAAGGCCAAACCCCTCAACAATAATGGACCCGGTTTTGTCTTGGAAATTGTTGATCACTTCCACGGGCAGGGGGGCCGATCCTGAAAAACATCCCTTGATGGAGGTCAGGTCGGTGTTGGGCATATCAGGATGCTCCAGAATGCCGATATACATGGTGGGCACCATGGGCGCAAAGGTGACTTTGAACTTTGAAATGGCTTCAAGCAGGGCTGATGGCTGGGGCTTTGGCACCAGTACGTTGGACCAACCCATTCGGATGGCCAGGTTCATGGAAGTGGACATGCCAAACACATGGAAGATGGGCAGGGCGCCCAGCATGACCTCTTCTCCCTTTTTAAATGATGGAAACCAGCCTATCAGCTGCTGGACCTGATAGGACAAATTCTTATGGGTCAGTATCACCCCTTTTGATACGCCAGTGGTGCCGCCGGTGTACTGGAACATGGCCACATCATTAATGGATACATCCGCATGGGTATGATCCGGTTCATATTTGGCCATGAGATCTTTGAAGATATAGAGATCCGGGGCAGGTTTGACATCGGCGGCCAACCTTTTTTTCTTTGCCACAAAGGGAAAAAGCAGACGCTTTACAAAGGGGAGGAAATCGCCAATGGACGTGTATACAATTTGTTTGATGGCGGTCTTTTCCCTGAGTTTGACCATTCTGTCGGCCAGCAGGTCCAAGGTGATAAGAAATTTTGAATTGGAATCGGTAAATTGGTGTTCCAGTTCCCGATCAGAATATAAGGGATTGTTTAACACGACAATCCCTCCGATTTTTAAGGTCGCGTAATAGGCCACAACGCAGGGGATGACGTTGGGAAGAAGGATGGCAACGCTGTCCCCTTTTTTTATGCCAAAATCTTTCAATACCGCAGCAAATCGTCCCACCATTTCGTTCAGTTCGCGATAGGTCTGGGTAAATCCCTGGAAGATCAGCGCAGGATGATCCGGGAAATTTGTCACAGATTCCTCTAGGTACTGGGTCACCAAAACATCCTGGTATTCCAGCTTCGATTTGATACCCGTTTCATAGGCGTCAAGCCATATTTTTTTGTCATAGGCACTTGGGTCGGACAAGGCAATTTTCCTTTCTTGATGTTTTGGATTGAAGGATCTGATACACCATTTTCAGCTTTTGATAAGAAGTTTTTTGATGGTCTGTCAAGAAAAAATACAGTCCTTGAAAAAAAGGAGGTCTTATCATTTTGTTAAATGAATCCTTTCTGGGACGCTTTTGACCATGGCTTGAAATCGTAAAGGGTTGCCAAGGTCCTTGAATATCGGTGAATGCTGTGCTAATTTGCCAACCATGAAAGTGATTAAAATCGGCGGGGGCTGCCTGCGGGACGGCCGGGCTGCAAAAACAATTCTTGATCTAATTGCAGGGCGGGGGCAGGGGGATATTTTTGTCCTCTCCGCCTTTTACGGGGTCACCGATATGCTGATTTTAGGCATTGAAAAAGCCCTTGAAGGGGAAACGAATATCCCCAACGTCATCAGCCACCTCAAGGGGCTGCACCATGACATTATCCAGGATCTATTGGCGGATGTTGGAAAACCAGACCCCTTGTTTGAATCCCTGGAAGCAGTTTACGCCAAACTGGAGCGGTATTATTTCGGGATCTCTTTTACCCGGGAAGCCACCCCTCGTATGCAAGATATGGTGGCTACTTTTGGGGAGCGAATTTCTGCGGTTATCATGTCCGGGGCTGCTACGGCTTCAGGGCTGGATGCCGATTATGTCCTTCCCGAAGACTTAGGAATTGTCTCTGATGGTAAATTTATGGATGCTTCGGCCCTCATGGACAAAACCGCCAGCAATATCAAGGCATGGCTGTGGGATCATATGACTGAAGATAAAATTCTCTTTGTTCCAGGATTTTATGGCGTCAGCGAAACCAACGAGATCACCACCTTTGGCAGGGGTGGGTCTGATTATTCGGCGGCTGTGGTTGCGGCGGGTGCCGGTGCCCAGGTACTTGAGATCTGGAAGGATACCGAAGGATTTATGACGGCGGATCCAGATAATGTGCCCCATTGTCGGCTTATTCCCAAATTAACCTATGAAGAGGCGGCAGAACTCTCATACACCGGGGCAGGCATTCTCCACCCAAGGACCGTGGAGCCCGTGAAAAATGCAGGTATTGATATTGCCATTAAAAATACCTATAACCCCGATGCCCAGGGCAGCCTGATCACCCATGATGTGCCGGTTTCCGCAGGTATCATCAAAAGTGTGTCTTACACCAAGGATATTTCCATCTTAAAAATTGATGCGCCGGGGGTGGGCGCCAGGTTTGGTTTTTTGGCCCAGGTACTGGCACCCATTGGCCAGGCGGGAATCAATGTGAAATCTGTTGTAACATCCCAGACTTGTATTGGTTTGCTCCTTTCCCAAGGGGACCTTCATGCTGGATATGAGGCGGTGATGACTCTGGCACCTGCCCATTTAGGAAAGGTGATGACCGTTGATGACGTGGCGCTGGTGTCCATCGTGGGCAAGGGCCTGCACGATAACCGGGGAATTGCCGCCAAGTGCTTTTCTGCCGTATCTGAGGCCAATGTGAATATTGAAATGATTTCATCGGGAACTTCCGATGCGGCGCTTTATTTCCTGGTCAAAGAATCGTGTTTAGACGACACGATTCAGGCCCTTCACAACACGTTTTTTGGCCGGTGCCGGTAAGACAACGTGCGTTGTTTGCCTGATACTGTGGTGCTCCGGTAATTAATCAAGAAGGGAACGGCCGCTTTTTTTTCTGGACGAAACGCTACGCCCGATGATCCAGCCGGTAATCAATACCCCAAAGCCGGAAAGAAACCATTTAATCATGGTGCCTTGGAACAGACTGCCGCCGTTGTTTTCCAGCCGGTCGATGGTCGCCAATAATTTTTTATTTTCAGCCTTCAGCTGTGTGTTTTCAGACAGGGTATGATTGGCGTTGCCAGCTGCCTTCTTCAGGTTGGCCAATTCCTCGTTGACCTGTTTGAGTGTGTGGCTGAGTGTTTTATTTTCCGTTTTGATGCGTGCCAGTTCTGAAGCAAGGCTGGCCGTCTTATTTTTGGCATTGGCGTCACTCGGTTCGGATATTTCCTGGGCGTGACCCGCACGACCTTCCATGGCAGCAATCCGTTTTTCAAGGGCCTGTTTTTCCCGGGTCAGTTTTTCGATCGTAAGGGCTTTGGGGGGATCAAACATGATAAAGTTTTTATTGACCCATCCCTGCTCACCGGTTTCTAAGGCTACTTTATAGAATCCGTTTTCCTCTCCAAGGATGGTCAGTGGGGTATTGCTCGGCAAGGTCTGCTTCACTGTAAAATTGTTGCCTGGCCCTTCACGAAATGTCAGGATGAGCATATCTGAAACGTAGGCGGTTTTTGCATGGCAATGGGCTGTGGCAATGCCTAAAAGCAGTAGGATTGCGCCCAAGATGTATATTACATTTTTCATTGTTTTGGTTCTGCCTCCTGCTATTTTCTTTAACGCTTCAATACCAATCCTTGCCTAATTTTACAATACTTCTTTAGAAAAAGAGATTTAATTCACAAGGGGTAAGCCCTCCCGCAAAAAAGACTTGCCAAGGGCGGATACACGGGGTATGGAGAATTATGAATCAAACTGCCCATCAAAAAATGTGTATTGCCAATATTCTCAATGGGGTTTCTGACGGATTGTCTAAACATCCACCCGAGAAGCCCGATTGGTGGAATTTGAAGAGCTGCTCCTGGACGCCGATTTACCCAGGGAAAGTGCCAGCAGCCTGTTTAAATTGGTGATGGGGCTGGTGCATCGGGCTGGACATGCCCACCACGGGGCCACGCTGGTGGTGGACCTCAATGAAACGCCGGTCACCCTGTCCGGCCATGTATTGGACCCCGCCCTGAGCCTCTTGGAACCCCAAAATTATGAGCTGGCCGCATCTTTGATGCACATTGACGGCGCTGTTCATATCACAGCAGCCCATACCATCCACGGATTTGCCTGCCTTTTGGACGGCAGCAGTATTTCTTGGGAAAACATGGCACGGGGGGCCCGGTACAATTCGGCCCTTCGATTTTCTGCGGCAACGCCAAATGTCATTGTGGTGGTGATATCATCGGATCAGCCTGTATCTATTATCCATAAGGGCATTGAATTGAACGCGTTTTGCCGATGGAAACCAGTGTATCAATATTTGCCAGAAATTTTAACCCTCTAAAGCGTATCTTAATGGAGTTGAACAATGAGCCACGATCATACCCACAGCCATTCACACCCCCACAGCCATGATCATGATCACGGGCACAGTCATGACCACCACCATGATCACAACAGTGAAATGTCCATGGCGGAAAAACTCAATACCCTGTTGACCCACTGGATCGATCATAACGATTCTCATATGCAAAATTATCTCTCCTGGGCTGCAAAAGCCCAGGATGCAGGGCTTGACGACGTGGCAGATGCGTTGAAAGCCGCAGGCAATCTGTCACAAACGGTGACAGAAAAATTGAAACGGGGTTTGGCGGCCCTGGAATAATCGCTGCCCCTGTTGGGGGCTGAAAATAATCATATGAAAAAATTATCTATTCCAGATATGGCCGGTCAACGTCTGATGCTGGGGTTTAACGGCACCACATTGAATGATGAACTCAAAGGGGTGATCCGGGATTGCCGGGCCGGGGGCATTATATTGTTTAAATACAATATTGAATCCCCGACCCAGCTCAAACAGCTGTGTGATGATGCCAAAGCCTTTGCTGGCGATTGCGGACTGCCTGAGTTGTTCATTGCGGTGGACCAGGAGGGAGGGGTCGTGGCCCGGCTGGGTGCCCCCTTTACTCAGTTCCTAGGGAACCCCCATATCCGTACCCGTAAAGCGGCTGCCGAGTTCGCCCGGGTGACAGCCACGGAGTTGGCTGACATGGGCATCAATATGAATATGGCACCGGTGATGGATGTGGCCCCGCCAGGGGTGGATTCCATTATGAAGGACCGGGTGTTTCCTGGAGACGCGAATCTTGTGGGGCGCCTTGGATGTACCGTGATCCGGGGGCTCCAGAACAGGGGAATCATGGCCGTGGCCAAACACTTTCCCGGCATCGGACGAACCGTCAAGGATTCTCACTTTGTGCTGCCGGTGCTGGATGCGGGTATGCGCACCCTCAAAGCGGTAGATATCCGCCCCTTTGAGGCGGCCATGGCAGAATCGGTGTCCGGCCTGATGCTCTCCCACATCTTTTACCCTCGATTAGATCCGGACTGGCAGGCAAGCCTTTCTCCTGTTATTGCCCGGGATCTATTGCGTTATGAACTTGGATATTCAGGCTTGGTGATGACCGATGATATGGACATGAAAGCCATTTCCCACGATATGAAAACCTGTGCCCGTCAGATCATGACCGCCCAAATCGATCTCATGCTCATTTGCCACAGCGGTCCCAATATCCGTATCGCCAGAGATGAGCTGGTCAGGCAACTTGATACCGATGAACAGATGTTTGAATTGGGCAAGGCGTCGGTGGAACGAATTCTTTCGATCAAGAAACAATACTGCGCTTAAATTTTGACTCGGGAGTACACATCCTGATCCCTGGTGCAAAGCGCCCCGTTTTTAATCATGGTGTAGCCCCTGGCCGCAATCATGGCGGCATTATCCCCACATAGAGACAGGGGTGGAGAAAAAATTTTCATGCCATATGGCTTTGACCGGACGTCAAGGGCGGTTGTAAACGTCTTATTGGCGGAGACACCGCCTGCAACCCCAATGCGTTTGCACCGGGTTTTCTTGGCTGCATTGATCAGTTTTTGGCAGAGCACATCAATCACGGCGGCCTGGAACGAGGCAGCGATATTTGCTTGTTCCTGTAAATTCAGTTCGGGGCATTGGTGAAGGTGTCGTGCCACGGCGGACTTTAGTCCACTGAAACTAAAATCAAAACTGCCTTTTTCCAGCATGCTTCTGGGGAATTTGATGGCGGAAGGATCCCCGTCTTTGGCCATGGATTCAATGACGGGACCGCCGGGATACCCAAGTCCCAACATTTTAGCCACCTTGTCAAAGGCTTCACCCGCCGCATCGTCCCGGGTCCGGCCCATGAGTTCAAAATCGTGGGGGGAGGTGACATGGTACACATTGGTGTGCCCACCTGAGACCACCAATGCGATAAACGGAAATTGGGGGGCCGGTTCTAATAGAAGCAGGGAATAAATATGGGCTTGCAGATGGTCAACACCGGCAAAGGGAAGGGTTCGCGCCCAGGCAAACGCCCGGCCATATGAAAATCCTACCAGCAGGGCCCCGATAAGTCCGGGCCCCCGGGTGGCGGCCACTCCGTCAATCTGGTCGATGGTGATGCCCGCCTCGTCAATGGCCTGATGTACCACTGGATCTATGGCCTCAATATGCATGCGGGAAGCCAGTTCTGGCACCACACCACCGTATTTTGAATGGGTCTCGATTTGTGAGGCCACAACAGATGAACGAATACGGCTGCCATTTTCAACAACAGCAGCCGCAGTTTCATCACAGGAAGATTCTATCCCGAGTATGATCATACTGATGAAAAAGGCCTTATTAGGGGGTGGCCCAGCGCATCTATGTTAAACAACGTACTGGGTCTGGGATTCGTTGTTTTCACGGTCCTGAATTTCCCCGATAATCCAGGCCTTCTCACCCATGACAGCCAGGCGATCCATGACCTCCTGAGCCGCCTCTTCCGGGACAACAACAACCATGCCAATACCGTTGTTAAAGGTGCGCTGCATATCGGTTTCCGGCACATTGCCTTCACGTTGTAAAATTTTAAATATCTGGGGGATTTCCCAGGCGTCTTTCTCCACAACGGCTTTGCAGACCTCGGGGATGACCCGGATAATATTTTCGTCAATGCCGCCGCCTGTAATATGTGCCAAGCCGTGAACCGGCAGGTCCCGCATCAGGCTTAAAATGGTGTTCACATAAATGGTAGTGGGCTTGAGCAATTCTTCACCCAGGGGAATGCCCAGTTCCGAAATGACGGTATTGACGTCATATTTGCATTTATCAAAGAAAATTTTACGCACCAGGGAAAATCCATTGGAGTGAATACCTGAAGATGCGATACCAATGAGTTTATGGCCCGGACGGATATAGGAGCCGTCAATGATTTTGTCGTTATCAACAAGCCCCACGCAAAAACCGGAGAGATCGTATTCCTCTTCCTGGTACATGCCCGGCATTTCAGCGGTTTCCCCACCGATCAGGGCACACCCGGCTTGGGTACAACCGTTGGCGATTCCCTTGATTACCTGCTCAGCAACGGAGTTGTTCAGTTTGCCTACGGCAAAGTAATCTAGAAAAAATAATGGCTTGGCGCCCTGGACAATGATATCGTTTACACACATGGCCACAAGGTCAATGCCGATGGTGTCATGCCGATCCATCTGGAAGGCAATTTTCAGCTTGGTGCCCACCCCATCCGTGGCAGAGACCAGAACCGGGTTCGCAATATTGGAAAGGTTCAAGGAGAAAAGTCCACCAAATCCCCCAATTTCTCCCATAACACCTGTTCTGGGCGTGGATTTGGCAATATCTTTTATCCGGTCTACCAGCCTGTTGGCTTTATCAATATCAACCCCGGAATCTGCGTACGTTAAAGAATCATTCATCTGCTTTCACCTTATGGAATCTGCCTAATATAGATAATACTTAAAAAAAGATCTATTAAATCTTCAAATGATACCTCCAAGGCCTTTCAAAAGTCAAAAGTTTTTTTGACAGGATCTTTTGGATGCGCTATCTATAACTTTTTAAACAAAGATTATTTCTGGAGATGAATAAAGCTATGAAAACAATCAATGTCGGAATTCTGGGATTTGGCGTGGTGGGTGCCGGTGTCGCGCGGCTGCTTAAGCAGAAAAAAGAATTGCTGGAAGCACGGATTGGCGCATATTTGAATCTTAAATCCATCGCGGATATAGACACCGATACAGACCGGGAAGTGGCGCTTGGTGATACAACGCTGGTTTCTGATGCCATGGCTGTGATCCATGATCCAGATATTGATATTGTGGTAGAATTGATCGGCGGTGAAACAGTTGCCCGGGAATTAATGATCAATGCACTTGAAAACAAAAAACATGTAGTGACGGCAAATAAAGCGCTGCTGGCCGGCCATGGCAACGATTTGGTGAAAACTGCCAGGGATAACCAGGTAGATCTGGCCTTTGAAGCCTCATGCGGTGGATGTATGCCCATTATTAAATCGCTGCGGGAAAGCCTGGTGGCCAACGATATTAATGCCATGTCCGCCATCCTCAACGGCACCTGCAATTATATCCTGACTAAAATTTCTCAAGACGGTTCTGAGTTTGAGGATGCCCTGAAAAAAGCGCAGGAACTGGGATTTGCCGAAGCCGAACCCTCACTGGATGTGGACGGCCACGATACCGCGCATAAACTGGCCATCCTCAATGCCCTGTCCCATGGCATGCAAATCAATTTGAAAGATATCCATGTGGAAGGCATCCGAAATATCACTCCGGTGGATATTGAATTTGCCAGAGAGTTTGGCTATGCCATTAAGCTGCTGGCCATTGGTAAGAAACATGACGATTATGTGGAAGCTAGAGTGCATCCCACCATGATCCCCTGGCGCAATCCGCTTTCCAATGTGGACCACTCCATGAATGCCATTACCATTGATGCGGATGCCACAGGCAGAACCATGCTTTACGGCCACGGTGCCGGTATGATGCCCACGGCCTCAGCAGTACTCAGTGATATCGCGGATATTGCCAGAAATATTATTTCAGACACCAAGCGGCGGGTCCCCATTCTGGGATATCCCGAAGACAATATCAAGACAATCCCCATCCTTCCCATGGGTGAATTGTTTACCCGGTATTATCTCCGGTTTGAGGCCCAGGATAATCCCGGGGTATTGTCTAAAATTTCAGGTATTCTTGGGGATAATAACATCAGCATTAAATCCGTTCATCAAAAGGGACGTCAAGCCAACGGCAAGATTCCTGTGGTGATGATCACCCATCAGGCCAAAGAAAATTGGGTGCAGACCGCTCTGGCTGCCATTGCCGATTCCGATTCTGTGGTTGGAAAACCCGTGGTGATTCGTATTGAGGACGACGATCAAAATTAAACATAGCAACATCGGAGCAGATTAAAATGAAGATACTCGTAGCTGATCTTGAAGGGGTGTTTTTGCCTGAAATCTGGATCAATGTGGCCCTGAAAACAGGGATTGAAGAATTAAAGCTGACCACCCGGGATATCTCCGATTATGACGTACTTATGGCCAAGCGCCTTTCCATTTTGACGGAGAATAATCTGACCCTCAAAGATATTCAGGATGTGATTGCAACCTTAGACCCCCTTGACGGGGCAAAAGAGATGCTGGCGTGGATCCGTTCTCGAAGCCAGATCATTATCCTTTCGGACACCTTTGAGGAGTTTGCCGGACCCCTTATGGCCAAACTCGACTTTCCGACAGTGTTGTGCCACAACCTCACTGTGAACGGCAGCGGCAAGATCACCGACTATAATCTGAGAATTGATGATCAAAAGACCCGGACAGTGAAAGCCCTTCAAACCTTGAATTACGAGGTGATTGCCTTTGGGGATTCTTACAACGATACCGGCATGATCCAGGCGGCCAACCATGGGGTCTTCTTTAAGCCGCCAGCGTCCATTGAGACGGATTTTCCAGATATCCCCATTACCCGGTCCTATGATGAGTTAAAGACGTATCTTTCCCAATGGATTGGCGCCTGATTGTGTAAAAGGTGCAAGTCGGCAGATGATAGATATAAGCAAGTTCAATCGGTTAAACGCCATGGTCATTGGTGATCTTATGATTGACGAGTATCTGTGGGGCCGCGTGGACCGGATTTCTCCAGAAGCCCCGGTACCTGTGGTGGCCGTTGAAAGAGAGAATCAAACCCTGGGCGGTGCAGGAAATGTGATCAATAATCTGGTGTCTATGGGGGCCAAGGTGTTTGCCATTGGTACGGCCGGTACTGGAAAGGCGGGGCAGGCGGTCTTTAGTAAGCTCAAAGATCTTGGGGTGGAAACCTCTGGAATTATCAGCGAACCAGACCGACCGACGACCCGGAAAACCAGGGTCATTGCCTCCAATCAACAGGTACTTCGTATCGACAAAGAGATCAAGCGGCGGATCAACACGGACACCCTTGAAAAACTGGTTGCCATCATTGAATCCAGAATCCAGGAAATGGATTTTATTATCATCTCCGATTACGATAAAGGGCTGGTCACCCGGGAACTGGTGGGTGCGGTCACGGGCCTTGCCAAAACATACAAGGTACTGACCCTGGCAGATCCCAAATCTCTGGATTTTTCAAAATATAAAGGGGTCGATCTGATAACCCCGAACCAAAAGGAAGCCGGCCTGGCCGCCGGCATTGACATGAATACCAGAGAGGATATCCAGATCGCCGCGAAAAAAATCATGGCCCGGGCTGATCTTGAAAAGCTGATTATCACCTGTGGCAAGGATGGTATGGCGTTGTTTGAACAGGGGAAAGCACCCATCACCATTGCATCCAAGGCGCAGCAGGTGTTCGATGTGTCAGGCGCCGGGGATACGGTGATCTCTGTTTTAGGGCTGGGACTTGCGGCTGGATTTGGATTTGAAGCGGCTGCCGGTACGGCCAACACAGCCGCCGGCATTGTGGTGGCAAAGGTCGGAACCGCCACAGCCTCAATAGATGAATTAAACCAGGCGCTTGAGAAAAATATCCAAAAATTGTGAAAATAGTGCTTGACTAAACCCCTCATTTAACGCATAGTATGCCCCGTTGTTGCGGGGTGGAGCAGTCTGGTAGCTCGTCGGGCTCATAACCCGAAGGCCGGAGGTTCAAATCCTCCCCCCGCTACCATGAAATTCAAGGATTTACAGTTCAGTCTGTAAGTCCTTTTTTTTGCATGTAATTATTTCTTCTGTCGTTATCAGACGATAACTTGTACTTCGTCCTCCGCCCTGGTTTTGAACCAGGATATGGCGAGAGACAAGTTCCTTTATATCCCTAAGCGCCGTATCTGAGGAGCACTTAGCAATTTTGGCGTATTTTGATGTCGTCATATGTCCCTTGAAATTGTCAAGCAAGCGATTGATAATATGACGTTGTCGCCCGTTTACTGGTGCCTCATTAACCCGGTTCCACAGCGTTGCCTTAAAAAGAACCGAGGCCAATGTGTCTTCTGCATTATCAATAGCATTCAGAAAACAAGTCAAAAACCAGGATAGCCAAGATGTTATATCGAGACTTCCTTTTTGTTGTCTCTCAAGCTGGGTGTAATATTCTTTGCGCTCTTGCTCAAGTTGTCGGGACATGGAATAGAAACGACTGGATGTTCCATCTGCTCTTGCCAATGCCATATCCGCAATTGCACGGGCAATCCGTCCATTTCCATCTTCGAATGGGTGAATCGTGACAAACCATAGATGGGCAATACCAGCTTTAAGAACAGGATCAAGTTTCAGTTCATCTTCAAACCATGAGAGAAACGTTGTCATTTCCACATCAATTCTGGCTGCTTCGGGAGCTTCATAATGCACCTTTTCATGACCTATGGGTCCAGACACAACTTGCATTGGACCTGCTTTTGCAGACCGCCAGTCAGCAACGGTGATACGGTGCATACCACTTCGACCTGTTGGAAACAAGGCCGCATGCCAGTCAAATAATCGTTCCGCAGTTAATCTCTTATTAAAATTCT
>PDWJ01000781.1_pt1 | contig 44077 bp, 40 predicted proteins | sample 1430881 | NCBI WGS metagenome assembly PDWJ01 (sample SAMN01162460, study PRJNA174530) | Oral metagenome, whole genome shotgun sequencing project. | biome: Marine environment; feature: Marine mammal; material: Swab sample of the gingival sulcus; isolation source: swab sample of gingival sulcus...
CTCTTCCTTGAAGACCTTCGGGTAGCTTTTTCTCGTTTGTTTGGTACTCATAGGGACACCTTAATAGTCAGTGGGTATTCTCTCTTATTAATATGTCCGGTGTCATTAGACCACTACATTCCGTGAGCGACACAGAAACACCATTCAAAAACAGCAAAAGTATATCCAGAGTACATAGAAGAACAGTGACGTCTGTCTGCCTTACGCAAGTTTGCTGCCAGCAGTGAAAAGATGCCCTGGCAAGGCGACTTCTTTGACGAAGTCGAACTGGAGCAGGCGCTTGTTGATTTGGAAGAAAACCTACCCGAAGAAGATCCTGTCATTCCCCGCAAGAAAAAAAGCAACCGTGGTTTTTCCGATAAGTTGCCCCGAGAGAGGGTTTTCCTGTACCTCTCTAAGGAAGAAAAAGAGAACGCGGTTAACACCTTTTTCTAGCAGTTCCGCCGCTATTTATTGAATTGGCAACTCTACCGCATAGTCCATTAGTCTTGGCACTGCTTTAATCATGTTGTATTGTTTCAAAAAAGCTGCCATGGTTTCGTAGCGTTTATTGTCCAAAGCTCGTGGACGCAATGCCAAACGCGGTAGGGTATCTTTCCACGCTCGACGATTGAGTTCGTTGTCCAATTCTTTGGGCTTATAGTTTTGAAAGGCTTGCCACGCTGCTCCAGGATGATTAAGCGTGTAAATGGTCGCTTCTTCTACGGCTGTTATAAAGGCATCAAATTTTTTCTCAGCGAGATTGGCTTTGTTCACTACCAAGACCAATTCATCATAGGCAGGCACGCCGTGTTCTTCGGGGTAAAACGCTTTGCCGGGATGTTTTTCAATATCCATTTGGTTAAGCTCAAAATTGCGATACGCACCAAAGACGGCATCGACTTGACCACTCATCAGCGATGGTGACAACGACCAATTGACATTGACCCAATTGACATCTTTGGGTGTCAAACCAACCGTGTTCAGCATTGCTGTCAACAAATTTTGCTCAAAGCCACTGACCGAATAGCCAATGGTTTTTCCCTTCAGATCAGATAACTGATTGATGCCACTACTTTGTAAAACCACCAGCGAGTTTAGTGGCGTAGAAATCAAGGTGCCGATACGTACCAATGGCAAGCCTTCGCCAACTTGCATATGCAATTGCGGTTGATAATCGACCGCTATATCGGCTTTACCGGCTGCAACCAGTTTAGGTGGCATGGAAGGATCGGCCGGTTCAATCATTTCCACTGTCAGGCCGTGTTTTTTAAAATAGCCTTTTTGCTCAGCGACAATCAATGCGGCATGATCAGGGTTTACGAACCAATCAAGCATAACGCTGATTGTTTGACCCGCTTTATCTGCTGCCAAAGCCAGTTGTGAAGTAACTGCTAACGTAACGAATAGAATTAGTTTTTTCATTTTATTGCCTCGGTTTATCATTTTAAATTGTTGTTCTGGTATGTCTCGTACTAAGAAATATCCAGTCCCATTTGCCAAAATGACGCTTCCATACGCGTTGCCGTATCAAAAATATGCTGTATTTTTTTTAGCTGCTTGGCTGGCATGTCCTGGCAAAGCCCGTTGAAAAACGTCTGAAACTCATCGGCAACTACTTGATATTCTTTACCTGAATACATATCAATCCACGATTGATAAGGGTTGCCGACAATGGTCGCCTTTGTCGTTATGGCTTTGCCTATTTCGGCATAACCGACGATACACGGTGCCAAGGCAGTGAAAAGTTCTGTCAAGCCACCCGTCATACCCACATCTAAGACATAGCGTGTGTAGGCGACACAAGCCGGAGATTCGGCAACCTGCAATAATTGGTGTTCGGGGATATTCCAACTTTGACAGTATTGCAAATGTAAATGGATTTCGCCGTCCAACATGGCATTGATACCCGCTTGCCCGGCTCGCATCTGTTCGAGATTATCGCTTTTGTAAACTGCTAACGCCCAAGCACGGACACATTGGATTAAAAACAAATAATCTTGTTGCAAGTAATGCTGAAAACAGGCTCTGGATAAAGTGCCGTCAGCCATTTTTTGGACGAACTTGTGATCAATATAATCGTTCCAAAACGGACAATTATCTCTTATGGCTTGATAACTCATAATAAACCTCCACACCCTTTACTGTTTTGATTGCCATGGAATTAATTTTTTCAGACTCCAATCGATGCCAAAAAATAACGTCAACTGTATTAAAATGAGTAAAAACAGGGCCGCAAACGTCACATCGACTTGCATACGCGCATTGGCGTTGAGCATCAAATACCCTAATCCTTCAGCTGAACCTACCCACTCGCCAACAATGGCTCCAATCGGGGCAAAGGTTACTGCAACGCGTAGCCCGGATGCCAAAGATGGCAGCGAAGCAGGTAGGCGTATTTTGAGCAGTAGTGTCGTTTTACTCGCACCCATGGACTGAGCGATTTGTAGCCACTGTATCGGTGTATTTCGTAGTCCATCAAAACACGACATGGTGACGGGGAAATAAATAATGAGGGTAGCCATTGCCACCTTCGAACCCATGCCGTAACCCAACCAGAGGACGAGCAAGGGCGCAATAGCAAAAACAGGAATGGCTTGAGTTAATACGAGAATCGGCATTAACACCTTGGCTACACGATGCGACATTACCAGCGCCAATGCTGACAGTACGCCAAAGACAAAGCCAAATGACAAACCCAGTAACATTTCGGAAAGTGTCACTTTGGCATGCTTAAACAATATGTCCCACTGCATTACTGATGTTTTGGCAACATCCCAAGGTGCGGCGAGAATATAGTGTGGGATAGAGAACAGGCTTACGGCAAGCTGCCACAGCAGTATCAATATAAAAAAAATGGCAGTGACTTTAAACAGTTTTGTCATACCGTTGCCAACAACGCCGAATACCGCACTTCGTTTCGTCATGAAAGCATCTCCAGCAAGCGCTGTTGCAGTTCTGGCTGCGCTTGGTGTGGTTCGAGGCGCGGGCGTCTATCCTGTGGTACCAATGGTTCGCTCAGGCAGCCCGTTATCATCACGTAAATCACGTCAGCGAGTCGCACCGCTTCGGCAGGATCATGGGTGATTAAAATGACGGTTTTATCGGCAAGCAACTTGGCCGATAGGCATTGCAACTCCAATCGAGTGATGGCATCAACAGCAGAAAAAGGTTCGTCCATCAAAATAATATCCGCCGTCTGCATTAACGTTCTGGCCAGTGCCACGCGTTGACGCTGTCCGCCTGACAACTCGTACGGTGCTTTATTCGCGTGTTCTGCAAGTCCCACTTTGCCAAGTAGTTTATGAGCCTTAGCCTGGGTATCTTGATTATTTTGTTTGTGTAAACGCGGAGCGAGCTCTACATTTTGTACCGCGTTTAGCCAGGGTAGGAGAGAGTCTTGCTGTGCCATATACGCAATATTGCCGTTAACACGAAGATGCCCTGTTTGGGTAGCGCCGTGGTTGAGTCCTGCAATGGCTTTGAGAAAAGTACTTTTCCCACAACCGGAGCGGCCCAAAACGGCCAACCAGTTGCCGTTGACAACGTTTAGAGAAACATCCGACAGCAACCTTTGGCCGCCATAGGCAAGTGATAGGTTATAAAGTTGAATTGCGGCCGCCATGTTCATTCAATTGAATAAACTGTCGCAGACACGCATACAAAGAAATGTATCAATGGTTTCATTTGCTTGTTTCCTACGTCAGTATTAACTGCTTCAGGTTCACGGGTATCTCTCAGCTTTGACCTCAGTGTTGTCAAGCACCCCGACAAGATTCATTCCAATAGCATCAAACCAATTAATTACGATAAAGCGTTAACCAGACAACTGATAACTGGGCTGACACGATCAATGAAAAGTATTTCCGTTGATCAGGATCTTACCCGGCAGGATTTGGTCTCCGTTGCCTACTGGCTCAGCCCTTTGATTGGCCGTCATGTGCTATTTGGCGAGATAAAATTGTCCACACCAGGATTCTAGCACAGTGCCAATTTGATGGGCAAAAAGAAAATGTTAGGCCAATCATCCTAAGAGCCGTTGACATTCACTGTCACACAAGAAGCGGTATATTTTGCCAATCGAACTTTGGCGAAAGGAAAATAGAGGCCAATGGTGACAATCGTAAGACCAACACAGACAAGCAGAACTTTCGCCCGCTCGACCATATCGAAGGAAGGGGTAAAGCTTTGACCGGGCAATGTCAGGCTATTGTAGTATAGGTTGGACGTGTGTACGGAATAATATACATACAGAGCGAAATAAAGTGCTATCAAAAAGAAGGGGGTAACCGATGCCAGCGGCGGAACGAGCATATTGATGATCACTACGAACAGAAGTGTTGGCAGTGCTGTGCCCAAAACCACTATAAATATGCTGTTGTAATCTTCAAGCGTCGCGGAAAACTCAAACCTGGTGTCGCCCCAGGATAGATTTCGCGTCAGATATTGTTTTTTTCCAATATCACCCGGGGTAACAGTATGCCCAGTGTCAACAGTGCCAGAGCGGGCCAGACAAATACCACCATAAATGCTTGCCGGTAATCCGGGTCAAATTTGAATGGTATACCTTTGAATGTTGACATACGGGCGTTAAAAGTCATCGATTGGTTAAAAAGGTAGGGAATCAGTAAAATGATGGCAATCGACAAAATTTTCCCTGCTGTTGGGGATATTTTGGCAATCGCGCCATAAACCAAAAAACAACCGGCAGTGGTCATGCGTCCTTTTAAAATTTGCAAGGGCGTGGCCAGATATTGGAAATGATCATTCCGGATAAAACAGTTTGAATAAAAAAAGCGTTTTTTTCTGACCGTTGCCCATGCGGTATAGATGCCAAATGTAAGCGCGGATAAAAGCGCACTCACAATCCAGATTCTAAAAAACTCGCGACCATCCCCGACAAAGGATACCGGCAGGGTTTCGAAGGAATTGGCACCTTCCGGTTGGACAGTACGTACTCTATTATCTTCCATGACTAAAATCCTTTTTTTAATGTAATCTACTAACTTTGAACCTTATACCGGTTCATGCTGTGAACAGCCTGACGGGCAGGAATGACATGCATTACGCCCGATTTTCGGTTAGTTCCCTACCTTTACCGATCCGATAATAATCAATGAAGGCAACCGGCCGGATTATGCCAAACGTCCAGGGTAAAATTACCACCGCATTCGGTTTAAAAACCCCGGGAGTCACTATCATCGAGAACAGGTGCCCGTTTGGGCAGCGCTTGACAGTGAACATTCAGCCAATGTGGTGGGATTTATTTTTTACGTTGGAAGTTAAGGGGTAACACCAAATTTTGTGCCCTGGTATGCCTCTCAAGATCCAGTTTTTCGTTAATTGGTTTTTGTCCTTGCTTTTAACTTATTAATTTTATTGGCGCTCCGGACAGGATTCGAACCTGTGACCTGCCCCTTAGGAGGGGGCCGCGCTATCCAGCTGTGCCACCGGAGCGTAATGCGCAATTGGTTGAAATAGAAAGCTGACAATCTATCTTATTGCTTAGTGTGATTTTGTCACCATCAATAGGCGGTACAATACCGCACTCTGCAGGGGTTAGGGAGGTAATGATAGAGAACGGTGGGGCGAAAATCAACTTCACGCCGTTTTTCTTTCAATCAAGGCGTTTTTCTTTCAATCAAATAGTTGTCCGGTGTCTTGGGGTAGTATGTTGTTCTCGCAACGAAACCATATCATTGCGTTTTTGCTCTCAACCTGCACAGTTTTGTATTGTTTTTTCAATACGGTAATTACTTCCTCTTTGGCCAATTGATCGGCGGAAAACCAGCCCTTTACTTATTACCTTCCCTACCGGATAGATAATCTGGGTTTACAGTAGGCATCTTCAGAAATGTTCAGATCCGTGTTTTATGAAAGCAGTTGTTATTCAGTCGTCGAAGAACTTTCGGACCTGATTACACACCCAATCCACCGTTTCAAGTTTGAGTTCAGGGTAGAGTGGCAGTGAAATGACTTCGTCGCCAATGTTTTCGGCGATCGGGAATTGCCCTGTGTTGTATGGCAGGTTTTTTGCGAAATATGAAAACGTATGAATAGGTCTGTAGTTTACTACACAGCCAATGCCTGATGCGGATAAAAAATCAATCAATTTGTCTCGTTTATTGGCAGCTACTCTTATAGGCATCAAATGATAGCAGTGTTTTACCTTGGGTTGTGTTTCAAACAGGGTAATGTCTTGGCATGGTTTTAATCGTTCGCGGTATCGTTGAACAAGGCGCTTTCTTTTTTCGAGATTGATCTCAATTCGCTCCATTTGAGGTAACAGCATTGACGCCTGGATATTATCCATATTGTATTTCCAGCCCAATATCGGCATATCCCAATGGCTATAGCCATGCTTGTCTCTGTCACTGGCGGTACTATCCATCCCATGGGTGCGCAGTAGTGCTATCTGTTCAGCCAATTTCTGTGATTGTGTGACCACGGCACCCCCCTCGCCGCAGGTAATATTTTTTGTGGCGTAAAAACTAAAACATGCCGTGTCGCCCAATTGCCCGGGTCTGATGCCATCACGCTCGCCTTCAATGCAATGCGCCGCGTCTTCGACGATCGACAAACCATATTTGTCAGCGATGTTTCTGAGCGATTTCATATCGCACATTTGGCCAAAGAGGTGAACGGGAAGTATGGCTTTGGTTCTGGGTGTAATGGCTTCGACAATGCGTTTTGTATCGAGATTACCTGTATCTGCTTCGACATCGACAAATATCGGACGAGCACCGCTGTGCAGTATCGCCGTGCTCGTTGCAATAAAAGACAAGGGAGTGGTGATTACCTCGTCTCCCTCTTTGATTCCCAGTGCCTCCAGTGACAAATGCAGTGCCGCTGTACAGCTAGTCAATCCAACTGCATGATTTGCTTGCAGATATCTAGAGAATTTTGATTCAAATGAAGCGACAAAATCACCTGTAGTAAGAATATTGCCCTGAAGTACCTCGCTGATCGCCTGTAATTCGGTCTCACCAAGATCGTGTTTGAAAAAGGGAACTTTTTGCATCAGTGCATCACCTGTTTACCTTCGGGTGTAATAATGGGAATGTGGCGATGGGCGACTTGTTTTAGCCACCAGGAAGCGTTGTTTTTGTACCAGTTAATTGTTTTGTCCAGTCCATCTGAAAAACTCGTAGTTGGTTCCCAACCAAGAATCCGGCGAGCTTTGGATGCGTCACATGTGTGTCTTATTACCTGTCCTGGCCGATCTTCCATCAGTTGGATTTTTTGGCTTGATACTCCCATTTTCCGGGCAATTTCCTCGGCGATGCATAGAACGCTTCTGTCCTGTTGGGTGCCAAGGTTGAATACTTCGCCGATGAGGTTTTTCGTGGGCGTATTCAAGAGGGTTTCCAAAAAGTCGCAATGATCCTCAACGTAAAGCCAGTCTCGTGCAGCTGATCCGTCACCATGAACCGTCAACTTCTCCCCTAGTAAGCAGCTGGTAATGAATCTGGGTATCGCTTTTTCCAAATGCTGAAATGGTCCATAGTTGTTGAAGGGGCGCAAAATAACACTCGGGATATCATAGGTGGCCCAATAAGAATATACGAGTCTATCGGCACCGCACTTTGCCGAGGCATAAGGACTCATCGGAAGAAGTGGATGTTCTTCGTCAATTAACGGGAATCGTGCAGTTCCGTAGACTTCAGATGTGGAAATATGGACAAAAAGCTCGACTGTTTTTCGATGTTTGGTTATTGCATTGCAGATAGTTTGAGTGCCGATGACATCGGTATCAAAAAATACCCGGTTATCGCGGATCGAACGAGTTACATGGGTTTCTGCCGCAAAATGATAAATGATATTTGATTTGGATACCAATTCATCAACAAGCGCTTCATCGGTGACGCTTCCTCGCCTGAATTTGATTTGATCTCCGTATGCCTCTATGCCGAGAAGATTGTCCATATTGCCGGCGTAGGTGAGCGAGTCCAATATTGTTATTTTGTATTCGTGATGTTTTTCGATGAGTCGAGCGACAAACCTGCTCCCAATAAAGCCAGCTCCTCCTGTAATCAGAATAGTTTTCATTCTAGGATTTCCCCGTTGACGCGGTTCTTAAAATGTCGGGACTGTTCGGCCCGCAATTGAACAATAGATCAATAGTGGATAAATAGGGGATGAACTCCCCGTTAAGTTGAGAATAAATGGGGTGCGAAAAACCTTGCCACCTTATCGTTATCCCGTTTTGGATAAATTGTTTTTCGTCCAGGTAGTGCTTGGCGAGATCTCCCGTCAAATACTCGGTAGCCTGGAATGCCTTGCAATGATCAATTAGACGTTTGTTTCTGTCGCCTGTTATTCCAAGCTCAGATGAGCGAAAGGTTTTGACCGTAATACCAAGGCTGGCTAGCAAAAAATCCATGCCCTCCAGGTTTAAATCTACAAGAAATTGATGTTTTTTTAGCAATAGTTTCTCGATATCTGGATAATACAAGTGGAAATACGCAGATTTCGAGTAGTTTTGGCGTAGTTTACCGAGCATCTTGCGACACCACTGATTGCTATGGTCTATCTTCACCTCTTTTAAGGGTTGGCCAGATTTGCCTTTGTGAAACACTGGCACTGTGATCCATTCGATACCGGATGCGGTTTTTATCCGGTTACGATTGCGCCAGCCATGCTTGTCGAACGCAACATCGTCATAATAAATAAAGTAACTACTTTGCTGCATTTGAGCTAAGCACCCCAACCAGGGGAGGAAGCTTGGTTGCAGTATAGCGATCCTTATGATGTTGTCCGGGTTACTCACAAAATTTGATCCGTTGACGGGGGGAAAGACAGATAGCCGATAGAGTTATCATACACTTCAGATGAATCGAGCCGTCTGTGATCAAACGGGGCGCCCTGAGTCAGATGATCCAGGTAATTGACTAAAACCCGAATAGCAAGTGAGGAAATGATCGAGTCTATTTCATCCGAGGACTTACAGTGACCTATCTCAACAGATTGCTGGTGAAGAATTGGACCATCATCGATCGTTTCCGTGACTTTGTGGAAGGTAAATCCGCTGTGTCTTTCCCTGTTTTTCAGACACCAATAAGATGGAGTAGGGCCTCTGTAATTAGGTAAAACGGAAGGATGTATGTTGATCAGGCTGGCAAAACGATTAATTGTCATACTCTGAAGAATTTGGTTAAAGCCAGCGATGATACCGTGGCAATTACTTCCGATAAGTTCATGAAAGTGGGGTGTATTTACTTCACAAGTCCTAATGGTGACATATTTTCGCTGACGACTTTGTCGTAGTTCGTTGATAAAGGTGTTGGCAGCGGCTTTTTTTGATCGACTGCTATGAAACACTGAGAAAACGATCATGCATGGAATGGAATTCGCGATGCTGTATTGCATGAAAACGTTAGCGAAAGGTCGGCCATAGGTGTGATTGGTCAATAACATGAGTTTCACAGATATTTTTCACCCCACGCGGTTAGCATCATGATATTCCAAAGTCTCAATTGTGCTTGGTATTCACCGTTGATAGCCCGTAATTTAATCTCTTTTACTTTTTTCCAATTAAAAATACCCTGACTGTCAATCAGGAGACGATCGGTGAGGTGTTCAAGGTACCCCTGCTTATCTCTTATCAACCAATAGTTAACCGGCAGCACAAAGCCTTCTTTTGGGCGATTGATTAAAGCTTCAGGAAGTAACCCGGCTACGGCTTCTTTGAGAATTTTTTTTACTTTCGATGCCGATATTTTTAGCTTTCCGGGCAGTGAAAATGCAAAGCGAACGATCTCGGGGTCTAAAAAAACCGGCCTGACCTCCAATGAGTGCGCCATAGCCAGTCGATCGACAAAAGTGAGTACTTGATCAGGCAGCAAGGTTTTACAGTCATGCAGCAAGGCCCGACTCAGCTCACTATCAGTATGGCTTTCCATGATCGATTTTTTTACCAGATCTCGAGAACGCGTGATGGTCTGTCCATTAAAGAATTCGGGAGTGAGCAGATTGCTCTTGTCATTGTCCAGCCAAAGTAATTGTTCACATCTAAAATCAACGAATCCTAACTGGTGCCAGCGATTTAATTCTTCTGATGAAAACTCTTGTTCGCGACAGTGGGATTGTTTTTTGGATTCTGTATCCTGATTTAGAGTGTCAATTGCCGCCGCCGCGCGATGCAGCCGATAACTGCCGAATAGTTCGTCCGCCCCGTCACCGGAAAGTGCGACTTTAACATGTTGACTAATTAGTCGGGATAGAAAATAGGTCGACGTTACGCCTGAAAACGGCTCATCGAAAGCCCTGACGATATCTTCCAGGGAGCACCAGAATTCGTTTTCGGTAAGTTTGAGTTCATGGTGTTCTGTTTGATATTGCCTGGCGACCTGCCTGGCACAAAGCTGGTCTTGGCGTTTATTTTTGAAGTCGTCTTCGTAGACCAGTGTAAAGGTTTTGACAGGATTGGAGGCATGTTCAGCCATCAACGCCACGACTGATGCACTATCGACGCCGCCGGAAAGGAATGCGCCGATCTCGACATCGGCCTGGGATTGCAATTGACAGCTTTTTTCCAGAAGTTCGCGTAATTGATATTTCGCTTCTTCTTCTGAAATGGTTGATTTTTCTGTCGGTATAGCCCACCAGTTACTTAATTGAATACCGTTCGCGTCCAGTTTCAGATGTCCTCCAGGGGCCAATTGTCTGATATCTTTGAATGCGGTCAATGGGTTGGGAATATTCTTGAATGAGAGGTAATGATAGAGCGCCTCTTTGTCCGGCGTTCTAGATAAATCGGGATGTACTAGTAAGGCTTTGATTTCCGAGGCAAAACAGAGGGTATTGTTCTTGTAGGCGTAGTATAGCGGTTTGATACCTATATGATCCCTGAATAAATGCCATTCATTGCTTTTGATGTCAAAAATGGCGATAGCGAACATGCCATTTAGTTTATGAACAAATTCCGATCCGAATTGTGCATATAGCCTGGGTATCAGTTCTGCGTCCGAGTGTTCGGAATGAAATTGGTGACCAGCTGAAAGCAACTCTTGCCTTAATGAAATATGGTTATATATTTCACCATTAAAAACACTGACAACTTGCACTTCCTCTGCGTAGCAGGGTTGAGCACCTCCTGACAGATCGAGAATGGATAAACGCCGAAATCCCAAGGACGCAGTCTTGGAAGACCACTGGCCTTGATCATCCGGCCCTCGGTGAAAAAGTGCATTTTGCATTTTTGTCAATAAATACGGTTTTGGCGGGCCGCTAAATCCAACAATGCCACACATGTGCCTATGATTCTTTTTGCTTATTCCGTGTTTGTCTGGAAATCGTCGTGTTCTGATAATTTTTGAACGGTCAGACGTTGCGACTCTGCATTTTTAACTACTTTCCAGTAGTTATGCGTCCAGGATCTGTATTTCCAATCCGGGCATGAAGCACACAGAGCTATTTCCTTACCTTTATTTTTCAAATGCTTGTCACGATAGTAGCTAAAACCGGCTCCATGCCATATGTCTTTTATCGTTGTGTTGCTGACCATACCCATGCTGGTATTGGCGGCTATGTCATATCCACAGACCATAACGTTGCCTCGGCTGTCTATATTCAGACGTTCAAAAATAAATGGGCAAGGCGTATTGGCCGTATCCAGGTAAGCCGTGTCATTTGCGGAATTATCCGGATTTATCGTCGTGTTTTCGCCCCACGTAAGGAATTTTCGACTGATAAAATTGTCTACGCCGATTCGCTCTCTCCAAAACTTTTCGACCGCCTGTATATCGACCAGCTTCTGGTTGATACCGGATGCAATTACTTTGGTGGTACTCCCCATTTGATTTCGGATTGCGATAGTTCTTTGAACATTTTTAAGCAACCTGTTCCATTTGAGTCCTTTTCTCACTATTGAGTAGGTGTCTTCATCACAGGCATCGACAGAAAACTCAATCATATCCACATTGGCTTTTAGCAATGCTGTTGCATTTTTCTGATTGAGACATGAGCCATTTGTAATCAGGCCAATTTTGCATCCTACCTTTTTGGCATAAGTCAAAAGCTCGACAGCTTTGGGGTGCAACATGGGTTCACCGCCGCCGGATATTCTCAAATAAGCCTGATATGGGCCTGATTCGTCGGCGATTTTCTTAAAAATAGCTTCAGACATGAAGGGGGCGTCCAAATACTCATCGCGGATATTGGAGTTTGTGTACGGGCAATTGGGGCATTCTGCGTTACAAGGATAGGCAAAAGACAAGACCAGCATCATCGGATAGTCTATCGCTTCGTGACGAATACCGTATTTTTCCGTGGCAACTTGATTTCGGTCTGTCGAGATAATTGCTTCAGGTGCGACCTTAGTTTGCATCACTATCTCCGAGTTGCACGGCATGTATCCTGAAATCGGTTTGACCTTCTTTGAACCAGAATGGTCGGGTTCCTTTTAGTTTGGTTGATTGGTATTCTGCTCCGGCGGTTTGCCAATCTCTGCATCCTTTACAAATCTCGGGAATACTGGACCAGTCGTGATTGATATGTTTGGATCGAAGGGTCTGGCCAAGACGTTTCCATGCTTCGAGAACGGAAATCTGGTTCACATTGCCGACAATGTGTTTGCCTTCGTAGTCAATAGCGCAGGCTACCACGTCACCGTTTTGGTGGATCGCCATGGTATTGTTTCCCCACGGGCAGGCGATTCTGAAATCGGTATGATGATCCAGGTAAGAGGATTGTACGCTACCCAAGGATGCCCATTCCAGTTTGGGGCGAACTTTTACCTGTGCTCCGCGAGCGGTCCAGTATTCCCTAAAGGCCTCGATTTCATGTTCATTCTCATCCATAAGCGAAAACTGGCAGATGATTTCAGGGTAGTCTTGTTTGCGTGCCTGTTTTTCTTCGAGCAAAGCGGCAACCCCTGAATACACTTCGTCCCATTTGCCAAGCACGCGAATGCTTTCGTAAACCTCTTTGGTAAATCCGTCCAGACTAAGAATAAATCGTTTTAGCGGGGATTTCAGGATTTGGTCAATCGCATCGTTACGGTTAAGCAAAGTGCCATTGGAGTTGAGCACCAGGTTATTGCAACCTACTTTATCGGCGTAGTGAAGTCGTTGCCATAGTCTTGAGCCAAGAATCAGTGCTTCGCCATAGAAAGTTGGCCAGATTTCAGTGGCAGGAGCAATCGCGCCGACCTCTTCTACAATCTTGTCCCAGAGTTCTCGTTTCATGTGTTTTTTGGGACGTTTCATTTCTCTGTGTGAACAATGGATACACAACTGGTTGCAATGGGATGTGTTTTCGATGACGAGTTGTGGCGGAAATGGGGACTCGGTTAAACGACTTTCAATTAATTTCAGTTTTTGTTTTTGAAGGTCATGCATTTTTTTCCCCGGGAAAACAATTTGCGGGTATGATCTTTTTATGTTTTGGTTTGTCGGTCAAGGTTGGAAAGTTCTTTTAATATGGATGTTAGCCATTGATCTACGCGATACTGTTTTAGAATTCTGTTTTGTAATTCTAACGCCAATTCCAGTCGTTCGCTTTCATTGGATAAAAAATATTCTACTTTCTCATTCAGCTCATCGACAGTCCTGTAACTGATCTGTTCGGCCAGCTCTCCGAATTCCTTGATAATGTCTTTCTTTCTGTCGACCAGCATAAAGCCTCCAGAAGCAAAACATTCATAGAATTTGGATGGCAGCGAGTTCTGTGTAATTGCATTTGCTACGTCTACGGTAATCCGGCTTGAAGCGAATACACGAGGTAGCTCGGTTCGGTAATCTACTGTTCCGAGAAAATTTATATTCGTATATTTATCGATATGGTGGCTACTTCGAGGGTCGTTAAAACAGCCAAAAAAATCGAGTGGATTTGCCAATTTGCCCAATACGCCCAATCGAACCTGAGAATTTAGTGCCATCCAGGTAATCCATTGATATGTCATCCAGAAAAAGCTTTCATTCGGATCGAGTTTCAGCGCCAGCCTTTCCGCTTCTTCAAGTTTCAGAATTTCTTCGGAAAAAATATGCCAGTTGGGTATGGCCATATCCTGAAGTTTTCGGTCTGCAATTTTTGCTGCGAGGTCTTTCAGCAATCGTTCCCCGCCAAAGTCACATTGAGACAAAGCATGTGAGTATACGTTGCCGGCAAATATCAAATTTCTTTCGAATTTTGAAACTGGCCTTTCGCCCTGGTTGACGTACGCCGTAGTGGCGGGCAGGCAATGATACCGGATGCGTGTTCTATCGACTGTACCTAATTCGGTTACTGAGGAAATATGCCCTGTATCCCAGCTAAAATGGAGTATGTTGGGGTGGGATACACGATCTTTGATACGCTTCAAAGCGTTCGCAGTTGAGTTGGCGCTTGTATTTGGAAGGGGAGACAGAATTTCGTTACTGAATTGTCCTAATGGGTCATCCCATAGTAGCGCGAGCGGAATATCCAGTATCTCGGTGAAAAAGTTTTTGATTTGGCCCCGGACCTTGACATTGCAACCCAGGCCGTAACCGGCATTGGGAAGGCTGAGGACACCAACCGGATCATGTTTTTTTATTGTTTCTGACAATGTGTCTAGTTCGTCGATCGAAGGAGTTTGTCGAAACCTGTTGGTTTCTATAGGTAAAACCTGACATCCTAAACTCTCCAATGAATCGATTAACGTAAGGGCACCGAAATAGTCTCGCCCGCCAAAGCAGCCTGGCGATGGAATTGTTACGGCGATTTTTGTTACATTAGAAAGTTTCATTGGTTTGCCAGTCATACGGTTATATGAGTAAGATATAGTCGAATCCTTCTTCAGCACCCATGGTTTTGAGACGATCGATAATATCATGGGCAAAGATTGACGCGATAAGAATAAGGGTTCCGGGTCCGATAGAAATGGCTTCAGGTTTGTAGACGGGCAGGTTGTTCAATGAATCCGGGTACTCTGTATCCAGTCCGTGGATAAAACCGGTAATCTGAATTCCCTTTGCAATTAACTGGGCTGCATGAAATTTGCCTCTTTCTCCGATGCCCCAGATAAAAAAATGGGTGTTGGCAGCCATTGATTCAAGGTATTGTGAGGTTTGTTGATAAGCCATGTCAATAAACCTTTTGTAGTAATAAATCTGTTTTTTTTCCAATTCTTCGAAATAAGCGGCGGTTGGTATGCTGGAGGGTTTTTGTTCGTATTGATCTGGTGTTTGATATTTTATTTGTGCTTTTTCCCAATCGGCGGTGGTTAGCTGCAAAGTGGGTAAATCATAACCGGCGAGCCCCCAGTTGGCGTTATTGAAAACAAAGTAATCGTTTTGTCGCTTCATTTGGTAATCGCATTGTAGCAATGTCTGATACGCTATATGATACAGTGTCTTTTTTCTTTTAGTCATATAACTATTTGACTTTATTGATTTTCCTACTCCGTGATCAATATGATAATGTGGATACGCATCAGATAATGCCACTTCTTCGATCCCGGCGTAATGACAGGTAATACTGAACAGGGAATCAATATGAAAACTAAAGGCATCCAATTCACTGAAGCCCGAGAGCCTTGCCCAGTCATCTCTATGGAGTAATTGAAAATCGCCACATGCCCAGGTATGCAGTATTGAGATTGCCAGGTAGGAATTAAGCAGGATTTCATTCCGTTCGTGATGACGAACACTTTTGGGGCGTGTTCCATCCGCATAGTTAATCTGAAAACAGAGTTCTTTGGCCTGGTCGAGCATATCGGCCACTGTATCAAGATCGAGCACTTTCCGATCGATATCCCAGCGGTTTGAGCGGTAGAGCTTGCCTGCTTGCATATCGGGGCCGGTGATATACTGGAATAATTCATCGGACAATAAAACATCGATATTGGTTGACAGGATAAATTCTCCCCGGGCTCTTCGTATGGCCACATTTTTTCCAATCATTTGATAGAGAGGCAGGCTGTCAGCCAAGTTGTATTGTCGATGAATGCTGCCGGGAACCTGAACAATCAACGCAGATACATAGGGGTGCTGTTGCTTGAATGTGAATTGGTCTTTTAATGCACGAGCCTGCTCTGGAGGATTCCAGTCAACGATGAGCAATTCCACGTGAGTTTGATAGCGTTCGGCTAATAAGTAGATGCTGTCAATAAATGCCTGGGTGCGTTCCTGCATGCGCTCGACATGGTTGTCGTTGCGTGTGACGGTAATGATGCTCAGTGGCAGATTCGGCTCTGGTTGAGCCAGGTATTTTTTATACTGAGTTAAATTCAGGGCTTTGCTGTAAGGTAGGGCCAGTGGTTCGCAGTCACCTAAAAAATGAGCCGGATCGAAGGTAAACTGGTAGAGGTGTTTTAACTTGGTGAGTGCTTCTGGAAAAGAACTGGATCGAGTTAAGGCGTGATAAAAATATTTCGATGGCCATAGAATAGCTTCCAATGAATTGGCTGATTCGGTCATTGATGATTGTGGTTCTTTGGTTTGAGAATGATTTGTCATGGCAGTTTCAGTAGCAGTAGTCCTGATCCGGCATCAATTGTTGTTTAACCAGCCCTTGTTCAATTTCGTTGATAAACATGGAACCGATAACAATAAAAGGCGATTGATCCAAGGTTGTTTTCATTTGTTCTACCGAGTTTCCGAAAACGGGTAAAGCAAGGAACTTTTTCCCGCTCTTGTCACTATCGTTATCGGCAAACCCGGTAACTTCTATTGCGTTTCGCTGTAAAAAAAAGAATAAACGTTTTGCCAGTTCGCCAGTTCCCCAGATAACAATTGGACGGACGATGGCGGTTTGTTGTTTGAGTGTACGCAAAAGGTTTGCTGCCAATACGTTTTGTATAAGATCCATGGTTTCAACTTCGTCGCCATTGAATAAGCTGTTTCGTGCTTTTTTCAGTAATTCCATAAATGTTTCAGTATCAATCGGTTCTGTTTTTTGTTGCGGCAAATAGCGTTGATTTCTTGCCAGTAAAGTTCTGAACACATCCAGTGCATCGCAGGTTTTTTCAGCCGGCAGTGGCTGGGAGTCGGTTAACTGTATCAGATAGGCGATAAACTCTTTTGCCGGATTTGCTCGGCAGTGTAAGGACAGTTCCAGTTTTTCTTTGTCACCCGGTTTAACCAGTTTCCCATCTTTTAAAAGATGACTGCAACCCTTTTCCAGATCCAGCATATGGCCGTTTGCCAGGGTTCGATTAATGGTTGCGTCATGGCCTTGTGTTGTATCTTGCCAGCCTTCGGCGTTGTTGGTGTAGCCGTGAATCGGATGCAATAGAGAAAGATCCAACGAAGCATCGATAATCATCGCTCCCTGTTGCCTGGCTTTCCATAATAACCAGTTGTCCCAGTGCATACGTCCTATTGCAAAATCCGGGATGTTATCGAACAGGTCTCGATTAAAAACGAACAGGTCGATAGCATTGGCCGCATCCCAGCTACCGGACTGTTCCCGGATTTGCTGAATTTTTTGTCGCCAGTCCGGTTGTTTGCCAACGAGCAAGGTTGCCAGGGGAATGTTGATCCGCTTTGCCGTGAGCAAAAAAGAGGCATCCTGGGGACGTTGCTGATTCAGGGAATCCAACGTTTTTTTTAAATCATCCAATAGAACGATATCTGAATTGATATAAGCCAGATATGGCGTGTCAGTGTGTTGTTTTGCCAGTTCAAATAATGAACTGAGCAATGGAATGCCCGATTGCGTGACAGCGACATCCGGCAGGTGAGTCGCGCCGACTGTTTTTGCTGCTGTCTGTGACCCGTAGTCGTTACCTATTATCAGTGTCGGCAGCCCTGACAGTTGCCAGCTTGTCAGGGCATTCATTTGCATTGCTGCGGTTTCGCCAATAAACGGTTTGCAGGTGGTAAAAAGTGTTAACTGTGTCTTGGTGCTGGATTCGGGTGAATATGGCATATCAGTCGCAGACGGTTAGCCTCCGCCTTTGCCTAACAACACAAGATGGATATTCGCTGCAATCGTGTCGGGATCAACTATTCGCCAGGGGTCTATTACTGTCAATTCCCTGTCACCGCAGTAAAGAGCAAAATCAATGTGTTTGAACTCGGGCCAAGGGGTAGTGAGTACGATGGTAGAGACTGATTGGATAGCTTCGGCCAATGATGCAGTCTGCAACCGGTTTTTTTGCTCAAGTGCAGAGGGTGATAGTTTTGCTTTCGGGTCAAACAAGCGAACCTGATAGCCTGAATCGGCCAACTTACCAGCGACTAATACAGCCTGACTTTCCTCGATGATTTCTGTATCCGGTTTGTAGGCCAGTCCCAAAATCGCTACGCCTGATTTGGCGGGTGTCAACTGGATGACTTTTTTTACCAGCCTGATTACTTGATAGTCATTTATTTTGTCGGTCGCTTCAGCGAGTTCGTATTGACTGCCAATCGCTTTGCCCAGGGCAGAGAAGGCTTTATTGTCGCGCGGGAAACATGGGCCGCCGTAACCGATAGCGCCTTTCAGATATTTCTGCCCGATGCGCGAATCACTGCCAACGGCATCCAGAACGACTTCTGCATCGGTTTCGTCGATATGGTCACAAAACTCAGCCACCATATTGGCATAAGAGATTTTGGTTGTAACAAAGGTATTCACCGATATTTTGGTCAGTTCGGCATTGGCAAAACTCATGCGTTTTATTATGGGGGTATTGTTACAGCAATTCAGATAGATAGCTTGCAGTATATCACCTGCTGTTTTGTCCGATTCACCGATAAGCACAAAGTCAGGATGCAACATATCGTGAATCACACTGCCCAGGGCAATAAACTCCGGGCTGTAACACAGGCCAAGCGTCTGGCCGACCTGTTTGCCGGAGGCTTGTTCAAGTGTTTCTTTCAAAATGCCTCCGGTGGAGCCGGGCATGGTGGTGCTGGTAATGACCACCAGATGATACCTGTTCTTTTGTTTTAATGCGCTGCCTATTTCATGGGCAGCCTCGACAAGCAGATCATTGGAAAAAAAACCATCTGTCTGGCTGGGTGTGGGTAAAATGACAAATGTCACATCGGTATTGATTATCGCTTCCTGGTAGTCAGTCGTTGCCCTCAGCCTGCCGTTACTTGCGTTAATACACTCTTGAAGCTGTGGTTCATTGACAGGGGCTATGCCTGAGTTAATTTGATCGACGAAAGCAGGGTTAATATCCAGCCCGATGACGTTATAACCTTTTTGAGCGAAGACAGCCGCCATCGGTGAACCCAGTTTGCCCAGTCCAATAACAGATAGGTTTTTTGTATTCATTGTGTTTTTACAATTCTTAACCAGGTATAAGGCGAGAAAAAGTTTAGCAGATTTTGAAAAGACCGTTTGGCACTGTATTTGTCATCATCTTCAGTCCGGCATATGTTAAATCATTTTTCTTTGGCGGGAAAGACCAGGGGCGGTTGACTTTTTGTTATAAGAAATTGATTTAAAATAGCAAACCCGCAATATTGTCGCTTTTACATAGCGATACAACGAGTTGGCCATGCCCCGACTGTTGCTCAGTGATGCACTCTGGTCGAAGCTGAAGTTAATCTCGTTTCAATTTGGTATCTATCGATCGTTATGGTGCATTTACTGATGTTGGCGTTTTGAATCGATCAAATTCAGCAGCCTGTCTGGAAACTTGACAAAAACACCAATCAAACGTATGTTTCAAACAAATGTTTGGAGCTAGGAATGATGGCCCAATCAGGTACTGTAGACCGAATTCTCGACGCTGCCGAGGAATTGTTTGCCGAGAGAGGTTTTTCTGAAACGTCTTTGCGGATGATTACCAGGAAGGCGGGTGTCAACCTTGCGGCGGTCAATTATCATTTTGGTTCAAAAAATGCGTTGATACACGCCGTGTTTGCCCGGTTTTTGTCGCCGTTCAGCCAAATTATCGATCAGGAACTGGATAAGCGAATGGTAGCAGGGAAAGTACCTGCCAGTGTCGAAGAATTGCTGATAATTATGACCAGTTCTATCGTTCGCGTTCCAACCTGTAGTAAAAACGGGTTACCCGTTTTTATGCGGTTGCTGGGGCTTGCTTACACGCAATCCCAGGGGCATTTAAGAAAGTCTCTTGAGTCTGAGTATAAACAAAGTTTTCGTCGTTTTATGAAGGTGTTCAAAGATGCGACTCCCGAATTGACCAGTATCGAGCGTTTTTGGCGCATTCAGTTTACGATGGGCGCAATGGCGTTTACCATGTCCAGCAGCCACGCATTGAATGATATACTTCAAAGCGACCTGGGAGTCACAACCTCAACCGATGATATAGTCACTCATTTCGTGCCATTTGTCGCGGCAGGTATGAAGGCATCGCCTGCTGATGTCGGCAAGCCGGTTGCCGAAATGCCTGACCAGTCTGCTCAGTACCGCTATCAACCTTAATTGGACTTATTGAGTTCGTCTTGACCTGATTTCCAAAAAAGCGCAGAATCCTCCGCCGATGCAGGATACTGTTTTGTGGAGAATATCCAGTTTGCCAGAGATTACGATTTCTATAGAACGCCAACAGTTGATACTGTATCAAAAAGATAAGCCGTCCCTACGATTCAGCGTTTCAACCGCGCTCAATGGTACGGGACAGGTTGATGGCAGTTATTCTACGCCGCTCGGCCGGCATTTGATTCGAGCCAAATTTGGGGGCGGCACAATAGCCAATACCGTCTTTTCAGGTCGATCTCCTACGGGTGAGGTCTACTCCGCTGAATACGCTAAAACACAGCCAAACCGGGACTGGATTCTGACACGAATACTGTGGCTGACTGGAATGCAACCAGGCAAAAATCGTTTCGGAACCTGCGACACTATGCAACGGTTTATCTATATCCATGGTTGTCCTGATCAGGTGCCAATAGGAACGCCGCTTTCGCACGGCTGTATCAGAATGCGCAACCCCGATATCGTGATGCTTTATGATCTGGTACCAGTTTATACCCGGGTAACCATAACACCTTAGCCGGATACGCTATGCCGATTGGTAGATTGATGCTGGATCTCGAAGGTACCCAGCTTACCGAGGAAGAAAAACTCCTTCTGGCTCAACCGCAAGTGGGTGGGGTCATTTTTTTTACTCGCAATTTTGAGTCTGTGTCTCAACTATCCCGGCTTGTCCAGTCCATTCGCTCGATAAACCCGGCCATTCTTATCTCGGTTGATCACGAAGGTGGTCGGGTTCAGCGGTTTCGATCTGATTTTTCGGGACTTCCGCCTGTCAGCGTTTTGGGTCAGTTATATCGAAGCAGCCCGGAGATCGCCTGTCAGGCTGCTGAGAAACTTGGCTGGCTAATGGCTGCGGAACTGAGATCCGCCGGTATCGATTTTAGTTTCGCCCCGGTGCTGGATCTGGATTGGTCTCGTTCCAGTGTGATTGGTGACAGGGCATTTTCCGACAGGCCAAATGTGGTATTCCAATTGGCCAGACATTATATGCAGGGCATGCATTCGGCAGGAATGGCGGCGACGGGTAAACACTTTCCTGGTCACGGTTTTGTCAAAGCTGATTCACACGTGGCTATTCCGATCGAAACCAGGCGTTACGACGAGCTGGCAGATCAGGATATGCTACCATTCGAGCGCCTGATAGCAGCTGGGTTGGACGCTATTATGCCAGCCCATGTCGTCTACAGTGCCGTGGACACTTTGCCCGCAGGTTTTTCAGTATGCTGGTTACAAAAAATACTGCGGGGGCAACTAGGCTTTGACGGTGTGATTTTTAGTGACGATTTGACGATGGAAGGTGCTGCCGTCGCCGGCTGCTTTGAAGCTCGGGCAGAAAAAGCGTTTCAGGCTGGTTGCGATATGGTTTTGGTCTGTAATCATCGGCCCGGTGCATTGGCTGTGCGCAACTGGATGAGCGAACAAGGTATCGCGGGGTTGCCAAAACTATCTAAAATGCAAGGGCGAAACAACTATCCCGGTTTTTTCGATTTGATTCAATCCAAACAGTGGCAGGACACTGTGCAAGCCTTAAAAGAGTGGGGCGTGACATAAATGGAAGTCAGTTTTTTAGATCAACTTTACTCAGAATGGGGGGTGTCTGAGGCCGTTTTCCGGGCTGTATTGATCGTTCTTACCCTTGTTTTTCTAACTGGCATAATCAGTTTCATTGCCGGTAAAGTGTTGGTAAAAATAGAGGTTCAGGTCGAAAAAACGCAGAATTTGTGGGATGACACATTGTTACATGCAGCGAACAAGCCGGTTAAATTTTTCATTTGGGTAATTGGCCTGTCTTTGGCGGCCGAGGTGACACAAAGCTACTTCGGAAAAGACTTTTTTCAGTTTTTCGATCCATTGAGAAAAATAGGTGTTATCTATTCATTGTGTTGGTTTCTTGTCAGGTTTGTTTCCGGTGCCGAGAAGGTTGTCGTTGCTCCTGACAAAATGAAACAACCCATGGATCAGACAACGGTTTCTGCAATCGCGAAACTATCACGCGCATCTGTCGTCATTATCGGCATTTTAGTCGCACTGCAAACATTTGGCTTTAGTGTGTCGGGTGTCTTGGCTTTTGGTGGAATCGGGGGCATCGCGGTCGGTTTTGCCGCAAAAGACCTTCTGGCAAACTTTTTTGGCGGGTTAATGGTGTACCTTGATCGACCATTTTCGGTTGGAGACTGGGTACGTTCTCCCGATCAAAACATAGAAGGTACGGTAGAAAATATCGGATGGAGAACGACACGAATCCGAACCTTTGACAAGCGCCCTATCTACGTGCCCAATTCCACCTTCACAAATATTACCGTTGAGAATCCCTCTCGCATGTCCCATCGGCGAATTTATGAGACAATTGGAGTCCGCTACGAGGACGGGCTCAAGGTCGAATCCATTCTGGTAAAGGTAAAAGCCATGCTTTTAGCCCATGACGGAATTGATACCTCACAAACCTTGATGGTCAATTTCAATGCGTTTAATGCGTCCTCTCTCGACTTTTTTATTTATACCTTCACCAAGACAACGAATTGGATCAAGTTTCATGAGGTGAAGCAGGATATTCTGTTAAAGGTAATGACTATTATTGATGAAGAGGGAGCGGAAATCGCGTTTCCAACGCGAACGCTTCATCATGTGGGCGCTCCGGTTTTGCCTCCGACGACAGAATCTTCAGAGTTCAACGGTTTATCAGATAAAACAAGCGGGGGAATCGAGTGATGAGTCAATTCGCAATCATTGGCGGTACGGGTTTGATGAAACTGGAAGGCCTGGTTGTGAAGAAGGAACTTTGCGTAGCCACTGCCTTTGGCGCTCCCTCGTCAAATCTGTTGATCGGTGAAGTATTCGGTGTGGAAGTGGTGTTTTTGGCAAGGCATGGAAACCCGCATACGATACCCCCACACAAAATCAATTATCGGGCGAACATTGCTGCATTGGCCGATATTGGCGTAACCAAGGTCATAGCCGTTAATGCCGTCGGCGGAATCCGCTCAGATATGACACCGGCACGTGTCTGTATTCCTGATGAGATTATCGATTACACCTGGGGCAGGGAAGCCACATTTTTCTCTGATAATTTGGAACAGGTGACGCATATCGATTTTACTTACCCTTTCAATGAACCTCTGCGACAGACGCTGATTGCGGCAGCCAGTGACCTGGCTATCGATACCAGTCAAAGTGGTGTTTATGCCTGCACTCAAGGGCCAAGGCTGGAGACCGCTGCTGAAATAACTCGGCTTGAAAAAGATGGTTGTGATATCGTTGGCATGACCGGCATGCCAGAGGCTGTACTTGCCGCCGAAAAAGGGTTGGCCTATGCATCGGTTGCTTTAGTCGTAAACTGGGCGGCCGGAAAAACCAAGGACATTATCACGATGGAAGAGATAGACCGGGCCATCGACGCGGGGATGGGCAAAGTACGTTCTATTATTGAACAAGCGCTTCACTTGATGGCGCGGGTGCCGTAGCTGAATCGTCAGTATTTCCTGCCCCTTCGTTATGACCAGCTGTCTGGTCAGGTTCAACCGTTTTCTTGGCGTAGTCTGGCCTGTGTGTCGGGTAAACGAGGGCAAGCAGTCCAAAAACCGGAAAGTCAATATAATGAAGTTCACCACTCCTCATTCTTCTTGTGGTTTTGAGCCGGTTAAACATCAAGGTGGTAGATTCAGCCGGTTCAACGACAGGCGAATCAACGTCAAAATCATTATTGCTATTGGCAGTTATGATAGTCGGGTTTGCGATGGCTGAATGAGATGGTTCGGTGTTTTCCTGAGTGAGTTTCGAATTTGGCTCGCTGGGTAACGATAGAGGATTCAATGGCTGATCCACTGGTAAATTTGCAACGTCGATAGATTCGGTTTTTGCCAGGTCTACGTCTAGGTGCAGGTAACGCGATTTTCTTACCGTGATTGTTCCTTGATATAGGATGGGTAGATTGGAATTTAGGTCTTTTGCTTCGACATTTATGCCAACAGGACTTGGTGGGCCGTTTTCCGATATAAACTGCTTCCAGCCAGCTAGAAAAACGGGACGGAAATTTTTACTTCGCGACAGCTTTTTTCGATGGCCGTTCAGTTTCAGTGTTTCGCTTTTCAGTTGTTGTAATTGACTTCCTGAGGTGGGAGTGCCGCTCACCAGGATATGCCGGTTTTTTTTATCGACTGGCAGCGGTGTCGTTTGGCCGGGTTCTATCAGATAATCAGACCGATTCAGATGATCGAAAATCAGTACTTCTATCTGATACCAGTTTTTATCCGGTTGCTTGATGACAGCTGTTTCTTCGGCATAGCTAAAGCCGGGTTCGATCAAGCAGAGAATGGCAGCCAATATAACCTGCACACGATAAATGGTCAGGCGGAGTGGAAGTGATTTATCACGCTTAGTGTTTTTTATTTCCGGCGTCATCTGAATTCAGGGTTTCCAGCAGATTGTCGATTTCACGCAGTTTACCATCAGGGTCGTGAGAATCCAGTTTAAAACGTAATTCGTTGCCGCCTTTGAGCGAGTATTTGTCAAACTGTTTTTGAACCAGTTGAACAATTTTGATCGGGTCGACATGAGTGACTTCGGCGAACTCTACTTTTCCGGATGTTACGCCAGCATCCACTTTGGTGATGCCCATTCGGTTGCATTTGAGTTTCAGCTTTGTTTGTTTTATCAGGTTTTTCAGCGGGTCGGGAAGTGGCCCGTATCGATCAATTATTTCTGTCTGAAGATCCACCAGGTCGTCCGTCGATTTTGCGTTGGCAATTCGTTTATACAGAATGAGTCGAGAGTGAACATCGGGTAAGTAATCATCGGGTATCAGTGCTGGAATACGCAAGTCAATCTCTGCGCCGTATTGAACAGGTTGATCGATTGAAATGTCCTTTCCTTCGCGAATAGACTGAACCGCTTGTTCAAGCAGTTCCATGTAAAGTGAAAATCCGATGCTTTGTATTTGACCACTTTGTTCCTTACCGAGTAGTTCTCCTGCGCCTCTTATTTCCATATCGAGAGTGGCCAGCGTAAAACCGGCACCCAGATCCTGGGCTACCGAGATGGCCTCGAGGCGTTTTTCAGCGTCTTTAGTTAATGACCGGGGATGTGGCGTGAGCAAATAGGCATAGGCTTGATGATGGGATCGGCCCACGCGCCCTCGTAGTTGGTGTAGCTGAGCCAAACCAAACTTATCGGCCCGGTCGATAATAATGGTGTTGGCGCTGGGGATATCGATACCCGTCTCGACAATGGTTGTACACACCAGAATATTGTACTTTTTATGGTAAAAATCAGACATGATGTGCTCGAGCTGACGCTCTCGCATTTGGCCATGAGCAACCGAAATACGCGCTTCTGGAATCAGGTTTTGTAGTTCACCCGCCACGCTGTCTATCGACTTCACTTCGTTATGCAAGAAAAACACCTGGCCACCGCGAAGTATTTCTCGCATGATGGCCTCTTTTATCAGCGCGGTTTCTTTTTGTCGGACAAAGGTTTTTACCGATAAGCGACGGGCTGGTGGCGTTGCGATAATGGACAAGTCGCGAATTCCCCCCATTGCCATGTTTAGCGTTCTTGGTATCGGTGTCGCGGTCAATGTCAGTATGTCCACTTCCGCGCGAAGCGCCTTGATTTTTTCTTTTTGTTGCACCCCAAATCTGTGTTCTTCATCGATGATAAGTAAACCTAAATCGTTGAATTTAATGTCTCCCTGAAGCAATTTGTGGGTGCCGATGACAATATCTGTCTGACCCAGTTTCAGGGCATTTATTGCGGAAGTGGTTGCTTTTGCCGATTTGAATCTGGATAACACATCTATTCTCATCGGGGTGTCCGAAAACCGGTCACTAAACGATTCGAAATGCTGCTGGGCGAGCAAAGTAGTCGGTGCCAGGATCGCGACTTGTTTCCCCGAGTTGGCGGCGAGATAGGCCGCTCGCATGGCAACTTCTGTTTTGCCGAAGCCGACATCACCGCAAACCAGACGATCCATGGGATTCGCTCGTGTCATATCCTGTTCTATGGCTTTTATTGCGTCTAACTGATCTGGTGTCTCTTCAAAGGGAAAGCTATTGCAAAAGGCTTCGTAGTTTGCATCCGGTTGGTGAAACCGAAAGCCTTTTTTGGCGTTCCGTCGAGCGTATACCTCGAGAAGCTCGGCGGCGGTGTCGCGAATTTTTTCAAGCGCTTTTTTCTTGGCGGTTGACCATTTTTCACTGCCTAGTCGATGTAATGGTGCGAGGTCGTTATCAGTGCCGTTATAGCGAGAAACCAGGTGAAGTGAGGTGACTGGTACAAAGAGTTTTGCGTCGTCAGCATAACCAAGCGTCAGGAATTCGGTTATTTGGTTGTCAATCTCGATATTTTGCAACCCTAGATACCTACCAACTCCGTGGTTGATATGTACCACGGGTGCCCCGATAACGAGCTCGGTAAGGTTTTTGACAATGGCTTCATCACTGTCAGTGGTTTTTTTCCTTTTTCGTGTTTGGGCGATTTTTTGGCCGACAAGCTGAGCTTCTGAAATGATCGCGAAATTCGCGCTATGACATAGAAAACCGGTGTCAAGTGGCCACACAGTGACGAAAACACTTCGTTCGAGCGAGTCGGTGTTTGGTTCGGAGTCGGGTATGGCTTGTGTTTTCAACGCCGTGGTCTTTTGCTTAAACTCTAGCCAGCCGGTGACTTCATCGAAATCAATCCGATGCATTTTCAGAATATCTACAATGGCTTCTTTTCTTCCGGTACTTTCTGCACAAATAAGTACAGGCACTTGGTGCTGGTCATAAAACTCCAAAAATCGCGAGACAGGATTTGCCAATTTGGCATTTACCGATATATCTGGTAGCACTTCGATGTCAAAATTTGTTGTGCCGGGTTTGCTTGGAAACGTTCGATGGTTTGGTTTGATAACGTTAAAGGGTTTAAGATTGGCAAAAAATTCGCCTACCGGTACGAATATCTCCGATGGCTTGAGAACTGGTCTTTGGATATCATAGCGTCTGTCTTCATATCTGCGTTCGATTTCCTGCCAGAAATGCTCCGCTGCCGCAACGGTGCCTTCTTGTTGCACTACTATCGTAGCATCGGATAGATAGTCCTGAATCGTCGAAAGTGATTCAAAAAACAACGGCAAGTAGTACTCGATGCCAGGTGGCTTCAGTCCTGAGCGAATATCCTGATATACGGGGTTTTCCTTAGGAGCGTCGGGAAAGCGTATGTGCCAGTTTTTGATGAATTGTTTACGAGAATCCTGATCAAAAGGGTACTCGGAGGCAGGCAACAGATTGATAAAATCCAGTTTTTCTATCGAGCGTTGTGATTCCGGGTCAAATGTTCGCAGTGTTTCAATTTCATTGTCAAATAAGTCAATTCTGTAGGGGGTGTCGCTTCCCATCGGGAAAATATCGACGATTGCACCTCTTACCGTAAACTCACCGTGCTCATAGACGGTTGCAACATGTTGATAACCTGCCGCTTCAAGCTCGAATCGGTATTGTGCTATGTCCAGATGCTGGCCCTTTTTTAGCGCGACGGAAAACGCTTGCAGGTGATTTGAAGGCGGTAGTCTGTGTAGCAATGTGGTGACTGGTACGATTAAAACGCCGCGATTGACTTTTTTTAATCGGGATAAAGTGTAGATCCGCTCCGATACGATGTCCTGGTGGGGTGAGAATAAATCATAGGGTAACGTTTCCCAGTCTGGCAGGGCGAGTATTTCGATTTCAGGCGAGTCTTTCAGAAAAAACCGCAGTTCATTCTCCAAAATCAGGGCGTGATTGGTATCTTTGGTGATCACCATGCATGTTTTCTTGCTTTCCAGTGCGATAGTGGCAATGGCGAGTGACAGACTTGTTCCCGAAAGATTGCCGAATTGGTTGATCCTGCCAGCGGTGAAATCAGCATGATATTGAAGAGGATTGGAGTATCGCAAGTGAAGACTGCTGACCATGATTTTTAATCTGGTTTGATAAGGTGAATGAGGAGTTGCGCATTTTACTCATAAGGGGCGAAACTGTCACATTTAATTCCGGCGGCTGTAGCTTGTCTGCAATTGGGGCGCTTTTTGGCGTCGCTAACAGATGTTGAGTTTGTGATAATAATATGATTTAAATCAGGTAAATATTTGCTAATCTGGCTGTCAATCAGGATAATATTTTAACAAATGAGTAAAACAATCAAGCAATCTGAGAGGTGATAGATAGTGACTCAGGATATGAAAGATACAAACTTTGCGGACTGGACGGAGCGAGAGGCATTGGCCGAAGCGATGATCCCGGTGATTGGTCGGTTATATCGACAAAATAACGTTGTTACTTCCGTGTATGGTCGTACGCTCATTAATCAGTCTGTGATCGGCATCATTAAAGCACATCGCTTTGTTCGTCAGGTGGAAAACAAGGAATTGTCCGTTCGTGACACTTTTCCAATGCTCCAGGTTCTTGACAAGTTGAAACTTGGTCATGCTCATATCGATCTCGGCAAGCTGGCTATTCAATACAAAAAAGTTGAGGCTTCGGCCTCTTTGGAAGATTTTCTCAAGAAACACCTTGTGTCTGTGATTGGCAAACAGGGTTCGGAATCTGCCGGGCAGGCAACCAAGGATGTTGTTCTCTATGGTTTCGGTCGTATCGGTCGTCTGTTGGCACGGATTATGATCGAGACAGCCGGTGGCGGTAACAATCTAAGGTTGCGAGCCATTGTGGTTCGTAAAGGTGGCGCAGCTAGCGATTTGGAAAAAAGAGCAAGCTTGCTACGCAGGGATTCGGTTCATGGGCCGTTCAATGGCACAATCTCTGTCGATGAGGAAAACAGTGCGCTTATCGCCAACGGAAATTTCATCAAAGTTATTTATTCCAATGGCCCGGATCAGGTTGATTATACCGAATACGGCATTAACGATGCTATCGTAATTGACAACACTGGTATATGGCGTGATGCCAAAGGTTTGGGATTGCACCTTGAATCTAAAGGTGTTGCTAGAGTACTGCTGACCGCTCCCGGTAAAGGTGATATCAAAAATATCGTGTACGGAATCAACAATAATGTAATTGCTGATAGCGATAAAATTTTATCCGCTGCCTCTTGTACAACCAATGCCATTACTCCGGTCTTGAAAGCGATTTACGACGAGTACGGTATTGAAGCCGGCCACGTTGAAACGGTTCACTCCTACACAAATGATCAAAATCTTATCGATAATTATCATAAGGGTAGTCGTCGTGGTCGAAGTGCGCCTCTTAATATGGTGCTGACTGAAACAGGCGCGGCAAAGGCCGTTGCCAAAGCGTTGCCTGAAATGGCCGGTAAATTGACTGGTAATGCGATACGGGTTCCGACTCCCAATGTGTCTATGGCTATTCTGAACCTCACACTCGATAAAGAAACTGATCGCGACACGGTCAATAACTATTTACGCGAAGTTGCTTTGTATTCAAATTTGCAAGAGCAGATTGATTTCACTAATTCTACCGAAGTGGTCTCTTTGGATTTTGTGGGTTCAAGGCATGCCGGTATCGTTGATGCCCAGGCGACCATCGTTAATGGTAACAAGATTGTTCTGTACGTTTGGTATGACAATGAAGCTGGCTACAGCGCCCAGGTGGTTCGAATCGTTAACCAGATGGCAAATGTCTCTTACCCTTGTTTCCCGTAGCCGCAGGCAAATCGCGTTATCCCAGGCCCGGCTAGAAATCGGGCGTGGCGTGACATAGGTTTTCGCCAGTAAAAAACCCGGCAACCTTAGGTTGTCGGGTTTTTTCGAGTTATTTTCGTTTGTCTCTTCGTCTACACTAAAGCAGAAGTGAAGTTATTTGTTTAATTTCATTACATTTATTGTGGAAAATTTCATCTGCCATCTTTATAATCGGTGCGTTTTTTAAAGTGCGTCTCGTTTCTCGCCAACTTGTCTTGTATGGTTTGCAGGCTGAAAATGATTCATGTCATTTGATTCGGCACGATTATAACATAAGCTTGGCTAGGTTTTCAGTGACGTAAAATTCATATATTGTTGATTGGGCGGGGCGAATGATCAAAATTCAGAAAGGCCTGGATTTGCCTATAGTTGGCGCGCCTGAGCAGTCTGTTCATGAAGGTAAACCGGTAAGCCGGGTTGCGTTGATTGGCTTCGACTATCACGGCATGAAGCCGACGATGGCTGTTCAGGTAGGTGACCGGGTTAAACGCGGTCAGTTATTGTTTGAAGATAAAAAAACACCGGGGGTGAAGTTTACCGCTCCCGCGTCGGGCGTTATCGCTGAAATCAATCGCGGTGATAAACGAGTATTTCAATCGATCGTTATCGATGTAGAAGGTGACGATTCGGTTCAGTTCGACAAGTATAGCGTAGATCAGCTCGGCTCGTTATCGCGTGATAGTGTGGTAAGTAACCTGGTCGAGTCTGGACTGTGGACTGCGTTTCGTACCCGGCCATTCAGTAAAACACCTGCAATCGCCAGTACCCCCAATTCTATATTTGTCAGTGCGATGGATACCCATCCTTTGGCGGCTGACCCCGAGCTGATAATCAAGTCTTCCAGCGAAGACTTCAACAATGGATTGGCGGTGATTTCTCACCTGACTCAAGGTAAAGTGTTCGTCTGCTCCCGAGACGGCGCCCAACTTGATTTGGCCAACAATGGTGTGATCGAGCAGAAAACCTTTGCTGGCCCACATCCAGCCGGTAATCCTGGTACTCATATCCACTATATCGATCCGGTCAGTGTCAATAAAACAGTGTGGACGATTGGTTACCAGGATGTGATCGCCATTGGTAAACTGTTTATTTCCGGGAAACCAAGCACCGAGCGTGTTATCGCGTTGGCCGGACCTAAAGTAAAGAAACCACGTTTGCTCAAGACAGTGATTGGCGCTGATTTGAATCAACTTTGTGAAGGTGAACTCGATACCTCTAGTGCCAACAGAATTATTTCCGGGTCGGTATTTGGTGGTAGAACTGCCAAAGGTGTCGTGGCATTTTTGGGGCGGTTTGCCAATCAGGTGAGTGTGCTTGCCGAAGGTACCCAGCGAGACTTTATGGGTTGGGTTTCTCCCGGCCGTCAGCGGTATTCCAAACTGAACATTTATCTTTCCCGTTTAAGCCCTGGAAAACTATTCAACTTTACAACCAATACAAATGGCAGCGATAGAGCGATGGTGCCGGTTGGCACCTATGAAGAGGTGATGCCACTGGATATATTGCCTACTCAATTGCTTCGCTCTCTGATAGTTGGTGATACCGATATGGCGCAAAAACTAGGTTGCTTGGAGTTGGATGAAGAAGATCTGGCCTTGTGTACTTTTGTTTGTCCAGGCAAATACGAGTACGGTCCGATTCTTAGGGATAACCTGACTCGCATCGAGAAGGAGGGCTAACTGTGGGTTTAAGACAAATACTTGACAAAATGGAACCGCATTTTGAAAAAGGCGGTAAGTATGAAAAATGGTATGCATTGTACGAAGCTGTAGACACCATATTTTACTCTCCTGGCTCTACTACCAAAACCACAGCGCACGTAAGAGATGGCGTTGATCTCAAGAGAATTATGATCACTGTCTGGTTCTGTGCGTTTCCGGCGATGTTTTTTGGTATGTACAATGTCGGTTTACAGGCCAACTCAGCTTTAGCGAATGACGCAGCACTTGCGTCGGCCTGGGGCAGTGATATTCATCACATGGTTATTGCAATGTTGGCAGGAAACAATCCAGACAGTCTCTGGGACAATTTTGTTTATGGTGCCGCTTACTTCCTGCCTATCTACTTTATTACCTTCGCGGTTGGTGGTTTTTGGGAAGTGCTGTTTGCCATGGTACGCGGCCACGAAGTGAACGAAGGTTTCTTTGTTACTTCAATTTTGTTTGCGCTGATCGTCCCACCTGATATTCCTCTGTGGCAGGTTGCGCTGGGTATCTCCTTTGGCGTGGTCATTGGAAAGGAAGTGTTTGGTGGCACAGGTAAAAACTTCTTGAATCCCGCTTTGACTGGTCGCGCCTTTTTGTTTTTTGCCTATCCGGCAGAGATTTCAGGCGATACCGTTTGGACCGCAGTCGATGGATTCAGTGGTGCCACCGCGCTGAGCGTGGCTCAACAGGGAGGTATCGAAGGGCTGGAAACAAATTTCAGTTGGATCGACGCTTTCATAGGTACCGTTCAAGGTTCGATTGGCGAAACCTCCACGCTCGCAATATTGATAGGTGGCGCTGTTCTTCTACTGACTAAAATTGCCTCTTGGCGTATCGTGTCCGGTGTTCTGATCGGAATGATCGCCACATCATCGTTATTTAACCTGATTGGCTCCGAAACCAACAATATGTTCAGCGTAACGCCAGCTTGGCATTTCGTGATGGGTGGTTTTGCCTTTGGTTTGATATTTATGGCGACCGACCCGGTGTCGGCTTCGATGACCAACACAGGAAAGTGGTTTTTCGGAGCGCTTATTGGCGTGATGGTGGTGTTGATCAGAGTGGTTAATCCGGCTTTTCCCGAGGGAATGATGTTAGCTATTTTATTCGCCAACTTATTTGCACCTTTTATAGACCATATTGTTGTACAGGCGAACGTGAAGAGGAGGTTGGCTCGTGTCTAGTAAACAAGATACCATATCAAAAACCTTGCTGGTCGCCTTCCTTTTGTGCGTGGTGTGCTCCGTGATTGTTGCCAGTTCGGTAGTATTGTTAAAACCGATTCAGCAGAAAAACAAGGCACTCAACTTAAAGGAAAATATACTCGTCGCCGCTGGTCTTATAGAAGGTGGCTTACCGGCGAATGTCATAGAATCCGAGTTTGCCAAGATTACACCTAAGTTAGTTGATATTGAAACAGGCGAGTATGTCGGTGTCGATGTTGTAAACAAGCCAGATATTGCTTCTTACGATCAGAAAAAAGCGTCCAAGGATCCGGCGCTTTCTATTAAGCTTGAAAGAGAAGAGGACATAGCGGGTCTTAAACGCCGGGCCAAATATGCCAAGGTTTACGTGGTTGAAAATAATGGCAAAGTCGAAAGAATCATTATTCCTATAAAGGGTTATGGTTTATGGTCGACTCTTTACGGCTTTCTGGCACTCGAGGGGGATGCCAATACTATTGTCGGACTTGGCTTTTATGAGCATGGTGAAACTCCCGGACTGGGGGGAGAAGTGGATAACCCGAACTGGAAAGCACAATGGCCGGGTAAAAGTGTCTATAACTTGACTAAAAGTTCAGAGCCACAAATCAAGCTAGTCAAAGGGGGTGTTGATCGTTCGAGACCTGATGCGATTTATGGCGTTGACGCTTTGTCCGGTGCCACTTTGACCAGTACGGGGATTACTAACTTGTTGAAATACTGGTTGGGTAGCGATGGCTTCCAGAAATATCTCGACAGAATGCGGAAGGGGGCGTAAGGATGTCTGAATTAACAACCAAGAAAATTCTTGTTGAACCTATCTTTAACAATAACCCCATTGCCTTGCAGATTCTGGGTATTTGCTCGGCATTGGCGGTGACAACCAGTTTGCAGTTGTCCGTTGTGATGGGGTTGGCTGTTATATTTGTAACGGCTTTTTCCAACCTGTCTGTTTCGCTTGTTCGAAGCCATATTCCATCAAGTATTAGAATCATCGTGCAGATGACGATTATTGCATCGCTGGTTATTGTCGTTGACCAGATATTGAAAGCCTATGCTTATGAAATAAGTAAGCAACTATCGGTTTTTGTCGGATTGATCATTACCAACTGTATCGTTATGGGGCGTGCCGAAGCATTTGCAATGCAAAACAAACCAGTAGCCAGTTTTCTGGATGGTATAGGTAATGGTGCTGGCTATGCGGTAATTTTGATTGCCGTTGCAGTTATTCGGGAACTGTTTGGTGCGGGAAAACTGTTCGGAGTCGAAATATTAGCCACGGTGAATGATGGCGGCTGGTATGTTCCCAACGGGTTATTGTTACTACCACCCAGTGCGTTTTTTATTATCGGTTTATTGATTTGGGCTTTACGAGAGTGGAAGACAGATCAGGTCGAAGCGCCCGATTATAAATTATCTGCGCACAGTGTGAAGGGGGCTTTCTGATGGAGCATTATATTAGTTTGCTTATTAAAGCGATATTCGTTGAAAACATGGCGCTCGCTTTCTTTTTGGGAATGTGTACGTTCTTGGCATTATCCAAAAAAATAGAAGCCGCTATTGGACTGGGAATTGCCGTTATAGTCGTCTTGACGGTCACTGTTCCGGTCAATTACCTGATTTATTCATCGGTGTTAAAAGAAGGTGCGCTTGCGTGGGCGGGTTTCCCTGAAGTTGACCTTAGCTTTTTAGGGTTGTTGACTTATATCGGCGTTATTGCGGCGATCGTACAGATACTGGAAATGGTATTAGACAAGTACTTTCCCGAGTTATATAACGCTTTGGGCGTATTTTTACCGTTGATCACGGTTAACTGTGCAATCTTGGGAGCTTCACTCTTCATGGTAGAAAGAGATTATAACTTGGGCGAAAGTGTGGTTTACGGTTTTGGTGCTGGTCTGGGTTGGGCTCTGGCTATCGTGGCTCTAGCCGGTATCAGAGAGAAGCTGAAGTATAGCGATGTACCACAAGGCTTACGTGGCTTGGGTATTACCTTCGTTACCGTTGGTTTGATGTCGCTTGGTTTTATGTCGTTTTCAGGAATTTCGCTATAGCAGTGCGAGTTCAAAACTTGTCTCAGGATTAAGGTCAAGGTTACAGGATGAATGCAGAAATAATTTTAGGCGTGGTCATGTTTACCGTAATCGTTTTGTCGTTGGTTGTGGTGATTCTGGTTGCACGCTCAAGGCTTGTAAGCACCGGTGACGTTACGATAGAAGTCAATGACAATCCGGATTACACAATTAAAACTCCGGCTGGCGGAAAGTTGCTGCAAACGCTGGCAAACGAAGGCGTGTTTCTCGCCTCAGCATGTGGAGGTGGTGGTACTTGCGCCCAGTGTAAGTGCGTTGTACATGAGGGTGGTGGCTCGATGCTGCCCACCGAAAAGTCTCACTTCACCAAAAGAGAAGAGCAGGAAGGCTGGCGGCTGTCGTGTCAGGTTGCTGTCAAACAGGATATGAAAATTGAGGTGGAAGAGGAAGTTTTCGGTGTCAAGCGGTGGGAATGTACTGTCCTGTCCAATGACAATGTGGCCACCTTTATTAAAGAGTTGGTGCTTGAGTTGCCGAAAGGCGAGAATGTTGACTTTCGTGCAGGTGGTTACGTTCAGCTGGAAGTACCTCCTCATGAAGTAAACTATAAGGATTTCGATATTGGTGAAGAGTATCGCGAAGATTGGGATAAATTTGATCTTTGGCAGTATAAGTCTGTCGCTAAAGAAAATGTGGTTCGCGCGTACTCAATGGCGAACTATCCTGAGGAACGGGGTATAGTCAAGTTCAATATTAGGATTGCGTCGCCACCTCCTGGAACGAATTTTCCGCCAGGGTTGATGTCTTCTTATGTGTTTAATCTGAAACCAGGTGACAAAATTACCGTATCCGGTCCATTTGGTGAGTTTTTTGCGAAAGACACAGACAACGAGATGGTGTTTGTGGGCGGTGGTGCAGGTATGGCGCCAATGCGATCACATATTTTCGACCAGCTTAAGCGTTTGCACTCGAAAAGAAAAATGTCTTTTTGGTACGGCGCGCGTAGTCTTCGAGAAATGTTTTATCAGGATGAATACGACAAACTTGCCGAAGAAAATGAAAACTTCACTTGGCATGTTGCTTTGTCAGACCCGCAACCGGAAGACAACTGGGAAGGTAAGACTGGCTTTATTCATAATGTGTTGTATGAGAGCTATCTTAAGGATCACCCAGCACCGGAAGACTGTGAGTATTATATGTGTGGGCCTCCAATGATGAATGCAGCGGTAATCAAAATGTTGAAAGATTTAGGTGTTGAGGATGAAAACATCTTGCTGGATGATTTTGGTGGCTAATGCCTGATCGTTCTATGTTAGCAAAGACCGCAATCATGTTGTTTTGCTTGATGGTTGCGGTTTTTGCGGGTTGTTCCGATACTGACAATCGGCAAATCTATTGTCTGTCCGGTTCTGTTATGGGCACGACGTATCATATAAAAATTGTTATCCCTAAATCTGCAAATTTCGACGACAAAACGTTGCAACAGATTGAATCTGATGTAGTTCATGCTATGAATCAGGTAGATGGTTTAATGTCTACTTACAAACAGGATTCAGAGTTGTCGCGATTCAATTCAGCTCCAATCAATACCCCTTTTCAAGTCTCGAGCCAAATCTATTCCGTTTTAAAAGCAGCACATAGTCTCAGTGTGTTATCTGATGGTGCCTACGATGTTACGGTGGGGTCGCTTGTCAATCTGTGGGGCTTTGGGCCGGATGGGCAACCTGTAACGGTGCCTTCGAAGGCCGATATCGCTAACGCTGGTTTGCGTGTAGGCTACAAGAAATTGAAGTTCATAGAGGAAAATACGGCAATAAGTAAATTGGCAGATATTTATGTCGATTTGTCTTCGATCGCCAAGGGGTTTGCCGTCGATGCTGTCGCAGAGACACTCCGGCAACGCGGAATTGACGATTATCTTGTTGAAATTGGTGGGGAAATCAGCGCAAAAGGTCTTAAACCAGGGGGTAAGGAATGGGTTTTGGCGATTGAATCTCCCGCTACGGACGCAAGAAGTGTCCATAAAATCATATCGGTTAGCAATGCGGCGCTGGCTACTTCGGGTGATTACAGAAATTACTACGAAAAAGCCGGCAAACGGTTTTCTCATACCATTGATCCGAAAACCGGAATACCAGTTTCTCACAAGTTGGCATCTGTTACGGTAGTGCATGACTCCTGTATGATGGCGGACGGTCTTGCCACTATGTTTATGGTAATGGGGCCGAAACCGGCTTACCAGTTGGCGCTAGAAAAAAATATAGCAGTTTATTTGATTTATCGAAAAGACGATGGATTTGAAACAAAACACACCCCTGCTTTTGAAGAATATTTGTTGGATTGAGGTGAAACATGGCCCTGTTTATTGTGGTATTTGTCGTTATGGTGTTATTTATTTTGAGTATGTCTGTAGGCGTGCTGATGGGTAGAAAACCGATTTCAGGCTCCTGTGGTGGTATGAAAGCCCTGGGTATGGATGTGGCCTGTGAAATTTGTGGTGGTAATGAAGACAAGTGCAAAGAAGAAAATCAGAAACTGGAAAACGCCCACCGTTCGACTGATTTAAGCTATGATGCGATGACAAAACGCAGATAGATGGTTTAGTCTTAAGAGCTGAATGATGCTAACTAATTGGAGCTAAATACATGCCAGAGCATAATTATGACGTTGTTGTAATCGGTGCCGGTCCGGCCGGTGAAGGTGCTGCAATGAGTGCAGCGAAACATGGCAAACTGGTAGCGATTATCGAAGAAAAAAGGCAAGTGGGTGGTAATTGTACCCATTTGGGCACTATACCCTCCAAAGCTTTACGACATTCGGTAAAACAGATTATTACATTCAATACTAACAATATGTTCCGCGACATTGGTGAGCCGCGTTGGTTTTCATTCCCTCATGTGTTACAAAGCGCCGAAAAAGTGATCAGCAAGCAGGTGAAGCTGCGAACAAATTTTTATGCTCGTAATAAAGTGGATCTATATACCGGCTCGGCCTATTTTGTCGATGATGGTCGTGTCGAAATAGGTGGTGGTACAAATGGCAGTCCACGAGAGGTACTCAATAGTGACTCTTTTGTAATTGCGACCGGATCTCGCCCCTATTTACCCTCTGATGTCAATTTCAATCACAGCCGGATTTATAATAGTGACAGTATCTTATCTCTGAGTCATACTCCGCGCACCTTGATTATCTACGGTGCCGGTGTTATTGGATGCGAATATGCTTCTATTTTCGCTGGTCTCGGAGTCAAGGTCGACCTGGTGAATCCTGGACATAGATTATTGTCTTTTTTGGATGATGAAATCTCCGATGCGCTAAGTTATCACCTCAGAAATAACGGTGTTTTGGTCAGGCACAATGAAGAATACGAGTCGATTTTCGGCGACGAGCACAATGTTATTCTGGAGATGAAATCCGGTAAAAAAATAAAAGCAGACGCTTTTCTTTGGTGTAATGGCCGCTCTGGTAATACGGACAATCTCAGACTCGAAAACGTCGGTCTGAAAGCCAACTCAAGGGGGCAGCTGCAAGTAGATCACGGTTATCGAACTGAAGTGGCCAATATATTCGCTGCGGGAGATGTCATTGGTTGGCCTTCTCTGGCCAGTGCTGCCTATGACCAGGGGCGAGCCGCTATTGCCACTATGCTTCATGACGGTAATTCCGTGTTTGTCAATGAAGTGCCAACAGGAATTTATACCATCCCGGAAATCAGCTCGGTTGGGATGACCGAAAGGCAACTTACCGATGCCAAAGTGCCTTATGAAGTCGGGCAGGCGTTTTTCAAGGATCTTGCGCGGGCGCAAATTACCGGTGAAGCGGTCGGTATGCTAAAATTATTGTTTCATCGTGAAACAAAAGAATTACTGGGTATTCATTGTTTTGGTGACCAGGCAGCCGAGATTGTTCATATCGGACAGGCTATTATGAAACAACCTGGTGAGTCCAATTCTTTGGATTATTTTTTAAACACCACATTTAACTACCCCACTATGGCAGAAGCATACAGGGTAGCGGCGTTAAATGGGCTTAACCGGGTTTTTTAGGTTTGCCTAACCCGAGGTAGTGATGCCCTGCAAAAAGGGTGTCACCTGTGTTTGTCAAAGTAGGCCTGCATGCTTGTTGGAAAGTCGGTGATAATACTGTCAACACCTATTTGTTTTAAGTGAGTCGCATCCTGAATTCGATTCACTGTCCATGCAGAAACGTCTAATCCTTCACGTTTTGCATCCGCAATTGTTTTAGTGGACGCGATCGTCCATCGACAGCAGAGATGGTGGCATCCCAGGTGTTTCGCTTTTTTGACAGGGTTTGGGAATCTAGCTTCAGCAACAAGCCCGGTTCTAATGTTCGGATTGATTTGCTTAATCATTTTTAGTACCCGGGTATCGGAAGAAGTGACGCTCGCATTCTGGTAAAAGTGTTTCCGTTGGAACAATTGGTCAAGCTCATTGCAAAGCCGGCCTAGCTGCGATGCATTTTTTTCTGTTTTTACCTCCAACTGAAAATGTTGGCATTGAGGGGAGCTGTCAATGACATGGTCAAGCGTTGGAATCATTTGAAAACTTGGCCATGGTGTGACATTGATTCTGGCATCCATTCTGGATAACTCACTCACGGTAAACTGTCCGATCCTGCCTTTTTTACCCGTTGTTCTGGTTACCGTTGTGTCGTGGAGCACCATCAGTTTTCCGTCTTTTGAAAGCTGTACGTCCAGTTCAAAGTGTCTGATTCCGTTCTGAGACGCCAAAACAAAGCCGCTTATCGTGTTTTCAGGCGCCTCTCCCTTCGCTCCTCGGTGACCATATATAATCAAAATATTAACCTTACTGGAATCCTTGGTACTGGTTTGTCGAACAGGGTTACCCAAGTGAGTGCCAGCTATAACCCTGTGCCAGGACAAAGTATTTGGCTATTGGGCAAGTGATTTTAACTTGGTTTGAATAAAAATATCATGGTGGACGTAAATCAAATCTGCCACTCGCCTTATAAAATGTTCTTCGTATTTGCATAGCTGATTGTCTGCGTGCGCCAATTTCCATAAATGTTCCATAAGCCTGAATTTTGTTTTTTCATCAAATTGTTCATTGATATAATGGGTAAACTCGTAAAGTGAGGTTGAATCATTTGCCAATGACTCAGCTTCTTCAATGACGGAATTGACCTCTTCGGGACTCAGCCGAAACAGATTGATCGCGGTTTTCTTTATTTGTTCTCGTTCGATATCGTCCAGATGTTGGTCTACACCGCCCAGTTGAAACATCAATCCCAAAGCGGCGAGTTGCGAGTTTTTTTCCTGACTTTCGACGCTATTTTCCTTGGGATCTGCCAGATTTTCTAACATGGCTATCAGTTTTTTAATCATTTTGAATTTCGCGATATCTATATTTTTAGATTGGCTAACTGCTGTTCCAGGGCGATTTGGTCTTGGGCAAATTGTCGAATACCTTCCGCCAGTTTCTCTGTGGCCATCGCATCTTCGTTCAATTGCCAGCGAAACTCCGATTCTGCCAATGGCAGGGAAGTGCTATTTGAATTTTCCATTGGTTTCAAACGTCTCTGTAATTTCGTATTGTCTTCACTCAGCGAGGTTAATAGAGAAGGACTGATTGTCAACCGATCACAGCCGGCTAGCTGTTCTATTTGAACTTGACTTCTGAAACTGGCTCCCATAACGATCGTACGATAATTATGTGCTTTGTAATGCTGATAAATTCGAGTGACGGATAAAACGCCTGGATCTTCGTGAGGTGCATAACCCTCTGGATTTTCATTTTTTTTGTACCAATCCAAAATACGACCAACGAACGGAGAAATCAAATATGCGCCTGCTTGGGCGCAGGCAACTGCTTGAGCAAAGCTGAACAATAATGTCAAATTGCATTGAATTCCTTCTTTCTCCAGAATCTTGGCTGCCTTGATTCCTTCCCATGTGGCGGCGATTTTTATTAATACACGATCAGAGGAAATGTGCTGATTCTGGTATAACCGAATTAGTTTGCGTGCTTTTTCAACAGTCGCCTTAGTGTCGAAGGAAAGCCTCGCATCAACTTCCGTGGAAACTTTACCGGGAATAATGCTCAGTATCTCCTTACCAATTGCAACGGCAAGATAATCTGCAGCGTGGGCCAACTGTTCTGCATTTGAACCGGTTTGTTTGTCGGCCCAATTGACGGCTTCCAGAAGAAATGGTTGGTAGCTTTCTTGTTGTACTGCCTTGTACAAGAGCGACGGATTGGTGGTTGCGTCTTGTGGTTGCCACTTTTTTATCGCGTCGATATCACCAGTATCGGCAACCACAGTTGTCATTTGGTTTAATTGTTCAAGTTTTGAAGGCATGATTGGGTTTCTTCCATTTCTTTAGTGGCATCGATCACTGTAAAAGGCCAGTACAGTGTACTAATCGGTGTAAGTTCAGTTTACTCAGAAAATCACGTTTCTGTAATACTGTTGAGTGGCTAATAGTAGAGTGCGTTGCAGTCCTTCGCAAATTAAATAGCGTTATGGTTGCATTATTCTGGTTCGATCGCATTTGTAACACAATAAATGATGGGTTTTGTTCTTGAGCGTATTGTCCGGTTGCTGGTTTTTTTCAGGCTCTGGGTACCAATGCGAGTGCCTTTTGGATAATATTTGTGTCGGCGCCTGGTTTATGTGCGTTTTCGCTCAGGTATCTCCGGAACTTTTTGCCGCCTGGTTGACCATGAAAAATGCCTAGTATGTGCCTCGTTATATGCCCCAAGTAAACACCGGATCTCAATTGCTGTTCGGTATAGGGTAAAAACTGCTCGATCACGTCATGTCGGCTGGTCAGTGGATTTGGTGTGTCAAAGAGTTGGTGATCGATATTATGAAGAAGCCATGGATTGTGATAGACCTCTCGCCCTAACATGACGCCATCGACCTGTTGCAAATGCTCTTGGCATGCATCTAGCGTCGAAATTCCACCATTGATTATAATTTCCAGATCAGGAAAGTCTTTTTTCAATTGGTAGACCCGCTCATAAACCAATGGCGGAATACAGCGGTTTTCCTTTGGGCTCAAGCCATTGAGTATGGCTTTTCTGGCGTGAACGATAAATGTGTTGCACCCAGCGCTGGACACCGTTTGAACGAAATGGTGAAGGTGCTGGTAACTGTCCTGGTCATCGATGCCGATACGGTGCTTGATCGTAACGGGCAGCCTGGTTTTGTTCTGCATTGCGTCAACGCAATTCGCGACCAGATTAGGGTTAGCCATCAGGCAGGCTCCAATTTTATTGTTTTGAACCCGATCACTTGGGCAGCCGACATTCAGATTTATCTCGTTATAACCCCAGTCTTCAGCCATTTTGCAGCAGGTGGCCAGTTCATCCGGATTACTGCCGCCTAATTGCAGTGCGACTGGTTGTTCCGCTTGGGAGAAATCAAGAAAGCGTTTTTTATCGCTGTGAATAAGTGCGCCAGTGGTAACCATTTCGGTATATAAAAGTGCCTGCCTGGATAACAGTCGACAAAAAAAACGAAAATGCCGATCAGTCCGATCCATCATGGGTGCCACCGAGAAGCGGCGAGCTACCGTATAGCGCGGATTCTCTGGGCTACTCACTGTTTTTGCTGTTGTTTTCATTGTTGCGAACCCGTGTAAATTTGCGCAAATCTGCGCGAATTTGCTATATTAGTGCGCCTATAAGTGCGCCTATTTTTTTAGGCGCACCGGTAATCAGTTAATGGTGGCGCTATGGCAACGATTACGAGGCGCAAGAAAAAAGACGGCTCCATTGTACACAAGGTGGAAATCCGCATAAAGCGCGATGGCAAACTGGTGCACAGGGATAGCAAAACATTTCGGGAGCTGGCAACAGCCAAACGATGGGCGGCACTCAGGGAGTCAGAGCTATATTCCCCTGGTGGTCTGGATCGTGCGTTGAGCGATAAAAGCACGGTTCAGCAAATACTTGTCTGGTACATTAACGAGTATTCAGAGATACAGGGGTTTGGTCGTTCAAAGCTGGCAGAGATTAAGGCTCTTCAAAAGTATTCTTTCGCAAGCATACCCGTTGCTCGCTTGCGATCCAGTGATCTGATAGCGCATATCAAAGAACGGCGGTGCACTGTGTCCGCTGCCACGGCGAATAATGAATTGATCTGGCTCAGGGTGGCGTTTAAAACGGCCAGACCGCACTTTCCTGATCTCGACATCAATCTACAGATCATAGACGACGCTGCCCAGCATTGCAGATCAAATAAGTTGATAGCCAAGCCACGATCCCGAGACAGGCGGCCGACACAGGCCGAATTGGATACCCTGACAGAGTATTTTTCCCGGCGAGACAAGCGGGCAGCGATCCCGATGATTGATATCATGTGGTTTGCTATTCACTCTGCCCGGAGAGAATCGGAGATTTGCGCTATTCGATGGGATGATAACAACGAGAGCAATTTAACTGGATGGGTGAGGGATGCCAAGCACCCTACGGCGAAAGAGGGCAACCACAGACAGTTTAAATACACTCAAGAGGCATGGGCGATTGTTAAGCGCCAGCCGGTAATCAATGACCGGATATTCCCCTACAATTCCAAAAGTGTGAGCGCGGCTTTTACTCGCGCCTGCCATGCTTGCGGAATTATCGACTTGCGTTTCCATGACTTGCGCCATGAGGCAACAAGCCGACTGTTCGAGGCGGGGTATTCAATCATTGAGGTGCAGCAATTTACGCTGCATGAGAGTTGGGGCACATTGCAGAGATACACTAACCTGCGCCCCGGAGACGTTGAGCTTCGGATATAGCCGCCCATTCTCGCTTCGCTGCGTCACGTTCACGAGTCAGAAACTCGCTCAGGTCTGTGATGCTGACAAAATACTCCGCTCTTTTCCCGCCGATTTTAAAAGTGGGGAAGGGCAACGCCATTTGTGCAGCCAGGTGGTTTGCCTGTGTTTTGCTTATGTTAAGGTATTTCTTTGCGACCTTTTCAAGCGGAATGTCTGCCGCTTCAAACTCTGCTAACAATAAAAATTCTTGATTCATCACGTTAAACCCTCCTGACCGTCAGTTCAATCTTTCCATCTGGGTTTCAAATTGTGCGGGCGTTAGCCCGTATTCGTTTGCCACTTTGCCCCAATCAATTTCTTTTCCGTAATCTTTTTTATTCGTTTTCATAAAA
>PDWJ01001116.1_pt1 | contig 43925 bp, 37 predicted proteins | sample 1430881 | NCBI WGS metagenome assembly PDWJ01 (sample SAMN01162460, study PRJNA174530) | Oral metagenome, whole genome shotgun sequencing project. | biome: Marine environment; feature: Marine mammal; material: Swab sample of the gingival sulcus; isolation source: swab sample of gingival sulcus...
ACACAATAGTTGCTTTGTCGTTTTGGCTGACAAAAGCGCGTTCAACCCGTGTCTGGCTGGATTTTTTCTTTAGATTTGAAGTGTTGATGCTCATAATAAGGTGATAATCAGCTATGTAGTATTCTCTTTGTTACAAAATGATAAAAAATCCGGCGGCCACTTCGGGTGTCCGAATATACCTGACAGGCTTCAAAGCCCGCAACCCAATAAAATTCAAGGGGAAAGAGCCGCTTCTTGTGTATAGTGGGAATTCATCATAAATCCCAGGGAAAATACAGAAAGGAGAGGCTCATAAAAGAATTTTTACAAATATTTGCCAGCGTAGTCAAGAGTGCCCTCAGCGGATTTGATCGCATTGTCTTCAAGGGGTGCATCCTGCCTTTGATGTCAGCCGCTGAAGCGATGAAGTTTTGTGGGGCAAAAGGAGTCTTCAACAAGGATTATAAAAACTGGGTTATGGCTCAAGCCAAAAAGATTGTGGATGATGCAAATGATTATTCAGAAAACATATTGCCTCTTCTGTTATCGATTTGAGATACTGGAAGATTCGAAAAGAAGAGCTGGCCCATAAACAGCAAGAGGCTGCCGGGATTACCAGTGGACTTATGGGGTGGTCATGTCTTGAAACTGGTTGGTCATATCGTGCTCATTTTTGCGGCAAGACAGGTTCTCCGGTTTTGCGAAGTTACCAGGACCAGTTCAAGCATTTATATTTCTATTTTGATGATCCCCCAGTTTGGTTTCATGAATATTCGTTTGCAGACCTGGTTTCTGTATCATATTCAGATTTGTCTCAATGGCCGGGAATGGTTACACAGCAGTCTTGAACATGAAAGATAGATTTTGTTGGACGCGGCAACAAGCTTCCTGCTATTGGTGATTACGATAGAGCACAACGATTGCAGGACAAACAACGTTATATCCGTTTCCCTGAACGGCTTACAGCTTTCTGCCGGTTGTGTCTCCGGCAATGGAAGAAATTGTGGGCCCATATCTTTCCGACTACTGGACATTGTGGCAAAGTGAATGGGCAACTGACCTGGTTTTTTGTTCTGCGCACCAATTAAACTCCATCATGGAGAACCTGCTTTGCCATGCCCATGTCACTGGTACGAGTACACGGGCACTTCGTTATCTGGATCGACTTGTAACTTGCCGGATCCAGCTTTACAGGCAAAAGCAATCAAAAACAAGGTTCAGCAAAAATAAGCCGCCATTTGGGACTATTCAGAGAACACGGATTGACAAGAAAACTCTCTTTCGGCAAAACCGCTATCAGCTCACACTCAAAGGGGTTCGATTAACAACCCTGCTAAACGTGATATTGGATGCATCTACTGAAAAATTAATGAAAATCGCTGCTTGTTTTTTATGACAGGCGTTGAGGAGTAAGCCACTAATCTCCGTAATATTCTACAGTTAAGGAGAGCCAATACTCTCGATCTCCCTGTTCGGCTCCTTTTTATTTAAAGAATAGCCCTTATCTGGTATCTTTCTCCCTGAGTATGCTGTCTATGTCTGTTTCCGTCTATTTCATGAAGGGAGCTCTTCTTACCGAGTATTACTGGATAGCCTGCCAACCATAACAAGAATGAAGCTGGGATTTCAGGATGACATCCTCTGTTTCAAAATAGAGTTTCACATAAATTCAGGAATAGCAAAGTGCCTAAAAATGTAACCATGCGCGATGTTGCGGAACGAGCGGGAGTCTCTATTGCTACCGTCTCACATGTTGTTAACAAGACACGGCATGTCAATAGACAGACCCGCGATACTGTTATGAATATTATGGAGGAGATGGGGTATATGGCGACAGCTTCTGTGCTCCGCAGGGATAGTTCCCGCCTGATAGGTTTAATTATCGCAGATATTCGGGAGGATTTTTACACAGAGATAGTCAAGGCCGCAGAGACCGCCGCCTGTGAAAATGGATACTCATTGATTCTATGTGATGCTGAAGATGATGAACAAAAAGAGCTATTCTATATCCAGACGCTTATAAAACAAAATGTGCAGGGAATAATTCTAGCTCCCATTAACCATGCCGCGCCACCACCTGTTTTAAGAGAAGCCGATGTTCCAGTAATATTGATTGACCGCTGTTATCAGCAGCAACATTACGATTTTATTGGTATTAATAATTATGCGGCTGGCAGGGAGGCAACACTGCACCTGTGCCGCCATGGTGCACAACGTATAGGTTTTATCGGGTATGATGACTCTGTATATACGATTCAGCAGCGGATTCTTGGTTACCTTGATGCAATTGAGGAAACCAGCCCAGGTGAGGATGGTCAGGTCTTAAGGCTTAAATACCACAAAGAGCGTTCAACATCGAAGATTGCAGCGTTGGTAAAAGAACACAGACTTGATGGACTCGTTTGTGGAACCAGCCATGCCTGTTACGAAACGATATCTGCTATTCGTGAACACAGTATCCGCATACCTGAGGATATCCAGATAATCACTTTTGACGAGAATAAATGGTTCGATTATCTTTCATTCCCGTTATCCGTTGTCCAGCAGCCAACCGCGGAAATTGGCGCGTTAGCGATTGAGTTAATCGTCAATAAACTCCGCTCCCAGGTCAAAATCAAAAGAGAACCGCACAGAATCTTGCTTGATTTTGAAATTATTACTCGCTGATACCGCACCAAAAGCCCTGTTTGACACTAGATCTCCATTGATAAATTTGCATTGACAATAATTTGCGCAAATTTTATATTCGTTTTCATGTAACGTTTCCTCCTGAAAATATCTCTTTACTGTGCCAGCTATGGGTACTCGGCATCATCTTGATTTTTAAAAGAAAATAATGTGGTTTCTCAATAGAGTGTTACAACCAGGAGATATTCTTCCGCAACAGGACAAAAATATGACAAAAGAAGTTGTTCTTGAAGTCAGAAATATAAGCAAATCCTTCCCTGGGGTTAACGCACTGTCGGATATATGTTTTTCGGTAAGGAAGGGTTCTGTGCACGTACTCTGCGGAGAAAATGGTGCTGGCAAGTCAACGCTGATGAAGATTGTCAATGGCATCTACCAGCCAGACTCCGGCAAGATTTATATCGGTGGAAAACACGTCCAGATTCCATCACCAATACAGGCTCGCAATTTTGGTATATCAATGATTTTTCAGGAGCTTAACTATATCCCTGAGATGACGATTGAAGAGAGCCTTTTTATCGGGAACCTCCCCACCCGACGGTTTGGCAGAGTTGATTGGCAAGAGATCCGACGCAGAACGCTTAAGTTGTTGGCTCAGGAGAATCTTCCCTATAGCCCACAAACAAAACTGAAAGATCTGTCAGTTTCAGAGCTGCAGATGCTGGAGATCCTGAAAGCTGTCTCCCACGATGCCGATGTGCTGATAATGGATGAGCCAACTTCTTCCATCGCCCAAAAGGAGGTTGAGATTCTTTTTGAAAAAATTGATGTGCTTCGTGCTCGTGGTAAAGGGATTGTTTATATCTCACACAAAATGGACGAGATCTTTAAAATTGCCGATGAAATTTCCATCTTGCGGGATGGCAGAATTGTTGAGACGAGATCAAAAGAGCAATTTGATATAGATTCTGTCATCAGCTTGATGGTCGGACGAAAACTGGCTGGAGATTACCCAAAAGAGGCTATAGAGCCTGGCGAGATTGTGCTGGAAGTTGATCACTACAGTAGCAGAACAGGTTTTAAGGATGTGAGTTTTCACTTACGTAAAGGCGAAATTATCGGTTTTGCCGGTCTCGTTGGTGCTGGCCGCACTGAACTCGTACGAGCGCTCTTTGGTCTTGACCAGCATGAATCAGGAAGTATCAAGCTGTACGGAAAAGAACTTACGGTCAAAGACGTTTGTGACAGTATCAATAACGGTATCGTCATGCTTTCCGAAGACCGCCGCCGTTACGGGCTGGTGTTGATTCGTGATGTCAAGGAAAACATCACCTTGGCAACACTTTCCAGATTCTTTAAAAAGGGACGACTTCTCGTTAGCCGGGAACGACAGGAAGTTGAAAATATCTGCAGGCGTATTCAAGTCAAGACCCCTTCCATCGACACCCAGGTCAGTACCCTGAGTGGGGGTAATCAGCAAAAAATCGTGCTGTCAAAATGGATGATGCGGGATCCAGAAATCCTTATCCTGGATGAGCCGACAAGAGGCGTTGATGTCGGAGCAAAATTCGAAATTCACAAACTTATGTCCGAAATCGTAAGAGACGGGAAATCCATACTGATGGTCTCTTCCGAACTTCCGGAGTTGATCGGAATGTGTGACCGGATTTATGTGATGGCCAAGGGTCGGATTCGTGGAGAACTGAAACGATCGGAATTCACGCAGGAAACTATTATGAAATACGCAATGGGGATGGCATAGTTAGCGCCGTTTAACCAGAGCAGAACAGAGAGATAAGGAGACCCTTATGCTCAAAAAAATACTAAACACTTGGCATGTGATACGATCTCGCTACTCTATTTATCTTGTTCTGGTGGTGATGTTTTTCATGTGTGTCTTTCTCAATGAAAATTTCCTCTCAGCCAGAAATCTGGCAAATATCTCGGCACAAATATCAGTCACGACAATCCTGGCTTTTGGCGAAACACTACTGATTATTGGGGGAATGCTTGATTTATCCTGTGGATCTGTGCTGGCTTTTGCAGGCCTCATGTCAGTATATTTTTTTAAACTGACTGGCTCCCTGCCTCTTGCGTTCAGCACAGGTCTCCTGTTTGGTATGAGCTGGAACCTGCTTAACGGTATACTGGTCAGATATTTTAAGACACCCCCCTTTATTGCGACCCTTGCCGTTCTCACCATGGCTCGAGGAACAGCGCTGCTCTTTACTAAGGGAAGGAATATTTATCAAATTGGTGACTTTGTCTGGTTTGGTCAAGGAAAAATAGGATTTGTTCCTATCCCTGTTATTTTCATGATTCTTGTAGGAGTATTGACCTGGTATATTCTTAATCACACCCGTTTTGGTCGTTCGTTGTACGCTGTAGGGGGTAATGAAGAAGCTGCCCGTGCTTCGGGCATCAATGTTGGCGGAGTTCAGATCGGTGCATATCTGATCAATGGTGCCTTTGTTGGGCTTGCCGGACTGCTTCTTATGTCCAGAGTTAATGCTGGCCTCCCCAATGCTGGCATCGGTTATGAATTTGAAGCGCTGACAGCAGCCATCATTGGCGGAACCAGCTTTTCAGGTGGGATCGGTACCGCCGGAGGCACTATAGCGGGTGCTTTCATTGTTGGATTTTTAAATAATATTATGAACTTGACAGGGATTGATTCCTATCTGCAACAAGTTATTAAAGGAGCGATTATTGCTCTTGCAGTCATCTATGACATTCGTTCTAAAACAAGGCGTTCACAGCAGGGTCTCGGCGGAATTAATGTATCAGCCGCTGAAGAGAAATAAAAAGAAGTCGCTACCGTTCCGTAAGGTGGAATGGTTGTAAATACTGGGTGTAATAACGCACCCAGATAACTCACTCTCAGGAGGATTCCATGAAAACATTACCCAAACTAATCCAAGGTGTCTGCTGTCTTGCCGCCACATTTATGTTGATGACCAACGTTGCACAGGCCAAGGATTACAAAATAGCTTATATTGCACGGGCACAGGCTGACTCTTTTGCCGCATGGCTGGCCAATGCCATCGAGGAAGAGGTTACCAAGTATCCCGATCTCAAGATTGATATTATGGACAGTCAGGCTGATGACGCCAAGGAGAATGCTTTCATTGAAAACGCCATTGCCAATAAATATGACCTGATAATCGTCCAGCCAAACAATGGCGAGGCACAACGCCCCTATATTGAGAGTGTGGTTAAGGCTGGGATTCCGGTTATTATTACTAATCCCCGTGTAGCTGCGATAAAAGGAGCTTCTACCGTTGATGCCGATCCCTATGAACAGGCAGCGGTTAATGCTCGTCTTGCGCTTACCCAGGTGCCCAGAGGCGTTAACGCTGTCGTCCTGAACGGACCGGCAGGGAATATGCACGCGGATAAGCGTCGGGAATCCTGGCAGAAAGAGTTTTTTGACAAGCGTCCTGATGTCAAAATTGTTGGTGAACAGATTGCCAATTGGAACAAGGATGAAGCGATGCGCTATATGGAAGACTGGGTTCAGGCCAATGATAATATCGGCGTAATCGTTGCGATGAACGACAATATGTGCGCCGGAGCTCTGGAGGTTGTAAAAGGGAACCCTAAATTTGTCAATATCCTCTCCTATGGTGTTGATGGAACTGCAGAAGCAGTGTTGTTGATCAAGGCAGGCAAGATGACATCAACATCCTTGCAGAATGCGTATGCTCTGGCTGAAAAGAATATTTCTGTAGCCCATGATCTGTTGACAGGAAAAATCACTCAGGTTGACACAGATATTGATTGTCCGCTTATCACCAGTGACAATGTTGACCATTTCATAGAGATTCACAAAAAGGCTGGAGCCATCAAATAAGGAAAAACTCTCAATTGGCAATCAGTTAAAGGTTGGTTGCCAATTGATCGAAAAAATAGAGGCCACATCCAGGGACGTTACAGGTGGCCTACCCTTTTAACAGTTGAACAGGAAACAAAAGTCATGAAAGCGCTGGTGTTGGAAAAAAAGGATGTCCTGGCAATAAAAGATATGCCCATCCAGGGTGAAATGACCCCGGATAGTGTTCGTATAGCTGTCAAAAATGTTGGTATTTGCGGCAGTGACGTTCACTACTATACCCATGGTCGCATCGGTCCCTACATCGTGGAGGCTCCGATGATACTCGGACATGAAGCTGCCGGAGTTGTGGTTGAGGTCGGTGACAACGTTAAGCATCTTGTGGTAGGAGACAAGGTATGTATGGAACCGGGAATCCCTGATGCGAAATCAAGAGCCAGCAAGATCGGTTTGTATAATCTTGATCCCGACGTCCAGTTCTGGGCCACCCCTCCGGTTCATGGCTGTTTGATTGAAGAGGTAATTCATCCGGCAGAGTTTACTTTCAAGCTTCCTGATACGGTATCGCTCGCAGAAGGTGCACTGGTAGAACCCCTTGCTATCGGGTTGCAGGCTGCAAAAAAAGCGGTAATTACTCCGGGGGATATCGCGGTTGTAATTGGGGCGGGCACCATTGGCATTATGTGCGCGATTGCTGCCATAGCCGGCGGATGCAGCCGGGTTTTTATCACCGATAGCAAACCTGAGAAACTTGGCATAGCCGGAGACTATTCTGGTGTGACCCCAATTAACATCTCTGATCAGGAGCCTCTGGCTACTGTTATGGAGGCAACGGCAGGCTGGGGGGTTGATATCGTTATTGAGGCATCAGGAGCACCTTCGGTGTTCCCCTCATTGACCGAGTACTGCTGCCCGGGTGGACGTCTTGTTCTGGTTGGTATTCCCATTGACCCTGTTCCGATGGATATCGCTCGGATTCAAGCCAAGGAGCTTGATATTTCTTCAGTTTTTCGTTATGCGAATATCTACCCGCGGGCAATTGAACTTATTGCATCCGGCCAGTTGGAAGTAAAAAAACTGATTTCTGACACCTATCCATTCACCCAGGCTATTGAAGCCTTCGAACGGGCAAAAGAGCTGCGACCTGGAGATGTCAAGATACAGCTCGAACTGTGAGAGGCCTCAAAAAACGAGGCATCGATTCAGGCAAAATATTTTTCTCCACAGGGGGAACCATGTCCGGATATTTGTTAGGAATTGATATTGGCAGTTCATCTGTCAAAACCAGTTTTATTGAAGCCGACAGTGGCAAGCTAATCGCCTCAGCAAGTTCACCGGAAACAGAACTCTCCATCACTGCCAGAATAAGTGGTTGGGCGGAGCAACATCCAGACCTCTGGTGGAGGCACCTGAAAAGGGCGATGCAAATTATTGCCCGTGACAATCAAAATATTTTTGAAAATTTGACAGCCATAGGTATTGCTTACCAGATGCATGGTTTGGTCGTGGTTGATAAAGATAACATCCCGTTGCGCGATGCCATCATCTGGTGTGACAGCAGGGCGGTACCCTATGGTCAACGCGCGTTCATTGAACTTGGAGAAAAAAGATGTCTTGAACATCTCCTCAATTCCCCAGGGAATTTTACTGCGGCTAAACTTGCCTGGATCAAGGATCAGGAGCCAGAAATATTCTCCCGCATCCATAAGATACTCTTGCCAGGTGAATATATTGGCTTGCGATTAACCGGTGAAGCCGTTACTACCCCCAGTGGTCTGAGCGAGGGAATCATGTGGGATGCAAGTAGAAACCGGCCAGCCAAGTTTCTGCTCGACTACTACGGTTTTACGCCCTCCCTTCTTTCAGAACTGCGACCTTCATTTGCAGAGCAGGGACGGATAACCACAGATGCCGCAACAGAACTGGGGTTACCGAAAGGAATACCGGTAACCTATCGAGCCGGAGATCAACCAAATAATGCCTTTTCTCTCAATGTCCTCCAGCCCGGTGAGGCCGCAACCACTGCCGGAACCTCCGGAGTCGTTTACGGCATCGCCGATCAGCCTGTTTACGATATTCGCTCCCGGATTAACACCTTCGTCCATGTTAATCACACAAAAGAGTCCAATCGATACGGCGTTCTGATGTGCCTCAACGGAACCGGAAGCCTCAATCAATGGCTTAAAAGATTGCTCGGAGGAGAACAGGAAGGGGGCATTGATTATGAAACTATGAACAACCTTGGCTCCCTGGCCAACCCCGGTGCTGATGATTTGAGAATATTCCCTTACGGGAATGGTGCGGAACGAACTCTTGACAACAGAGATCCCGGAGCGTTGTTCGAGAATCTGAATTTCAACCGACATGGTCGGGCAGAGCTATTAAGAGCCAGTCAAGAAGGGATTGTTTTTGCTCTTTATTACGGTGTTGAAATCATGAAAGAGGCGGGAATCAACATCACGACTGTCAAGGCTGGAAAGGCCAATATGTTCTTAAGCCCGTTGTTTCGTCAGACATTTGCCACGGTGACCGGGGCAACTATTGAACTGTATAATACTGATGGCTCAATGGGGGCGGCAAGAGGCGCCGGTATTGGTGTGGGTGTTTATAGCTCGTTTTCTGAAGCATTTTCTCATTTAGAGTGTGAAGAAATTATTGAGCCGGACAAACAACTTTGCCAGCAATACGCTGATATCTATCAGGGGTGGAAGACCATATTACAAAGAATCCTGCTTAAACAGGAGTTAATCAACACATTATACTAACGCGGGCTTAACCGCCCGCAACCCAATAAAATTCAAGGAGAAAGAACCGCTTCTTGTGTATAGTGGGTATTCATTATAAATCCCAGGGAAAATACAGAAAGGAGAGGTTCATAAAAGAATTTTTACAAATATTTGCCTGTGTATCTTGTTTTTTATGACAGGCGTTGAAGATTAGCCTCTAATCGTAGATGATGGCGGTATATTTTTCCAGGATTTCTTCTGTTTCTCTGTCCAGCTGGTCGGCTATTTCATGGATCTGGTATTCATGCCTGCAACCATTCATGCCTGCAACCAGTACATTGCATACGAATGCGACGGCACATTCGTTTTACTTCAAGTTTATTCCCGCATTTTTTACAAATCATCCTGTTCACTCAGCAGTTCTTCACGGGTGAATACAGAGTCAAGCCTGTAACCTGCATCGGCAAGAGCCTTGGCTCCACCTTCCTGACGCTCAACTACAGTAGCAATAAGCCCCACCCTGAATCCGGCTGCCTCCACTCTTTCGATTACTTTGATCAGGGTTCCGCCGGTGGTAACAACATCTTCAAGAAGGGCAACGGTGCAACCCTTCGGCATATTGTTGAGCCCCTCGATGTAGTTACCTGTTCCATGGCCCTTTGGCTCTTTGCGGACGATAAATGCAGGGATTGGTGCCCCTTCCATGTAGCTCGTAATGGATACCGCAGTAACAAGCGGGTCAGCTCCGAGGGTCATCCCGCCTACTGCATGGATTGGCTCCGGGGATTTTTGCAGCAGTTCAAATAGTAATTTTCCGCAGAGGTACGCACCTTCAGCCGATAATGTCGTCTGCTTTCCATCAATATAAAAATCGGAAGTTTTTCCAGAGGTGAGAGTGAATGTCCCTTTTCTGTACGATTTCTCAAGGAGGATTTTTTTTAGTTTTTTTCTGCTGTCCATCAGTATGTTTTGTTTTTTCTGAATAACGTGTTGTGTAATATTGCTATGGCTGGTACAAAAAACGTGGCAAATACTAACTGTTTTCCCGTATCGTGGGAAGTAAAAAAAACAGGTTTTTCAGAAACAGGCTTTGTTTCCGTGGTTCCGTTGATTTGTCTCTGTCAGTTAAAGGGTACCGTGAGGAAGTGTTTTTCTGAAAATTCTGGATGAATGCCAAATATAAGATCATTTTTTCGTAAGCATCTGAATAGCAACCGCTTTCAAGTTCTCCAGGTTGCAACGGGCTGTGTTTCTTGCAACCATTGTTAATGGGCTGGAGCTGGAGGAGGTTGTGCAATACAAGAGGGGAATATGTGTGGAATAGTTGGTTATTGTGGGCCCAAAAGGGTTGTACCTGTGGTTCTTGAAGGATTGAGGCGTCTGGAGTATCGAGGTTATGATTCTGCCGGAATTGTGTATCTTGAAAACGATAAACTGGTAAAATACCGTGCCGAAGGTAAATTGTCGGCACTTGAGGATACTATTGGTGATGCTGTTATTACCGACTCACATATCGGTCTTGGCCATACCCGGTGGGCGACACACGGGGCACCGACTGTGACAAACGCTCATCCTCATTCGGATTGTACGGGAGAGCTGGTTGTTGTTCACAACGGCATCATCGAAAATTATCATAGTCTGCGCGAGGAGCTCAAAGCCAAGGGCCATACGTTCAACTCCGAAACCGATACCGAGGTTATTGCGCATCTCATAGAGGATAATCTCAATGGAGATCTTGTTGCTGCCGTAAGAAAGGCGGTGTCCTTACTCGATGGTTCCTTTGCTCTTGGAGTACTCTGGGCTGGTATGCCGGATACCCTGGTTGCTGTAAGAAATCACAGCCCCCTTGTACTTGGTGTCAGTGAAAGGGATGGAAACTTTATGGCTTCAGATATTCCTGCGCTTCTCGCCTATACCAGACGGGTTGTGTTTCTGGACGATATGGACCTGGCTGTCCTTACTCCAGATAGTTTTCAGGTCTATTCCCTGGAGACAGGGGAAAAACTGGACAAGAAAATTGATGAGATTACCTGGAATGCTGCCATGGCAGAAAAGGCCGGCTACAAGCATTTCATGCTGAAAGAGATTTATGAGCAGCCTCAGGCCATAACGAATACCGTCAGCGGCAGGATTAATCTGGAGACCGGTGAAGTGAACCTGCCGGAGGTTAGCCTGACTGCCGAACATATTGAAAAGATTGACAGAATTTTTCTTATTGCCTGTGGAACGTCCTGGCATAGTGCTCTGGTTGCCAAATACTGGATTGAAAAATACGCAAGGATACCTGTTGAGGTGGATATTTCCTCAGAGTTTCGTTACAGACATCTGCTTATAAACGAGCGGGTGCTGACAATCCCGATTTCTCAATCAGGGGAAACGGCGGACACTCTTGCCGGGCTGCGTATCGCAAAAGAACGCGGCTCCAGGATTATCACTATCTGCAATGTCGTTGGTTCAACCATGACCAGAGAGGCGGATGGCACTGTATACACTCATGCCGGGCCGGAGATTGGCGTTGCTTCCACAAAGGCATTTACCTCTCAGCTTGCAGCGCTATTTTTATTGACGCTCTATCTTGGTCAGCAGAAAAAAAGTATATCCACCCAGGATATTAACAATCTTGGTAAAGCCCTGATTACTATTTCCACAGTCATAGAACGGGAGCTTCCTCGTTTGCAGACGGAGATAGCGGAATTAATTGATAAGTACTACGACAGCAGGGATTTTCTTTTTGTCGGGCGGGGAGTGAACTACCCCATTGCGCTGGAAGGTGCCTTGAAGCTGAAAGAAATTTCCTATATTCATGCGGAAGGGTATGCCTCGGGAGAGCTTAAACATGGCCCTATAGCCCTTATTGATAAGGATATGCCTGTTCTGGCACTTGTACCGCAGGATGATGTCTATCAGAAATCAATCTCCAACGTTGAGGAGATTAAGGCCCGGCAGGGCCGGGTGATTCTTATCGGTACAAAGGGGGACGAACATCTGCAAAATATAACAGAAGATGTTGTGTATCTCCCGGAGGTCCCAGCAGATATGAACCCTGTTCTTTATACAATCCCGGCTCAGTTATTGTCATATGAGATTGCCACCAAACGTGGTTGTGATGTCGATCAGCCAAGGAATCTGGCCAAGAGCGTCACTGTGGAATAACTGGAAATCATAAAATATCGAAAAAACACTGAATGAATATGGGCTGAACCGTATCATTCAGTGTGATTCAGAATATTCCCGCTTATTTCCTTGCCTTTACAGTTGCAGCCATTTATAGGCCACGTCAAGCATTCTGTTGGCAAAACCCCACTCATTATCAAACCAGCAAAGAATTTTCACCAGATTGCCTTCACAGACTTTGGTCTGGGTAGCGTCAAAGATACAGGATCGTGGATCGGTATTGAAGTCAACAGAGGCGTGTGGTTCCTCCGTATAGCCTACAAGGCCCTTGAATTTGGTGCGTGCTTCCTCACTGACCGTTTTGTTGATTTGTTCGGCGGTGACACTGGCTTTCAGCACGAGAGAAAGATCCATCGCTGAGACATTGATGGTTGGCACCCGGATATGCAGGCACTCAAACTTACCACCGAATTTGGGTATGATTCTGTCAATCCCCCTGGCAAGGCTCGTGTCGACCGGGACTATTGAATGCAGGGCGCTTCTGGTAAGGCGCAGGTTGGTATTATGGTAACTGTCGATAACGGGCTGATCGTTCATCGCAGAGTGGATGGTCGTTGTGACACCATGTTCTACCCCGAAATGTCGATCCATGATATCCAGAATGGGGATAAGGCAATTTGTGGTGCATGAGGAGTTGGAAACAACTGTATGCTCTCTGCGCAGCAAATCGTCGTTATATCCGTAGACAATTGTTGCGTCCATTTCAGCTGTTGCGGGATGAGAAATAAGAATTCGTTTTGCTCCGCTGGAGAGATGTTTCTCCGCTGTTTTACGGCTGCTGAAGGTTCCTGAACATTCAAGAACAAGATCAATATCCAGCTCCTTCCAGGGCAGGTTTTCGGGGGAGGATTCTTTCAGGATGCGTACCACGTCTTCACCAATTAAAAGCCGATCTCCTTCAAAATGTAACGGGTAGGGGAATCTGCCGTGGGTGGTATCGTAGCGGGTCAGATATGTAAGGGTCTCTATATCTGCCAGTTCATTAATCGCAACAATGGATATCTCTGGGCGTAAGGATGAGGAATAGAGCGCCCTGAGTACGGATTGACCAATTCTTCCATAGCCGTTAATGGCAATTTTATATGACATGACATTACCTGCCGATGTTATTTTCGATCTCAAAAATGTTTTGCCTGTAACTTGGTTATATACAATTACGGCAAATACCATTACCGCGATTACATAAAGAGTACAACTCAAAATAATTTTGTTTGCGGAATTGCTTTTTGGTAGCGAGTTAACAGGATGAAAGATATTGAAATTAAAAATTTTCTGTATAATTTTTTGTAATGTTGCAGGAGAGGGGGCTTTTACCTGCACAAAACAGCAGGGTGCCATAATACATTATTAGAAGAAACGGAAGTGAAGATGGCAGGGCAAGGCAGGGTTATCATAAACACCGGGAATGGTAAGGGGAAGACAACCGCCGCGTTAGGTACAGCGTTTCGGGCTCTTGGCCATGGGAAAAAAGTGTGTGTGCTGCAATTTATCAAGGGGCAGGGAAAATATGGTGAACGGCTTATGGCCAGAAATCTCCCCAATCTTGACTGGTATATCTGTGGGAAGGGTTTTGTTTTTAAAAAGAAAGATATTGAGGCAGACCGGCGGCAGGCACGGGAAGGATTTGCCCTTGCGGTTGAAAAGGTACGCAGTAATAAATATGATCTGATTATTCTGGATGAGATCACCTATCTGCCGCTCTATGATTTTTTACCGGAAGGGGATATAATTGCTCTTATTAAGGAAAAACCGGAGAGACTGTCCATTATTCTGACCGGGCGTGAAGCCGGTGAAAAACTTATAGAAATTGCGGATACTGTTACAGAGATGGAGTCGATAAAACATGCCTATGAGCAGGGAGTAACGGCTCAAAGGGGCATCGAATTTTAAGCTGAGGTGTTTATGTATTATTTTGCCTATGGCTCAAATATGTCGCTGGGAAGAATTACCCAAAGAATCCCCAGGGCAAAAAAGGTTGGTCCCTGTGTGCTGCACAGGCATCTCCTGAAATTTCATAAGACTGGCCGGGATGGTTCCGCTAAATGTGACGCCTTATATACAGGTAATCTTCGTGATGAGGTCTGGGGTGTTCTGTATGAAATCTCTGAAAGGGAAAAAGAGATTCTGGACGGCTTTGAAGATGTCGGGAGCGGCTATGAGGTAAAGGATGTCACCGTACGTCTGGTAAACGGTTTTGCTGTTAATGCGTTTGTATACAGTGCAATCAGTATTTCGGAAGAGCTTCAGCCATTTTCCTGGTATAAAAACCATGTACTAACCGGAGCAACCGAGGCCGGGTTACCGGATGATTATATACAAATGATTGAGGATACTCCGGCAATCAGAGATGCAGACAACCAGCGGGAGAAGGAGGAGCTTGAGATCTATCAAGCCCCTCGGTAAAGGAAAATCAGGACGGGAAAAACGAGGTCGGCGGGTTGAAATTACATCAGTGATGATTTCCGCCGTCTGCTGGGGCCTGGCATTTTGCCGATTATTATCCCAGCCAGGAGAACTCCGGCTCCGATGAGAAACCAGTACATGGTTTTGTCTTTTTTGAGCCGGTTGTTTTCCTCAAGGGCAAGATTAAGTTCTTCCCGCAATTGTTTATTTTGTTCTGCTGTTATCTTTTGGTCTTTTTTGATCTGAATGATATCGGCGGTATCGTCAAGCAGTCTCTGGTAATCTGTGCTGAGTTTATCCCGATCAGAGAGAAGGGCCTGAAGCTGGAATTGTGATTGTTTTAAGGATGCTGCTGTCTCTTTTAGTCTTTTTACCGCCTTACCCTTTTCTTTTCTGAGGAACTCGTTTTCTTTTTTCAGTTCGGAAACTATTTCTGAAAGCGGTTTTTCACGGCTGAGAAACCGGCCCAGCATCCAGCCTTCGATGCCGTTTTTCAATCTGATTTTCATGTAGGATTTATCCTGTTCGATAAGTTCCACTGTAGTGCCGTCCTTGACCATGGCTACGATTTTATAATCGGTGCCCTGTCCGGTTCGTACAACTACTTCTGCACTTGGTTTGACGTAGAGTGTCTCGGCAAAAGCACTGGGCCCGAGGATGGTGGACAGACCGAGTGCAAAAGAAGTAACTATACAGAACAAAAGAGGAATTTTTCTGGTTCGTGTGGTGTGCATGATAATGTTCACAGGGTTGGGTTGGTGTTTTTTTACAAATAGCCTTTAGCTGAAATTCGACTCAAGTACAAACGGCAGTATCTCGAGGCTCCGGGGTTCATCTTTTGTTGAGGTTGGAGTATACCCTGTTCAGCTATGCTGGTTTGTTTACAGAAATAACCTAAAACCAGGATAAAATAAAGTGTATCGAGACAAAAGAGTGTATGGTGTACATCTATTTTGACTTTTAGCGATGACAACATTAAGATAGCTCTTCCTTTTCATCTTCTGCAATTTTTCACAAAATAACGCAAAAAAATAGCACGACAAAATAACAAAACAGATTACGTCAACTATGGTTCAGGTAGGGCTGGAAGTATTTTTAGAAAAACATATAACCGGTTATGCGGGGTGCAGGATTGGCTATCTATCCAACCACGCATCGACTGATAGAAATTTTATCCAGGGTCGTATTTTATTGCGGGAAAGACTTGGCCGCGATCTCACCTGCCTTTTTTCTCCGCAGCATGGTTTTTTTGCAGAACAGCAGGACAATATGATTGAGTCCGCTCACTCTGTTGACTCGGTTACAGGATTGCCGGTTTTCAGTCTTTATGGAGAGCATCGAAAGCCTACCGCCGAGATGTTTGATCAACTTGATATTCTGCTTTTTGATCTGGTTGATGTGGGAACCAGGGTGTACACCTTTATGTATACCATGGCTTACTGCCTGCAATCCGCTGCGGAATTTGGTAAAAAGGTAATCATCCTGGACCGCCCTAATCCCATAGGCGGAGAAGCGGTTGAAGGGAATATCTTGCAGTCGGACTACACCTCCTTTGTTGGTCTCTATCCAGTCCCCATGCGTCACGGGATGACCCTGGGAGAGCTGGCATTGATGATGAACAAGGCCTTTGGTATCGGAGCTGACCTTGATGTTATCACGATGGAGGGGTGGAAGCGAAAATACTACATGGACGATGTGAATTTTCCCTGGCTTGCCCCTTCCCCTAATATGCCTACGCTGAATACGGCAATTGTCTATCCCGGGCAGGTCATCTGGGAAGGTACCATGGTTTCCGAAGGACGAGGGACGACCATGCCCTTTGAACTGGTTGGTGCACCGTACTGGCAGCATGGTGAAATAGAAAAATATTTGCAGAAAACCAGCCTTCCCGGATGTTACCTGCGTCCTGTCGTTTTTCAACCCACTTCAGGGAAGTATGCGGAACAGCCCTGTTCCGGCTTTCATATTCATGTAATAAACAAGGCGGAGTTCAGGCCGTATCGTACTTCTCTTGCCCTGTTACAGGCGGTAATGAATCTTTACGGGGATGATTTTGAATATAAACAGCCGCCCTACGAGTATGAGTTTGACAAGTTACCCATGGATATGATTCTGGGGGATAAAAAACTCCGTATTGCCCTTGAAAATGAAGTTCCTGTCATCGAACTTGAGAAGGAGTGGGGCGGACAATTGCAGGAGTTTATTGCCATGCGCTCTGAATACCTACTTTATACGTAACGGGGGGGTCTATATGAAAAAGAAAAGTGCATCAGTTCTTGAACTTGCAAAAATGGTCGCTGGTGAAGTTGCTGGCGATGGGAATAAAATAATCACCGGCCTGGCTCCAGTTGATTCTGCGCAGGATGGTGAAATCGCCTTTCTTGCAAACAGAAAAAAGGCACATCTGCTTTCTGAGTGCAGGGCTGGAGCGGTTCTTGTCCCGAAGGCCATGGATATAACCGATTGCAGCAAGACGGTAATTCAGGTGAGGGATCCGTATCTCGCCTCTGCAATTATCCAGAATTTTTTTCTGGAAACGTCTTTTCTGGGCAAAGGGGTTCATTCCCGTGCCCATGTCGGTGAGGACGTTGTCCTTGGAGACGAAATTACTGTTGGCCCTCTGGCCGTTATTGGTGACAGGGTACAGATTGGTGAACGAGTGACTATTGAGTCCGGGGTTGTCATTGGTGATGATGTTGTCATTGGTGATGATTCGGTTATATATCCCAATGTAACCATCTATAAAGGTACGATTATTGGTTCAGGGGTTATTATTCATGCCGGGGTTGTGATTGGTTCTGATGGATACGGTTATGCGACCAACGAACATGGTGAGCATATCAAGAGGCCGCAGCTTGGAATTGTTCGGATTGAGGATGATGTCGAGATAGGTGCAAACAGTTGTATAGATCGTGCAGCCTTTGGAGAGACAGTGATTGGGCGGGGTACCAAAATTGACAATATGGTTCAGGTTGCGCATAATGTTGCGGTTGGTGAACACTGTCTGCTTGTTGCCCAGACCGGAATTGCCGGTTCGACCACCCTGGGGCGTAATGTCGTTATGGGAGGGCAATCGGCTGCTGTGGGCCATATTCATATAGGAGATCAGGTGATGATCGCTGCCCGGGGAGGGGTTCATAGCAATACAAAGCCAGGCTCGGTTCTTGGCGGGGTACCAGCTATTCCGGTAAAACAATGGGCCAAGGCGTGCGCTGTTTTCAATAAATTGCCTGAGCTTCAGGCCAGGATAAGAAAAAATACAAAAGCAATTGACGGAATACTATCTGCCTCTGGCGAGCGGCAGGAAAAAGGAGAATAAAGATGAGTGATATTGTTGTCCCGGATACTATTGATATAGTTGAAATACTGAAGTTGTTACCTCACCGTTACCCCTTTGTTATGGTAGATAGAATATCCTCCATCGATATCGGTAAGAAAATTGTTGGTCTGAAAAACGTGACCATCAATGAGCCTTTCTTCCAGGGACATTTTCCGGAAAAACCTATTATGCCCGGCGTTCTGATCCTGGAGGGTATGGCACAGGTCGGCGGCATTATGGCCTACTATGCAAACCCTGAGGCCATAGGTGAGAAACTGATCTACTTTGCAGGTATAGACAAGGCTCGTTTCAAGAGACCTGTGGTTCCTGGAGATCAGCTTGTCTTTACCCTGGAATTTATCAAGCAGAAACGGGGTGTTATGGTAATGGGAGCAAAGGCTGAGGTGGGTGAAAAAGTGGTTGCTCAGGCTGAGTTGATGGCCTCTTTTACCTGATTTCTCGTGGATATTGCTGAACTGAAGACTGGGCAGCTGCAGGGTGCGGCTGCTCAAAATTTCCTTTTTATAAAAATGCGTTACGCATTACTACATATTATATAATCTCATTATGGCTATACATCCAACAGCTGTTGTTGATCCAAAAGCGGAACTGGATTCGTCGGTATATGTCGGTCCTTATGCAGTAATTGAGGCTGGAGTTACCATAGGTGCTGATACCCGGGTGGAACCACATGCCGTGGTATCCGGGCCAACGACCATTGGTGAGCGGAATCTGATTGGTTCTTTTGCCTCGGTTGGTGGTGCACCTCAGGATTTGAGTTACAAGGGAGAGCCGACCGAGTTGATAATCGGTTCGGATAACCAGATAAGGGAATATTCTTCTATCCACAGAGGGACTCCCGGCGGGAACAGAAAAACTGTTATCGGCAATAATAATCTGCTCATGGCGTATACTCATGTCGCCCACGACTGTCATATTGGTGACCATGTGATAATGGCAAATGTTGCTACTCTGGCTGGTCATGTGGTTGTTGGAGACAGGGCTTCCATTGGTGGGTTGGTGGCTATCCATCAATTCTGCCGGATTGGGACCTTCAGCTATATTGGCGGGGTTTCCGGTTTGGCACTTGATGTGCCTCCCTATGTGATTCTTGCCGGGACCCGTAATCGCACCAGAATATCGGGAATTAACAAGGTTGGTTTGAGAAGAAATGGCTTCGGGAGAGAAACCATCAAGACTCTGGACAAGGCATTCAAACTGATTTTCAAGACACCAAATTTATTGATGAAGGATGCTATTGAGCAGGCCAAGGTTGAGTTTCCTGATTGCCCGGAAGTGCAGATTCTTGTCAAGTTCTTCGAGGACTCCAAACGCGGTGTCGTAAAGCAGACTGTGGAAGATTAAGGAATAACGCTTCAGATGTCGACGTTCGGTAAAAATATTGGCATTATCGCAGGGGGAGGGCAATTCCCCCTGCTTTTTATTGAGGCCGCCCGGAAGGCGGGACGCCGGGTTGTTGTTGTTGCTCATAAGGGAGAGACAGAACCACAGGTTGCAGATGCAGCAGATTCCGCATGCTGGATAAAATTGGGTCAGCTTGGGAAACTGCTTTCCTTTCTTAAAAAAGAGAAGGTTCGTGAAACTGTTTTTCTGGGCACAATAAACAAGACCAGGATTTTCCGCGATGTTTTTCCAGATTTCAAGGCGCTTAGCCTGTGGAATAAAATTGACAGGAAACAGGATGATGCAATCCTGCGGGCAATAGCGGCAACAATTGAGGAGGAGGGTATCAAGGTATCTGAATCCACGATGTACCTGGAAGATCTGTTGTTTCCGCAGGGGGTGCTGACCAGGAAAAAGCTCTCAAAAGAACACGTTGCAGATATTGAGTTCGGCTGGAAGATAGCACGGGATATCGGGCGGCTGGATATTGGGCAATGCGTCGTGGTTCGTGACCGCTCTGTGCTTGCCATTGAGGCTATTGAAGGAACGGACGCTGCAATTAAACGGGGCGGGACTCTCGGTGGAGAAAAGGCTGTTGTTATAAAGTTGAGAAAGCCAGGGCAGGATTTTCGTTTTGATCTTCCTGCTACCGGGATCAAAACTATTGAAAGTATAGCAAACGTAAAAGGTTCTGTGCTTGCTGTTGAGGCTGGTCAATCCCTTCTTTTTGACAGGGAAAAAATGATTACTGAGGCGGACAAGGCTGGAGTTGTCGTCGTTGGTGTTACCGAAAACGAGGACGGTTCCCTGTCTTTACGGTGAATGTATTGCCCGAAAATAAACCGTACTTTCTGGATGAATTACCATGCAAGCGATGATATTGGCAGCCGGTTTCGGTACCAGACTGCTGCCCCATACGAAAATACGACCCAAGCCGCTTTTTCCTGTTATTAACACCCCTTTGTTGCTGCTTACGATTGACCGGCTTAAACATTTTGGGTTTAGCCGGATCGTTGTGAATTGCCATTATCTTCGTGAACAGATTGTGCAGGCTGTGGCGGAAATTCCCGGAGTGATTGTTCAGGAAGAGGAAAAAATTCTCGGTACCGGCGGCGGGTTGCGGCAGGCCTTGACCTCTCTGGATGAAGGGCCGTTACTTGTGACCAATGGGGATATTTATCACACTATTGATCTGGGCCAGCTGTATATGTATCACGGGGAAAGGGGCAATGCTGTGACCATGGCGATGCACGATTATCCCCGATTTAATACAGTTGCTGTTCAAAATGACCGTATTGTTGGGTTTGGGGCAGAGGATTCAGGACGAGCCCTGGCTTTCACCGGAATTCATGTGGTGAATCCGGAAATTTTACGTGACATTGCTGAGGGCGAATTTTCCTGTATTATTTCCCGTTATAAAGAGCTGATTGCCAGGGGTGTCAGGATAGATTGTTATCGTGTTGATGATTGTTTCTGGACAGATATGGGAACAGAGGCTGATTATCTTGAGCTGCATCGGAAATTACTGAACCGGGAGGTTCCTGTATGGAAAGAGATTCCGTCGTTTCAAGGCTCTCATTTTGTCCATCCTGAAGCCGAGCTTCCTGAAGACTGTATAATGGAAGACTGGGTCTGTCTTGGCAACAGTAAGGCGAAACCGGTAACTCAATTTTCACGAAGCGTGGTGTGGGATGGTGTGGAAATTGCTGGTGAAAAAAAAATTCGGGACAAGTTGGTTTCACAGAGCATAACGGCATAGACATGAACAATTATTCTGAAAGCGATATCTTACATATAGCAAGGGAGCTCGTCCTGTCATCCACCTCACTTTCCTGTGGTGAAAAGATGACGGCAGTGTCTCCAGATGGCTCCACAAGAAGGTTCTGGCGATTATGTCACACCGGAGCAAAAAAAAGGTTTATTGTAACCGCGCCGCTTGCGGCCAGTCATGCCGAACTGGCGGAAGCAGAAGCTGCCTGGAAGATTGGCGAACATCTCTACGCAAAAGGCTGCGCTGTACCACAGATCCATGGCTGTCACAGGGAAAGCGGTACCGTTGTCTTTGAGGATTTGGGGGATGTTCGGCTGCAGGATATTGTTATAGACGCGAGCAGTAAAAAAACTGTGCTTTCATACTATAAAAAGGTTCTTGATTCCCTTCTCCATCTACAAACGGCGGGAGGAGAAGGTTTTGATAATAGCTGCTGCTGGGATTCTCCGGTTTTTGATGTAAGGCTTATGCGTCAAAAAGAATCGGACTATTTTCTCAATGCGTTCTGGGTTGATTTTCTTGGTAAAACTCCCCCTGAAGGAATTACCGCCGAGTTCGATTATATTGCTGCAGAGGCATCCCGGGCCGAGGCGGGGTTTTTCCTGCACCGTGATTTTCAATCACGAAACATTATGGCCGTCGACGGCAAGCAGGGGCTTGAGTTCCGTTTTATTGATTTTCAGGGGGGATGTAAGGGGCCGCTTGCTTATGATGTCGCCTCATTGCTGCTTGATCCCTATTGCGCTTTGGAACGTGATATGCAAAACCAGCTGAAAGAGTATTATCATGCTCAACTGGAAAAGAAATACCCGGAAGAAGCCAGGAATTTTGAGCATAATTACCGTTATCTTGCCCTGCAGCGGAATATGCAGATCATCGGTGCATTTGCCTTTCTTTTTAGAGTGCGAAAAAAAATCTTTTTTAAAGATTTTCTGAGACCGGCATTAGGTTCACTTCTTGTTCAGCTTGAGGATAATAGCTTGCGGGGTACGTTGCCGTTGCTGCATGGCATGACGGTTGAAGGACTGGAAAGTCTGCATGCCGTATTAGGCGAGAGTTGACCCTGTTATCAGAGGTATAGATTATGATAAAAGATAAGAATTTACCCATCGTAGCCTTGGTGGGGCGCCCTAATGTCGGAAAGTCTACATTGTTTAACAGGGTAACCAGATCAAGAAAAGCAATTGTTGATCCAACTCCGGGAGTAACCCGCGACAGACATTATGAGCAGGTTGTGTGGAACGAGCAGGGTTTTGTACTTGTTGACACCGGTGGTATTGATGACAACCCGGAAGATCTGCTGGTAAATCATATCCGGGAACAGGCTCTGGCTGCTATTGAGGAGGCAGATATTATCCTTTTTTTAATGGATGGCAAGCAAGGTGTAACTCCTGCCGACTGGGAGATTGCGGATCTTCTCAGGCAGACCCGGAAACCGGTTTTTCATATTGTCAATAAAGTAGACAGCCCTGAGAAAGAGATTGAACTTGTCTCGCAATTTTATGAGCTGGGAGTTGACAGGTTATGGCCGTTATCGGCAGAGCATAAATACGGTTTCAAGGATTTTATGGATGGTCTTTGTGAGACTGTTCCTGATGATGAAGTGAATCTGGAACTTCCTGATAATACGGTAAAAGTCGCTTTCTTTGGCCGGCCAAATGTTGGCAAGTCCTCCATAATTAACCGTATTCTTGGTGAAGATAGAATGGTGGTTTCCGATATATCGGGAACAACGAGAGATAGTGTGGATACTTTGGTAACCCACGGTAATTACAGCTATCTCTTTATTGATACCGCAGGAATCAGGAGAAAGGGGAAGACAAGGGAGAAACTCGAAAAATTTTCTATTTTAAAATCCTTGGCGGCAATGAACAGATGCGATGTCTCTATTGTGTTGATTGATGCTGAAGAAGGAATTACCGAACAGGATACAAAGGTTATCGGTTATGTACTCGATGCCGGCAAGGGGCTGATTGTTCTGGTTAATAAATGGGATTTGATCAAGGATGATAAAAAACGTCAGAACGCGTTGATGTCTGAAATTGGGCGTCTTCTTCCTTTTGTTGGCTATGCACCGCTGCTTAGTGTCTCTGCTCTTACCGGCTACGGTATAAAGCGGATGTTTCCGGTAATTGGCTCTGTTTACAGGCAGTATTGTGCCAGCTTTCCGACCTCCGCCTTGAATCGATTACTCAAGGATGCTATAGAGCAGCATTCACCGCCGATTTACAAAAACAAGAGATTGAAGTTTTATTACACCTCCCAGATTGGAACCTGTCCTCCCAGGTTTGTGATTATGACGAACTCCTCCAAGGGGGTGCATTTTTCTTATGAGCGTTACCTGATAAACAGATTCCGTGAAGGGTTGGGGCTCGACAGGGTTCCGATCAAACTCGTTTTCAAGGATAAGTCCAGTCAAAGGGAAAAGAAAAAGAGATAAACCGGTATGGCTGAACTAACCCGGATATCGCCTGAACTGGTGTTATATCCGGGTTAGCATTATGGGTAGTATTCTTTATTTTTCTGCCGCCACCGCACGTTTAAAACTTTCCGCAGAATTGATAATCACCTCATCTGGTACACAGAAGGCCAGACGTATATATCCCGGACAACCGAAACCGGTACCCGGAACTGCAAGTATCCGCTGCTGCTGAAGGATGGAAACAAACTGCACGTCATCTTCTATTGGTGTCTTGGGGAAAACATAAAAAGCCCCCTTAGGTTCGGTAAATTCAAAGCCGGCATCTGTTAGCACGTTACATATCAACTCTTTTCTTCTTGCGTAGAGCGAGGTGTCAACGCTGACATCCTGTAATTCCGCAACTGCTCTCTGCATCAGAGCTGGAGCATTGACAAAACCCAGGATCCGGTTCGCAAGAGTCAGCGCATCAAGAAGCTGTGCTTTATCGCCAATTTCCGGATGCACCGCCAGATAACCTATACGTTCCCCCGGAAGGGAAAGATCCTTTGAGTAGGAAGAAACAACAATACTGGTTTTGTACGCCTTGAAGATAGAAGGAACTGTATGATCATCAAAGACTATTTTTCGGTAGGGTTCATCGGAGATCATGAACACTGGAGAGCCTGTTTTACTGGAGTGTTCTTCCAGCAGTTCCCCAAGCCCGGCAAGTGATTCCGCACTGTAAATCTGACCACATGGGTTGTTGGGTGAGTTGATTATGACGGCTCTTGTCCTGTCGTTCAATGCTTCCTTGATTGCGTCAAGGTCTATATTGAACTCGTTATCTGTCTTCACAATCCTGGGGACTCCGCCGTGATTGCTGAGGTAAAAACCGTATTCGACAAAATACGGTGCAAGCAGAATAACTTCATCTCCCGGATTGAGAATGGCTTTCATCACGACATTAAGGCCACCTGCCGCACCACAGGTCATAAGCATATCACCCTGACTGATTTCAACTTCCTGTTCTTTGGACATTCGAGCGGCAATGGCCTCCCTGACCCAGGGATATCCGCCGTTTGGCATGTAGGAGTGCATTCCGGGGGTGGTGTCCGCGGCAAGATTCTGGATAACCTTGTTAAACTTTTCCGGTGGCGGTGCATCCGGGTTTCCAAGGCTGAAATCGTAAACCTTTTCCTCGCCAAATTCTGCTTTCATACGCGCACCTTCCTCAAACATCTGGCGAATCCATGAAGATTTTTCGGCATATAATCTCATTTTTTCTGAAACTGGCATATATGGCTCCTTACGTGTTGTTTAATTGAGAACACTGTTTTGATCAGGTATGTTTTTTTAGATAATCGTGGGCGGCGTTGATCTCTTTCATTTTCTCTTCAGCAACAGCCCGAAATTCTTCTCCCAGGTGGCGAACCTTGTCAGGATGATACTGCATACTCAGTTTGCGATAGGCTTTTTTTATCTCTTCTGCAGAAGCCCCTTTGGAAAGTCCCAGAGTGGCGTAGTGTTTGGCAGCCTCATCAACTGAACTATCTGTTGAATATTGTCTGTGATAACGGTATTTCGCCTCTATTGTGCGCTGGTCATATTCCTGAATTCCAAGCTTTCTTGCTATATTTCGGGCAATAGCAAGTTCATTTTCCGGTACATTGCTTTTGGTAAAAAGGATCTGGTAGACCAGCTCCAGAAGTATGAGTTTCGGTTCGTAGCCAAAGGTGGCGTTAAACTCGCTGAGGAGCGCATCAAGGGACTGCGTGGCATTCGTCGCCTCCTTGATCAGTTCCTTCACCCATGCCATCTGAGTTTGGGTGTAGCGAAGGTTATTTCTGAAGAAAAGATGAATTGTCTGAATCTCGTCTCTTGTTATTTCACCATCGATCTTTGCTGTATGGATCAGGATATTTACAAGGAGCCATACAAAACGATTATGACTTTCAGATTGCGATTCCTCATAGTTTACGACCTGCTTTTTCAGCCAGTAGCTAAAGCCCCAGAAGCCAGCGATCATTATAAGGATAAAAATGAAGACTGCATAAAACAGAGTCCCAAGAAAATTAACGATTCCAGATGCTCCACCTGTAACGAATGCGATAAGCAGGGCTATAAGCAGACAGCCGCCGCAGCCTGGTTCTTGTTGGCGTTGGTAGTACATTGTTCTTTTCCGGTAACCTCTTTGAGTATTTTTATTCCGCATGTTGTTTTTTCTGAAAAAGGGCGTCGACAAATTCAACGGCATCAAAATCCCGTAGATCTTCTATTTGTTCACCGATACCTATAAACCGGATGGGAATTTGCATTTCCCTGCAAATATTTATAATGATTCCACCTTTAGAAGTCCCATCCAGTTTGGTAAGGGTGATTCCGGTAACGTTTACGGCGTCATCAAACAATCTTGCCTGGGAAATTCCGTTTTGTCCCGTTGTGGAATCAATAACCAGCATAACCTCATGGGGAGCGCCGGGAAGTTTCTTGCCGATGACCCGTTTTATTTTCTTCAGTTCTTCCATGAGATTATCTTTGGTATGCATTCGTCCGGCAGTGTCTATGAGCACGACATCCACATCCTTTGAAATGGCGACCTCCATCGCATCAAAAACAACAGATGAGGGATCCGCTCCTTCTCTGTGGGCAATTACCGGTACCTTGTTTCGTTCACCCCATATTTGCAGCTGGGAGACGGCAGCCGCACGAAAAGTATCAGCAGCAGCAAGAAGAACCGAGTTTCCCGAGTTGAGAAACTTATGGGCAATTTTGCCAATGGTGGTTGTTTTACCCACCCCATTGACCCCGATAACCATAATAACAAAAGGGCTTCTTTCGGGCATAACCAGGGTTGCGTCTGCATCATTCTCAAGGATAAAAGAGGTTATTTGTTCCTTGAGCAGGGTTTTGAGGGCTTCGGGGTTGTCAAGCTGGTCTCTTTTTATCTTTTTCCTGGCATTTTCGATGAGTTCCTGGGTTGTGTTTACCCCGACATCTGCGGTTATAAGGATCTCTTCAAGGCTTTCAAGCAGATCCTCATCAATTATTTTTTTCCCAAGGAACAAAGCATCTATCTGGTAGGTAAGGGTTTCCCTGGTCTTATCCAGCCTGTCAGAGAGTTTTGATAAAAAGGACTTTCCTGGTTTTTCCTGAGTTGGCGGGGAAGGTTTGGAAGCCGGGAAAGCAGCATCTGTTTCGATTTCCTGATTTGATCGTTGTTCTTCCTCCTGAATCTTTTCCCGTCTGGATTCGTCAGTGTCCTTGCCAAATTTCTCTTTAAACCAGCCTAGCATTGTTTTTTACCCATAGTTATTTTTTCCTGTTGTAATAGTTCGTTCCTGGGGTGCTCAAGGCAGGTATCATACTACAAATACCCATGTAAAGGAAAGTAGCTATACGCGACAGTTTTGAAATTTTAAAATATGAAGAGAACTATTTTGAATATCTTCCTGCGGGGCACGCTAAAATGATTGCATTTCCGGGGAACAGCATTACCTTAGATGAGTCTTTTCGGGCATGGAAACTGGCCTGAAATATATAAAAATGTTTATTTTTAGGAGGTGGTAGTATGTCTGGATGTAGTAGTGGAGGCTCCTGTAGTACTTCTGAAGCTCAACAAGCGGCCGCTGCCCAGCAGGAGCTGGCTATCAAGAGGTCGCTTGGAAAAATCAAGAACAAAATTCTTGTCATGTCAGGAAAGGGCGGGGTTGGAAAATCCACCGTTTCTGTTAATCTTGCACTGGGGTTGGCGAATGCTGGATACCAGGTTGGTCTGATGGATGTTGATATTCACGGGCCGGATGTCGTAAGAATGCTTAACATGAAGGGTACTCTGGAGCCTCCTGAAACTCCTGATGCCCTCGTTCCGCCTCTTAGGTACAACGACAACCTCAAGGTCGTTTCCCTTGAGTACATGATGAGAGACAGGGATGAAGCTATTATCTGGCGCGGGCCTCTAAAGATTCAGGCTATTCGTCAGTTTGTCTCCGATATGGACTGGGGTGAGCTTGATTATCTCGTTATTGATGCGCCTCCAGGTACCGGCGATGAGCCGTTGTCCGTTGCCCAGACCATACCTCTGGTCAAGGCTGTAGTGGTTACCACCCCTCAGGAGGTGGCTCTTGCCGATGTTCGTAAGTCCATTAATTTCTGCAAGACTGTAAAGGTTGAGATTGCGGGTGTTGTGGAAAATATGTCTGGTTTTGTCTGCCCTCACTGCAATGAGACTGTGGATATTTTTAAATCCGGCGGCGGTGAGCAGCTTTCCAGAGAGCTCGAACTGCCATTTCTCGGCAGGATTCCCATGGATCCCAAAATTGTCATGGCTGGTGATAGTGGCAAACCATATATTGGGTCGGGCTTGGACAGCCCTGCCGTTGAAGCATTTAATGAGATTGTCAAAGCTATTGAAACACGATTGCCGCCGGTCGCGACTCCTCCGCCTTTCCCCATGGCAGGATAATGCTGGATACTGCTGAATTTGCTGAGGTAATGGTGATTAGCGTAAAGCTGGTTCTTATACCTTGAGGCGCCATTGTCTGTATGGTGCCTTTTATCCGAAAGTCGACCTTAGGGTAGCTCGTAATCCCCTGAAGTTCCGATTTTTCATCCTTGGTTGTGGCTGGAGGCTATTTGATCCAGCCATGCTGGTTATAATAACAATGTGGAAAAAAAAGCGGATGATAACAAAACAACTCGTAGTCGGTTCAATGGCCGTCTGTTGTTATATCTTGATGTGTGAAAAAACAAAAATTGCGGCCATTGTCGATCCTGGTGGTGATGAAGAGACAATCCTGGCTGAAATTGCAGCCATGGGAGCGAAGGTTAAATATATAATTGCAACCCACGGACATCCTGATCATGTTTGCGGTAACCGAAAAATAAAGCAGGCGACTGGTGCAGAGATTGTTATGCATGCCGATGACGTGGCTTTTTTTGAGCAGGATGATGTGAGGAATTATTTTTCCATGCTTGGGCTTGAGGAATCTCCGCCAGCAGATGTTCATGCAGGAGATGGTGATGTGATCGAGCTTGGCGAGATCTCACTGAAGGTTATTCACACCCCGGGTCATACCCCCGGCGGGATTTGTTTATATAATGCGCCCGCACTCTTCACTGGAGACACCCTGTTTGTCGGCGGTCTGGGCAGGACTGATTTTCCTGGTGGATCCCATCAGCAGCTGCTTGATTCCATTCACAGCAAACTGCTTGTATTGCCTGAAGAGACAGTTGTCTGGCCCGGTCATGGTTACGGCGGCAACCAGTCTACTATCGGTACTGAAAAGGCGACAAATCCTTTTCTTTAGTCTGCTTGAATCCTGGAACTACTTTATCTAAGGGCCGCTGGTTTGAGGTGGTCCACAGCTTTTTTATGACCTGATTATGCGTGAAATTGTCCTCGGAACCGCTGGCCATGTTGACCATGGAAAGACAAGTTTTATCAAAGCCCTGACCGGAGTTGAGACCGACAGGCTAAAGGAGGAAAAGAAGCGGGGGATTACCATTGAGCTTGGATTTGCCCATCTTGATCTTCCCTGTGGACATCGTATCGGAATTGTCGATGTTCCCGGTCATGAAAAGTTCGTCAAAACGATGGTTTCCGGTGTCTCCGGGATTGATATTCTTGCGTTTATCGTTGCCGCTGATGAAGGCATAATGCCGCAGACTGTAGAGCATTTCGAAATCTGTAAATTGATGGGCGTTCAGAAGGGTATCGTCATTGTCACCAAAAAGGACATGGTGGAGCCGGACTGGCTTGAGCTGGTCAATGATGAAATTCAGGAATTCTGTGAAGGTTCCTTTCTTGAAGATGCCGCTATCATAAATGTTTCCTCTGTAACTGGAGAAGGAATTGAGGCAGTCAGGGAAGAAATTAACCGTCTGGTTGAGGCTCATCATTTTCAGGAAGTGTTTGGACCCTTTCGCCTCTCTGTTGACCGGGTTTTTGCAATGAAAGGCTTTGGGGCTGTTGTCACTGGAACCTCAATTTCTGGTAGAACCTCGGTTGGGGAAGATATGCAGTTCTACCCTGGCGACAAGATAGCAAAAATTCGCGGAATTCAGGTGCATGGGCAGAATGTTGAGGAGGTGGAGGCGGGGCATAGAACCGCAATTAATCTGCAGGGAGTGGATGTTGAGGATATTAAGCGGGGAATGGTTCTGGCCCATCCCGATTGCCTTGAATCCACCTATATGCTTGACTGTAGCTTTACCTGTCTTTCTTCCCATAGCAGGCGATTGAAGCATCGCATGCGGGTTCGGGTGCATTCCGGGACTTCAGAAATCATTGGCCGCATTTCCCTGCTTGATCGTGATGAGCTTCTTCCCGGAGAGGAGGCTGTTGTTCAACTGCTGCTGGAAGAAAAAATAGCTGTCTGGCCTGGGGACAGATATGTTGTTCGTAGTTATTCCCCCGTTGCGACCATAGGCGGCGGTGTTGTGCTCGGAAATGTTTCGCCGCTGAAGAGAAAGCGCCTGCAAAAGGCAGATCGGGAGTACAATCAGGAGCTTTACAGGGTACTTGAAAAAGGATCTGTTGTTGACAGGATCCTTTTTTATCTCAGAGAAAGCAGGGAGGCTGGCTTAACTGCGGATGAGATCGGTATTCGTCTGGGTTTGTTTAAAAAACACCTGAAAAAAGCGCTTCAAGAACCTGTTTCTTCAAAGAAAATTGTTGTTGTTGATTCGTCTGTGCAAAGGTTTGTTGTCGTCGAGATTGTTGAGCAAATCAAGGCAATGATACTAGAGATGCTGACCGGCTATCATCAGCAGTATCCGCTGCAACCGGGGGTTCCCAGGGAAGAGATTCGAACAAGCCTTAACCGGTACATAGATCAAAAGGTGTTTGGGTATTGCCTGAACGAATTAATCAAAAAGGGTGAGGTTGTTCAGGAAGAATCCCTTGTCCGTCTTTCAGGCCACCAGGTGGCACTCAAGGCGGATGAAGAGGAATTGCGCAGAGAACTTGGTAAATGGTTCAGGGGGCGTGGTCTTTCTACCCCGACAATGAAGGAAACCCTTGAACATTTTGAGGAATATCCTGCTGCTCTGGTCAAGGAAGTCCTCAAGGTTCAGCTGCGTGACGGTGAGCTGATTAAGGTGAGCGAATCTCTGTACTATGCCAGGGATATTCTCGAACCGTTGATTAGGCAGATTGTCACCCATCTTGAAAAAAATGAAGAGCTTGATGCACCGACCTTTAAGGAAATTACCGGACTTACCAGAAAGTTCTCCATCCCCATCCTTGAATATCTTGACAGGGTGAAAATCACCATGAGAATTGGGGATAAGCGGGTTTTACGGACAAGGCCCTCTTCAATGTAGGGTTTTTATCATTTATCAGGTCTCGTTACCTTTCTTTACCGTAATGAACAGGGCATTTTGACTGCTATTATCCAATGTGAATGTTCTGTCCACGTCCAGTCCGGTAACCGCGACAACCCGTTCCTGCTGGTAGAGTATTGGCCAGGTTGCTCTCTGTTGTTGCGGGATTTTCTTCTCATTGAAATATCTGGAAATTTTTTTCGATCCTGTCGATCGTGCCGGGGAAAATTTTTCCCCGCTCAAACAGGGCCTTACCATTAATGGAAAGCAAACTTTTTCTGCAGCTATAAGCAGATTATGTCCAGAAGGAGGAGGGGACGGGGAAATTTCAAGAGTTACATCAAGCTCCCTGATATAGACAGAACCGGGTTTCTGGATGAGTATTGGCGTCCAGGTGTTACTCATCTTCCCGGTACTTCCCCTCTTGTTCGTTTCATCCCTGGTAAAGGGGTTGGTGAAAAAGCACTGGTTGTTTTTCACAAGAACTCTGAGTCCGTCCTTAAAATGGAGTTCTTTGGCAACCTTGTTCGCCTCGTTTCCTCTTATAAGCTCAAGAACCTTGATAATAGCATGGTAGTCTGGTCTTGTATCGGCAATCCAGAAACATTTTTCAATAATCCGTCTCTGGATTGTTGTCGGGTACTGTAAAATGGCCCGTGTGTTAATCGTAAGCAGAGCTGTGTCGTTGCTGCCAGGCGTAACGCTGGCAGAAAACCCTTTTTCTGTATAGGCGGCAAGGCATTGTTCGTCCTCACGCAGTATATCTGCGGTATGCAGGATAGTATTTCTTATGCCGGGATTAAAATCTTCTTCAAGTTGAGGAAGAAGCTGGTGTCTTATCCTGTTGCGTAAACAGGAAAGGTCGGCGTTGCTCGAATCATAGCACCAGGAAATGTTTTCCTGCCGGAGAAATGTTTCAAGTTCATTTTTCCGAATTGTAAGCAGGGGGCGGATTATTTTTCCGTTGAGAAATTGCATGCCGCCAAGACCTTTCAGTCCTGTGCCGCGAATCATTCGAATCAATACCTCTTCGGCCTGATCATCGGCATTATGACCAACGGCTATGTAATCGAATGAATTTTTCTTTCTGAAATTCTCAAGTTTACGGTATCGTAACTCCCTTGCAGCGGCCTCGATGGAGAGCTTGTTCTCCTGTGCAAACTCCGGTGTATTTACGGTAAAACTTGTAAAGGATGTCCCAAGGCTGTCGCATAATTTCCTGACGTGAGCTATTTCCCCAGTGGTCTCATCCGGGCGCAACATATGGTTAATATATACGCCGTGGATTTTTTCGGGTGAAAACAGGGTAGCCAGTACGCAGAGCAGAAAGGTTGAATCGGATCCGCCGGAGACTGCGCAGACGATATTCATCTCATCTTCCGGGAAAGCGTGATACTGCATAATAGTTGCGACTCTTTTAAGTAGCGGGTGATAGCTGTTTGTTATCAAGGGACTGGTCAGGTTTGAGTTATACATGCTGTTTTTGACATGAGGCATCAATTCAATGTACCATAACAGGAGATATGTTGCATTTTTTGAAGTCAGCTCCGCTGAATAATACAGACTTATTTAATTCCTATGGCTAAAGCGAAAATCAGGCAGCATCTTATCAATCTTCTGCAGTTGCCGGAGGAACAGATTGATGTTTTATTCTCTTCCTTTCTTGCTGCTCTTGCTGGGCATCTCCAGGCGCTGGAGAAAAGTGTGGCAAGTGATGACCCCGTATCTATTGCCAGAGCGGCGCATACGATAAAGGGTGCTCTTTTAAACCTCGGGCTCGCTGAGTTTGCAGACATAGCCCTTGTCATTGAAAAGAAGGGGAGGGCTGGTGATAAAACAACTGACTACGCTCAACTTGTCTCCCGGTTGAAAAAGAAGATCACACCCATCATTGAGTAGATTAGGCAGAGGGCTTGTCGTCCTGCGTTTCTGCTCTTTCCTGAAGAGAAATCAGGGTTAAAAGTCTTTCATGAATAGTATCAAACCCTCCGTTGGAGAGTATGGCGACAACATCCCCCGGTCGGCATGTCTTTCCGAGATACTCCAGAATCAGATCTGTATCGTCAAAGGCCGCAGCCGGTAAGCCTTTCTGGCTCATAATATCTTTTGCCAGCTGGCTGGAGGAAAACATCTCGCTTTTGTCTACTCCTGTAAGCGGAATGGGCTCCCGCAGGACTATTTCATCTGCGGCATCAAATGACTGAATGTAGTCCTGTTGAAAAATTGATCTTCTTGACGAATTGGTTCGGGGTTCAAATACAGCAATAAGTCGTCGTCCTGGATAGCCTGTCCTGATAGCTTTTAGCGTTTCTTTTACTGCGGTTGGGTGATGGGCAAAATCATCAATAACGGTTATTTGGTTTACTGTTCCCCGTACTTCCTGTCTTCGTTTTACTCCCTGAAAACTGGAAAAGCCTTTTTCTATTTCCGGGTGGGGGATACCAAGTTTGTCGAGTACGGCAAATACCGCCAACCCGTTGAGACAGTTATGGGTACCGGCCATGTTCAGCGTGGTGGTTGTATATGGTACGCCATTTTTTATTATTGAAAAGGCAGATGTTCCGTTTCGTGTTTCAACGGCTCCCAGCGACCAGTAGTTGGAACTGTTTTTTCCGTAGCCTTGAACTTCACAGCGGGCTTCAGTGCATACGTCCACGACTACAGGGTCGTCATAATTGGCGATAAGGAGGCCGTTTTCCGGGATGAGTCTGATAAATTTTCTGAAAGCGTTTTTGATGTGTTCCAGATCAGTAAAAATATCAGCATGGTCAAACTCAATGGAGGTAATAACTGCGATATCTGGTTTGTAATGAAGAAATTTGGATTCCTTGTCAAAGAAGGCAGTGTCGTACTCGTCCCCTTCTGCTATAAAGTACGGGCCGTCACCAATTGCAAAATTTGCATCGAAGTCTTTAACAATTCCGCCAATCATAAAGGTCGGTTTCTGTTCTGCCCTGGCCAGGGTTGAAGCAAGAAGGCTGCAGCTTGTTGTCTTGCCGTGTGTACCTGAAATTACAAGAGACTTCCTTGTGCTGATAAAAAATTCCGCCAGCGCCTGAGGAAAAGAGAGATAGGGGAGCCTTGCCTTTTCGAGACCCGCAGTTTCCGGGTTTTTGGCGGTTATAACGTTGCCGACGATAACAAGATCGGGGTTATGGCTCAGATTGGACTCGGAGTAGCCTGAAAACAACTCAATATTCTGTTTCTCGAGATAAACGGACATAGGAGGGTACACGTTAGCATCACTTCCTGTAATTATGTATCCTGATGCCTTGAGCATACCGGCCAGAGCAGCCATACCGGTTCCGCAAATTCCCATAATATGAATTGATTTAACATCTTCCGGGAGATAGTTGAGCTGTGGGTCAAGGGTTACCATTTTCTATTGTGTTTTTGAGTTTATCGTTTGTTCTATGGTAGAAAAAATCTTTTTGAAACAGCTGTCAAAGTTGGCAGGACTTACCTTGCCAACCTCAATAAACTTAATGACAACTTCCTTGGTGACTTTCAGGATTGCTTCCTGGGTGACAGCCTTGGTCTGATCGATATTTTGCGTCCCTTTTGTCATTGAGATGTTCCTCTTGTGAGTGTGTCCGGGGTAATTCACCCCCGTTGATAGAAGAAGGCCAATTCGTCTGAGATCAAACGGGGGTGAGAGCTGAGAATAACCTGTCAAGCCATCCCCATATTGAGTAATGTTCAACTGTTTTTTACAGGACCGTCCAGGTTGTGCCTTCTGCACTATCCTTGAGGACAATCTTTTTCTCCAGTAATTCATCACGAATTTCGTCGCTGCGCTGCCAATCCTTATTCCGGCGGCTCTCAAGCCGTTCGGCAATCTTTCGCTCAATTGTCTCTACGTCAATATCGAGCGCTGCAACGAGCTCCTCCTTACGGTTTTGTAAAAAGGACGTGGCATCTTCAGTTAGCAGTCCCATGATCCGGGCAAGTTTTTTCAGGGTTGCTGCTGTTTGCCGGAGAAGTGTCATGTCCGTTTCGGCGGCAATTTTCGGAAGAGCTTTTGCCAAACGGTTCAAGGTTTTTGACGTGTCAAAGAAAATTCCCTGAGCCTGGGCCGTGTTGAAATCATTATCCATTGCCTGTTGGAAACGGGCTTCAACAGACTCCAGTTTCTGCTTGTCCTTAGTCGAGATAACGGACTCGACAGCGCCGCTTTCATTGTGCAGACTATCAATAGTGGCAATACATTGATACAGTCTTTCCAGGCCGGCTGCGGCATCCTGCATGGCATTCTCGGAGAAGTCCAGTGGATTTCGGTAATGGGTGGAAAAAACGAAGAAACGAAGAATTTCAGGATGATGACGGTCAAGAATATCCCGAATCGTCAGGAAATTCCCCAGAGACTTGGACATCTTTTCATCTTTGATGGTAACGAAGCCGTGATGGATCCAGTGCCTGGCGAAAGTTTTTCCGCTGGCACCTTCACTCTGGGCGATTTCATTCTCATGGTGCGGAAAGATAAGATCCTGTCCACCGCCGTGGATATCAAAGGTTTCGCCCAGGTATTTTTTACTCATCGCCGAACATTCTATATGCCAGCCCGGGCGTCCATCACCCCAGGGGCTTTTCCATCTGGGCTCTCCGGGTTTGGATGCCTTCCAGAGGGCAAAATCCATGGGATTTTCTTTCTGTTCGTTCACCGAGATACGTGCCCCGACCTTCATCTCATCAATATTTCTTCCTGATAATTTCCCGTACTCTGGAAAACACTCTACCCTGTAATAAACATCCCCACCCGCTGCGTATGCCTTGCCCTGATCCACCAGATCAGAAATAAGTTCAATCATCTCTTCGATATGTTCAGTAGCCTTTGGTTCCCGATCAGGTCTGTCAACGCCAAGCTTGTCCATATCCGTGTAAAACTCATCAATAAATTTGTTGGCAAGCTCTTCAGAACCAATACCCTGTTCGTTTGCACGTGCGATGATTTTATCGTCAATATCGGTAAAATTTCTGACAAAGGTAACCTTGTAGCCGCGATATCTGAAGTAGCGGACAATCATGTCAAAGGCGAGAGCAGAGCGTGCATGGCCTATATGACAGTAGTCATATGAGGTGATACCGCAGACATAGAGTCTGACATGATTGTCTTCAATTGGTATGAAGAGTTCTTTCTTTCCGGTAAGTGTGTTATGGATTCTGATGTTCATATTCAGTGAAGAGCTTGTCAGTTATTCTGAAAAAAAACTTGATTAATATTCATTTAAGGGCATTTTGAATAATGCATTTTGAGCAATATTTTCAGTGAGCAAGAGGTAACCCCTCCGGCGCGGAAAAAATCCGAACACATCACTTGTGCCTGCCGTGAAATATTCTGTTATGCCCTGGTTCGGATTGAAAAAACCGGTTTTTGTCCCTGGCTATGGCCTGGAGTGAATTTGCATAATTGGCGTACGCCTTAATTACCGGGTGAAATACCATAATCTTAATATAAGGAAAAGACAATAATGGTAAAGGAAAACTCTGTAAAACGAAGCTGGGCGGACGTCTTTCGTTCCTGGCTTCAGCCAAAGGCTCTGGGACTTCTCTTTCTTGGTTTTTCTGCCGGTTTACCCATATTGCTTATTTTCTCTACACTCTCAGTCTGGCTGCGGGAAGCCGGGGTGGAGCGTTCTGCTGTTACCTTTTTCAGCTGGGCGGCTCTTGGGTATTCCTTTAAATTTATCTGGGCTCCCCTTGTCGATTTGCTGCCTCTTCCCTTGCTGACGCGTCTGCTTGGAAGACGAAGAGGGTGGCTGCTGTTGTCACAGTGCATGATTATGGCAGCCATTGCTTTTATGGCGTCTGTAAATCCTGCTCAGGGGCAAAATTATCTATCCCTGATGGCGGTTGGTGCTGTTGTCTTGGGGTTTTCTTCCGCAACGCAGGATATCGTTATTGATGCATACAGAATTGAGTGTGCGGGCAAGGATATGCAGGCTCTGCTGGCCGCTATGTATATAGCCGGATACCGTGTAGGTATGCTCGTTTCCGGTGCCGGTTCCCTTTTTCTGGCTGATTATTTGTCGGCAGGGGCAGATCTCTACAATTACGGGGTGTGGAAGACGACCTACTTATCAATGGCTGCCATTATGGTCACAGGGATATTGACCACCTTGTTTATAGCAGAACCCCGGCAGGAGCAGGATGTTGAGAATCAACGTTACAAGGGTTTTGTCTCCGCTGATTATGTTCGTTTATTTTTTTCCTTTATCGTCTGCGCCGGGATTTTTGTTATCTGTTTTGGTGTGTTTGGAGGATTGAAAGCCAAACTGGTGGATGTGAACTCGTTTGCCGCATATCTCGATGCGCCTGTTTGTAAATTTATCCTCGAAACGGTTCGTTTTTTCAGTGCTGTGATTGTGGCAATGCTTACAGCCCGGGTGCTGATCCGCCTGGGAGTTGTCAGCAGGCGTATGGTGGATGTGAGTTATGTTCAACCGGTCATGGAGTTTTTTCACCGCTATTCCTGGAAGGCTGTTACTGTTATCTTGCTTCTTGTGGGGTTCTACAGAGTTTCAGATATTGTGCTTGGGGTTGTCTCCAATGTCTTTTACCTTGATCTTGGCTTTTCCAAGACCGCAATTGCAGGTATCACCAAATCCTTTGGCCTGGGGATGACTCTTTTAGGCGGTTTTCTTGGCGGTTTTTTGAGTGTGCGTTTCGGGGTGTACAAGATCCTGATGCTGGGAGCTGTCTGTTCGGCTCTTACCAATTTTCTGTTTATGCTTCTGGCCGGTACGGGAGCTGATCTGGCAATGCTCACCGTTGTTATTGGCGCAGATAATCTCGCAGCAGGAATAGCAACAACCGCTTTTGTTGCCTATCTCTCAAGTTTGACCAGTGTTCTGTTTACTGCCGTTCAGTATGCGGTGTTCAGCTCGCTTATGACTTTGGCCCCGAAGGTTATAGGCGGCTATTCCGGTTCTATTGTGACAGCAATGGGATATAGTTCGTTCTTTGTAATTACCGCCTTGCTGGGGATTCCGGTTGTGGTGCTGGTCTACATTGCCTGGAAGATGGAAGAGGAGAGAGAGGAGGTCGAACAGTAACTAACCGGAATGGCTGGAGCATCTGCTCCAGCCGCAGCGATCAGACCATCTTGTTGTCATGAATGTCTCAGCTATGCAAAGTATTCAGGCAATATTGTCCGCATAAATTCATCAATTGCGGATAGGGATTTTTGATCCTTGAACTCCAGGCCGATATGGTATTGATCTATACCGTCCGGTTTGGCGCACCAGCTTACCCTCGCCGGTAAATCGCAAATGTGTTCTGAAAAAGGCGGGGCAAAAGTGAAATGGATGGTGGACAGCTTTTCCAGCGCGGTGTCGACAGCAAGCTTCATGCCCCCCTTGCTCATATCAACTGTCCGGGCCGGGGTTGAGATATGCTGAACCACCTCTCCCGTTTTCACAAGCCGGACAAAGGTTATTTGCTGTTCGGTCTTATAGCGGCTGTATTGTCTGCGGTTTGCCCAGATACCCTCCGGGAGTTGGCTGGCAGCAAAATTTTCAGGAGATTTTTCCCTGCCCAGCTTAAACTGGAGGCAGCGCACATAGTTCGAGGTTGTGCAGTATGTGTTGATGTGATCGTCCAGCGGAATGAACAGTCCAGAGTGGCAAAGAGAACATTTTCCACTCTCACATTCCCAGAACGGGCATGATGTTTTTGAACAGGGAGGATGCAAGCCCATATTTTCGTCATTTGGGAAGAGGTTATCTATTTATGTGATACCCTGGTGTAACGTAAATTACGTCTGTCTACATAGAGAGCAAGAAGAGAGCCAGATTGTTATTGTTGTTATTTATAGTCTTTTGCAGAGATGTCATATCTTTTCATTTTATCATAAAATGCTGTTTTACCCACCTCCAGCTCTTTGGCTGTTTTAGCGACATTGCCCCGATTTTCTTCGAGACTATGGGTTATTACGTCACTTTCAAATTCAGCCATGATTTCCTTGAGAGATTTACCATAGGTCTGGCTGAGATAATCCTTGCCGTTGCCCTGGTTTTTCAGCGTTTCCGGGCTTATATCAAAAAAAAGTTCATTTTCGGTGATTATGTTATTTTTTGCCATAAGTACGGCCCGCTGGATAACATTTTCAAGCTCGCGTACATTGCCCGGCCAGTTGTGCTGCTGGAGACGATCCAGTATGGACTGAGGTAAAAAGTTGATATCCTTTTTAAAAGCCTGTCTGTAGCGGCGAATGAAATGGGTCGTGAGATCGATAATATCATCCTTTCTTTCGCGCAAGGGGGGAATCGAAATGTTGATAATATTGAGGCGATAAAAGAGATCAAGGCGGAAGGTACCCTCCTGTACCATGGAGGCAAGGTTTCTGTTCGTCGCCGCGATGACCCGTACATCTACCTTGAGTGGTTTTGTTCCGCCAACGCGAATTATTTCTCCGTCTTGCAGGACACGCAGCAGGGCTGCCTGCATTCTGGCACTGATATCACCAATTTCGTCCAAAAAAATCGTGCCACCATCCACCACTTCAAATTTACCTTTACGCTGGGCGTCGGCACCGGTAAAAGAGCCCTTTTCGTGTCCGAACAGATCGCTCTCCAGCAGGGAGTCGGAGATGGTGTTACAGTTAATTTTCAGAAAGGGTTTGTCATTTCTCAGACTACTTGCCCTGATAAGATTGGCAACAAGCTCCTTGCCGGTACCGGATTCACCGGTAATCAGGATCGTGGCATCAGATTTCGCAACCTGGAAGACCATGTCCCGCAATTCGCTCAAGGCACGGCTGGAACCAACCATTGTGCCTTCTTCCGGTTGCTCCTTGATATGTTCCTTGAGGGAATTAAGTTCGTTAGCCAGGGATCTTCGTATCTTTTCGCTCGCTTTCAATTCGCTGATTTTATGCGAGAGAATTGTCTCAATGCTGTGATGAAAAAGCCTGAGTTCTTCCAGCTGCTTTTTGCTCTCTGTCAGATCTCTTACAAAAAGCCAGTGGAGTTCGTCCCCCTTGTAGCCGGCAAATGGGGCCAGGGTGTACTCAAGATGTACGTTATTGCTGGAAACATTCTGTGATTTTCCAACATTTTCCTCAGCTATTGTGCTTTTGACAATCGAGAGAATCTCTGCAAGCCACCGGCTTTCGTCCGGTGATTTTTCAGAATTTTCGGAGCAGAGATTACCAAAAAAATCCACAGCGCTGGGGTTCATTAATTCAATGCTTGAACTCTCCTTCACCAGAAGTACCATTTCCGGAATTGTTTCCAGCAAGTTTCTTTGATTTTCTATTATGCGCTGGAGATCCTGTTTTACATTGAGCATACGTTGTTTTTTTGAATTGGAGTTTGAGACAAAAACTGCATATAATGATTGTGTTTTTCTTTGTTTACCTAGAGGAATTGTATTGTAATAAAAGTGACATTGGAAGTGAAAATTCCACTTAATCGAAAAAAAATAGTGAATTCCGAACAAAAGAGGTTTGCGTTGTGAAATATCCTGTAATATTTGCCTTTTTTCTTTTTGTATTTGTTGCGGATGGAGTGTTGATGAGCCCTCTTCTCTTTGCCATCGAGCCGGAAGAGGTTCTGGTTGTTGTCAATAAAAAGGAGAGGCGCGGCGTTCGGCTTGGCAGGTTTTATATGGAAAAGAGAAACATTCCAGATTCTCAGTTGTTGAAAATAAATGCATCCAGAAAAGAGGAGATAGATCGCAAGGAGTATGTGGAGGCTATCGCAAAACCGGTTAGAGAAAAAATAGCGGCCTTGCAGGAGACTGAAGGAAAGAGGATTTCAACCATTGTTTTGTTCTACGGTATTCCGCTTAAAATTCGTCCTCCTGAGCCTGATAAGGCAGCAAAAAACAAAATTGAAAAACTTGAAGATCTTGTTTTTGCTCTCTCTAAAGACAGGACGATTAAGCAGGTAACCAGAGAGCAGAAAATAAAGACAATTCAAGGACAACTTGAGCAGCTTCGATGTACCCAGTGTAAGGCTTCTGTTGACTCTGAACTGGCATTGGTTATGGCGGGGGAATATAGCTTGTCTGGGTGGATACCAAATCCATATTTTCTGAGGTTTCAGAATAAAGAAAATTTCTTGCCCAGGAATGAGGTGCTGCTGGTCGCCCGGCTGGATGGCCCGAATGAAATTGTAGTGAGAAGAATGCTTGAGGATAGTTTTCAGGCTGAGAAAATCGGGCTGCATGGCCGTGCTTATTTTGATGCACGGGGCATGGTGAGCGATCTGAAAAATCCAGGAAAGATCAGGGATGCTTACAAGCGTTACGATTATTTCATAGGCAGGGCTTCGCAGGCGGCAGGGGAGAGAATGCCGGTGGTCTTCGAGAATACAGCGGCACTTTTTGATGTTAATTCCTGCCCCGCTGCCGCACTCTATTGTGGCTGGTATTCCTATGGGCAGTATATTGACAGCTTTGAGTGGGTACCCGGAAGTATCGGTTACCATATTGCCAGTGCCGAATGCACAACCTTAAAAGATGAAAGCAGCAGTACGTGGTGCGGGCAAATGCTGCGTAGAGGGGCTGCCGCTACCATTGGGCCGGTTAATGAACCTTATGTGCAGGGTTTTCCTCGTCCCGATATTTTTATGGCAAAGCTGGTTGAAGGATATATGAGCCTGGGAGAGGCTTATTTAGTCTCACTACCGTATTTGTCGTGGCAGATGGTGCTTGTCGGCGATCCCTTGTATCAACCCTTTAAACCGTTGAACGAGTAGTTTTTTTAACCTGAGTCCGTGAGCGTTCAAAAACAGTGCAGATGCAAGGTGGTAACATAATTGATTATACAGCTGGTATATCAACATGTTACCAACACAGCAGCTGTGCTGTTTCTGGACGCCCCGCAGGGCGGTTTGGTGAGCCTGATATGTTGACCTTGTTTCGGTTTTCCTTTCTTGGGACAATCCGTTATGAATAATGAGACTTTAAACCGTCACGGATTCAGGTTTTTATCAGGGCCAGTGAAATGGTTCCCTGTGTTTTTTACTGCGCAGCCAGTTGAGCGTCTGACGGATTTTATCTTTGCTGACAATAAACAGGATGACCTTGTTCTTCCCTGGAAATGAAAGAAAGATTAGCGAAATAAATATGGTAAGTACCCCCTGACCCGGTAAGAACAACATCAGGATCCCGGAGAAAAGCAACAGAATTCCCAGTAGATTCCGCAGGATCAACCGTATCAGGGTGCTGGCATTTTTTTTATTGCCTGATTGACACTCCTGGCTCATACAGCGGGTAAAAAAATCCGCTGGAAGACTGGCTATAAAACCCGGAAGCAGAATAATTGTGGCAATAATGGATACTACAGAAAAGCAACCCAGGTAGAAAAGAAGTGTTGGCAGAATCCCTGAAAAATTACTCATCTTTATCCGTTACACCCTGTTGGGGTTCAGAAGCTTCGGGAACAAATACCAGTTTTACGGTGACTCCGGGCGCAGCCGAGTATACTGCCTCTTTAGAGGAGGCGGAACCTTTTAGCATCACCCTCCTTGTATTCATTGTAACAACTGGAACCAGATAGTCCGCGATGACAGCCAATCTTCCAGAGGCCATTTCAAGAAGCATCGAATCAGTTATTTCTACGGATTCGGGTTGTAACGGCACAAAATCGTGTAAAGTCTCTGCGGGAATATCCTCCTCCTGAATATCCTGACTGGGGTCGTGGATATCTGCCTCGCGTCTGGCTTGCCATTGCGTCTTTTGCTCCTGCCAGCGTTGATATCGTTTCTTGTTTTCTTTTTCAATCCGTAAATTTTCCACTTCCTGCAGTCTCTCTCTCAGCGCCTCCTTGTCGGTATCTTTGGCAAGTCCGCCCGAGAGTACAATGCCAAGATATGGATACTCGGCAAGCAGCGCATTGTAGCGAATGAGGGTACTATGTCCCTGGTCGGTGAGTTTGAATTCGCCCGGTACAAATTCTATGGTGTCTGCATCAATGAGCTCTGTGAAATTGTTATCGGCTAAAAGCAGGGGGGAAATTTCACCTTTTACGAGAACATTCTGTAGTTCTGCAGTTAGTTGCAATAGTATTTCGGGGAAGATGTTTGTTTGGTTCTCAACTTTATGTTGATAACTGTACACCTTGTCTTTTCCTGCCAGAATGGCAAAGGGAACTGCGTTGTCGGTATCTTTTTCTGAGGTGCCTAATGCCAGAATGTCAAGGATATCCAGCTTCGCTTCAAGATTGCCTGTCTTGTTTGTAACTGCTGCCTTGACACTCAGATCGGCTTTTGAATCCCAGGAAGAAAGGTTGAAGCGATTTTTTACAGCAGAAGGCAGCTCCGTCAGATTAAATGCGGGCAGGGTAAAGACGAATCCGGAATCCTGTTCGGGGTTCAGGTTATTGAAATGCCCGGTAAGGTCAGCGGTACTTCCCAGGGTATTGAAGGTAAAGGTAAATCTGTTTGCCTTGTTCCGGTTCGTGATATCCGTCATTGTTCCATTAACCGTCGCCAGATCGAGTATAAAGGATGGCTCGTCGGCACTGGTAATAGTGCATTTACCATTACTCACCGTAAGTTTGTTTACAGCGATGGAGGTGAATTTTTTGTTTTCTTGCAGCATATCAGGAATGAGAGAAGCAAACACAGGAAAGGACGCATCACTTTCCCGGGGGAGTATGGCCTTAATTAAGGGGTTTTTCAGGGTAAGGTTTGCAATGGAAATTGATTGAGCCTCTGTATCCAGAGTCAGATCTTTGCCGTCAACACGTCCTGATATTACAAGTCCATTTGGTGTCTTGTGTTTCCAGTTGTGCAGCGTTATATCCCCCTGAAAATAAAGGGCAGGCCAGTTCATCCTGCCTTTGCCGGAAAGTCGCCCCTGCTGTGTCATCGAGGAGCGGGGGGCGGTGGCAAAAAAAGATGCTGGAAGATTGGTAAGCTGGATATTGCCGGTAAACTTCGTATTTACCTGCGAGACGTCTCCCCTTATTTCAATTTTTCCTGTTTTTCCGGTTTGTGCTGTCAGGCTGAGGGTATCTC
>PDWJ01000787.1_pt1 | contig 43920 bp, 31 predicted proteins | sample 1430881 | NCBI WGS metagenome assembly PDWJ01 (sample SAMN01162460, study PRJNA174530) | Oral metagenome, whole genome shotgun sequencing project. | biome: Marine environment; feature: Marine mammal; material: Swab sample of the gingival sulcus; isolation source: swab sample of gingival sulcus...
TACCAATCAGGATGCCGCGATCTATCTGGACGGAAAGCTCCAAGGCAATACCAAGGCGTGTTACCTCTTACTGCGGGATATTCCCTACGGTGAGCACCGTTTGAAGGCAGAAAACCAGACACAGGATGCGGTGAAAACCTACAATCAGAATGCGGAAATAATGCAGGTCAATCTGGAACTGAAGGAAAAGACAGGGCAATTGAAAATATCCTCTGAAATAGGTTTTTTTGATATCAGTGTAATGGGTACCACATTCAGGGCACCAACGCTTATTACCAATGTAACTGTGGGAGAGCACCTGCTGAAGATCAGCCACAAAGAGCTGGAGTTCAGTTGTAAAATTTACGTCAAAGCCAACCAGACAGCAGAGTTCCTGCTAACGCAAGAGATCTTGAAGAGAGAAAAGCAGCGCGCGGATCAAAAGGCCCTCGCCGATCTGCTGGCCGCCGCCCCCAACACGCTGGAGGGGAAAACCGGGCTTCTGGCAGATTTACAGGCACTGGCCCCGAAAGTGGGTGCCGCGACTCAACCTCAATTAAAGCAAACCATGGCGTACTTAAAAAAAGAGATGTCCGAGCTGAAACGCATGCAGCTGGCAGAAGAAAAACGCAGGCAAATGGAAAGTCTGAGTCTGGCCTGTCAACAAGCTCTGGAGGCGGCCGAAGGCAGTCTGTCTGAAAAGAAAGAGAAACATGAAAAGCTTATAAAGAGTCATACCAGTTTGCCTCCCAGCCCCATGAAACAAATTGTGGCACAAGAAATCAGCCGTTTGGAACAAGCGATCGAGCGCGGTCAGAAACGCCGCAAAAAGAGACTAACCATCCTATCGCTCTTGCTGTTGTTTACATTCGCTTTAGCTGTATCTTTTGTAGCGGTTATACTTCTAAAAAAACATGAAGATGATCAAGCCTGGCGTAGAGCGCAACTTATACATACCATAGATAGTTATCAGTCCTATATAGAGAAAGAGGGTAAAGCAGGAACCCATTATATCGAGGCTATAGCAAAAAAGAAAGAGCTAGAGGAAAGGGATCACGAGGCCTATGCTAAAGCGGGCAAGGCGGGCACAGAGGAAGCGTTGCGTGACTACCTGTCGAAGTACAAACTGCATGTGACAGAAGCGAAGGATCAGCTGTCGGAGTTGGAGTTACAAGCGAAAAGGGAGAAAGAGAATCGCCGGGACGAGGAAGCGTGGAGGAAGGCGAAAGCAGGAGATACGGTTACGAAGACGTATTTAGAAGAAGAACTGGGTACAAAGGAAGCGTATTACAGAAAGGCAAAAGCCACGCCAAAAGATTTGCGGGCAGAGTCAAAAGATCAGCAAAGAGGGCCGCAAGCTGGAGCGAGGAAGAGTTTTACAATCCCCGGTACGTCGGTAAGGCTGAATATGCGATGGATTCCGAGTGGCAGTTTTACAATGGGCAGTCCGGTAAGTGAGAAGGATCGGAATAATGATGAGGTACAGCATCGTGTAACGTTGAGTAAGGGGTTCTGGATGCTGGAGACGGAGGTGACGCAGGAGATGTGGGAGGTGTTGATGGGCACGAATCCGAGTCACTTTAAAGGAGCCAAGAGGCCTGTGGAGACTGTTTCTTGGCATGAAGCCAAGAAATTCATAAAGAAGTTGAACGGCAAGGGAATAGGGACGTATCGCTTACCGACAGAAGCGGAGTGGGAATATGCGTGCAGAGCAGGTTCACCGAGTGCGTATTGTTATGGAGATTCAGAAAGCAGGTTAAAATACTATGCTTGGTATGGTGAAGACCTATTTACAGACAAGACGCATACAGTAGGAGGAAATCAGCCGAATGGATGGGGTCTGTATGACATGCACGGGAATGTAAGGGAGTGGTGTGAAGATTGGTACGGAGAGAACTATTACAAAGAAAGTCCAGAGCGTGATCCGAGAGGTCCTGCTTCTGGCGAGGATCGCGTCGTTCGTGGGGGCAGCTATTGGTACCTCGCCAGGAACTGCCGCTCGGCTTTTCGCAACAGGTTCTGGCCGGACTACAATGACCTTCATTTAGGCTTTCGCCTCGCGAGGAATGACCCTTAGCCCTTATACCCTTGTTAGAAAAAAACTGGTTTAAGGCATAGTATCATGCAGACAGACACACCAGCCGAGTGTGTGTAGCCGCCGGCTGGGGGTGTCAGTCGGCATGGGACAGGCGGCAAAAAAACGAACCACAGATGAACACAGATAAACACAGATGTTCATATAGGAAGCCACTCACAAAGCCATAGGTTGTCCATCTGAGGTTCTAAACATTATTCATTAATTAAAAACCATTTGTTTGGGTGTCACATATTCACCATATTCAATATTCATCCCATTCGTGTCCATTCGTGTTCATTCGTGGTTAAAACTAATCCGTGTGCATCTGTGTCCATCAGTGGTTAAAAAAAATAAACCACAGATGAACACGGATAAACACAGATAATTATATAAGGAAGACACGCACAAAATGATTGGGAGTGTATTTGAGATTCTGAACGTTGTTATTTATTAAAAAAACTTTATTCGGATGTCCCATATTCAGTCATAGCCACTCGAACATCAACCAGGAAACGCAATAAGCGCCGTCTTTATCTCTAACATTACAAAGGGTTTGTCCCTCCATGGTTTTATGTTCAATATTTTCATGCATTTAGGGTCGCCTTGGTTTTTGTAGTTTTTAAGTCACCCATAATAAGTGGTTTAACCCTCGACAGTTTTGCTGTGCACAGTCAAACACTTACAATGCTCGATTCAAACCTGAATAATGGACAACCCAAACAGAACTGAAAACAAAGAGAACTATGAAACACATTTGTGTCCATTCGTGGTTAAACTAATCTGTGTCCATCAGTGGTTAAAAAAAAATAAACCACAGATGAACACAGATAAACACAGATGTTCATATAGGAAGCCACTCACAAAGCCATAGGTTGTCCATCTGAGGTTCTAAACATTATTTATTAATTAAAAACCATTTGTTTGGGTGTCACATATTCACCATATTCAATAATCATCCCATTCGTGGTTAAACTAATCCGTGTCCATCTGTGTCCATCAGTGGTAAAAAAAATAGAAACCACAGATGAACACAGATAAACACAGAAATTCATATAGGAAAAACACACACAAAATGATTGGTTATGCATTTGAGGTTCTGAACGTGATTCATTAATTAAAAACCCTTTATTTGGGTGTTCCATACTTAAAACTGATACCCTGAAAAACATTCGTGTGAATTCGTGTTCATTCGTGGTTTCAAAAAGATCAATCCAAGGCCATGGCTGGCTTTCACGGTTTTAGTTGACTGGTCAATCCTGAGTCAGCGATACATCCACGAAGATGTCTTCAAACATGCGCTTCTCGTTCCACCATTGCCATGTATTCAGTTGTTCCCGGCTGATTTTGGCTGCTCCGCGTGAGCCTTTGATGAGGGCGCCTTCGCTGGGAGATTCCAAAATCCATTCAAGACGGTAGGCGCTTTCAGGGAGGGCGTTGAGGATGGGAGTGAGTGGCAGGTTTCTCTTCAACATGGAGTAGAGGGTCTTGCCTTTTGTGAAATTGTGGTCTTCGTTCATGAACTGGTGGAACTTAAAGCCAAGCAGTCTGTGTTTTTTGCTCCAGGTTTGCAGTTCCGGATGATGCTTAAAGATCGTGTTCAGGGTGCCGCTCTTCTGAAGCTGCAACAGTTCTTCAAGAGAGACCGTCAGCTTGTATCCCATTCTGGCTTCATTCTTTTCTACCGTTTGAATGGTGTTTTCGGAAATGGTTAAGTCAATATGATGCTGATCCCGCATTTTGTCTTTAAATTTCATGAGCTTTTTACGACTGCAGCGAGCTTCTGTTGTCAGGTCGATGATGGTTGCATAGGCATCGCCTTCGTAGGAGTCGGCTTTAACCAGGTTAACCTGGAGGTCCCTGGTTCGGGACCGCGATCCCGCGCGCAGGTGCCTGTTTGTATTGGCGATGAAGGTATAGCCGGAGCGCTCCTTATTGGACTGATAATCGATTGTCCGCCATTCGTCCCCGATACTCTCCATACTGGATCTTACGGCAAGCGGTCTCGAGCCTGCTTTTGCGTATTTGTCCCTGTAGCGGTAGTTACTGATAACAGCTTGATCCCAATTGATTTCAGGAATTTTTTGTTGATAGTAGAGATGTGGTTGTTCGTTATTGGGGTGGAAGATGAAGTAGAGAGCGGTTCTGAACCCAAAACCCAGTCCTCTCAGCAACAGACCTCGTTTCATGGCCGATGTCAGCAGCATGAGCTCTTCTTCTGAATTCAGGTCAATGCGCTTTTCCAGCAGGACGCGTTTACCCTTGCCCCCTTCAAAACGGAACCGAATCAGAGAGCCGAACAGCAGTCGCAAAGGATCGAGAATACCATCGAAATCAGGTCTTGTGGCGAAATAGGCTTCCAGCAGCTTTTCCAACCGGCCGCCGATTTTCAGGATGATAAAATTGCCTTCTTTTGTGACACTTACCATGACTGACCCTCGCACACTGGCCCCTGCCCGCAAGGTCTGGGTTATGTCGGAATCTTTGACGTAATTGAATTTTGTCTTGGTTACCAGAGCCAGGGTCGCTTTGTGGGGGAAAATGACGCGAATACCGTCGGGTAGTTTTTTTAGTTTTTCCCGGTTGACAGGCAGGTTCTTGGGGTTGAAAGGTCTGGCAAACAGCGCTTTGTGCCACGATTCGTAACCGGACTTGACGACGATAATCTCTTTACTGATTCCGAGGAAAGGGCCTATTTCGGAATAGAAGTTACTCTGTGTTTTTTCAATAATATTGCCCAGCAGACCTTCAGTGCCGATGTGGTAGGTATCGAAAACAGAGTAAAGACCGTTGAAATTGAGTCGAATCTTTCTCTGGAAACGCAGTTTTCCCGAAAAACGAGAAACCTCTTCTTTAAAGTGCCAGGTTTTTGAGAGACTGACCCCGAGACCGTCCCGGTCGAGAACCTCTTCAAGCAGGACATCGGAAATAAAGTCCCGGCTTTTTTTGAATTTTTTAGGAGAGGGCTCAGTCGGCTCTTTTTTCGCCAGTTTGCTCAGGGAATAGGGACGCGACTTCCATGCCCGTTTGAAATTGGGATAGAAGCGCCATATGCAGATCAACCCCTCTTTGGGAGAGGCAAATACGGTCTGCTGACCGGAATGAGCGCGAATTTGGTTCCAGGACGTTATGTGAGTGTAACCCCAATGGAGCATAAAGGCTTCCAGATCATCGGGGTGAATGTTCCAGACTTCGGTAGTCAGATAAGTGCCGTCCGGCGTTTCCCTTATTTTGCGTTTATAGCTCACTTTGGATCTCAGTCCAGTCAACCTGGCCACCCAGACGATGTCAAAGGATTCATAGTCGGAAGTCCATATGCCCGGATTCTTTTTGAGCCACTGATTATGAACCTTGTCGAGCATGTGGTGCATCTCTTCCGAGGGTTTAAGTGGCTTTGCGTCCTCCATACTCCACAGAGAACAGGGAAATAAAAGAAAAAAAATGACGCACTTCAGGCTTGTCAGCGAGAGAAAGCTGCTGCGGTTCGAGTTTATTGAGGTGATTTGAAGTGTTGTACGCATGTTATGACGGGCTTTGTTTCTGTTGCTTCAGGAGTCCAGTGCAAGCTTTGTTGTAACACAAACAGACTGAATTGAACAGTGACATGGAACCCTGATTCCCATATGTCTTGTCGGTGTGGCAGTTGATCCTGGTACCAGTGAGTTCGGCCGGCTGCGAAAAACCGGGCTTTTTTTGGTAAGGATTGCGTAGGAACGGGACAAGTGATTGGTGCGAAAACGGAGCGCAGCGTGACTGCTTCCGATGCATTCTAAACATTATCTTAATCATTCAAGAAGACCTGTGCTAGAATAGCCTGATCTTCCACGAAGGGGTAGGTGTAAATGTTTTGTATTGTTGAAGCGAAACAGTGGTTATTGTTCTGTATTTGCGGATTGTTTTTATATGCGCCTTTACACGCTCAAGATCCCGAAGAGGCTCTCGACAAAAAAGAAGACAGCGTTGCAATGAGCACGGTTGAAAAGACTCAGCTTGTTGATTACTATCAGGAAGGAAACCTGGCCCAGATCTGGGCGAATTACCTTTCCGCGTTAAAGCAGGGAAAGGTGACGCTCAAAGATAAGGCATTTGAAGAAATGCGGGACTTGAAGCGAAATGAGGGGGACCCTGTTTTTGAATCATTGGGATACTTGTTCCTGCAAAAAGCCAATGAAGAAAACACCATGGGTAATTACGAGTCTGCCCGGGAAAATTACCTTCATGCCATTCAGATGAACCCCTATCTCTGGCCTGCTTATGTCAATTTGGGTCATATCAAACTCAAGGAAGGCAAAGGCTGGAAATCGTTTGTTTCTATGTACCTGAAGGGTTTCAGGAAGGCTTTCGATGGGCAGAATACATACTTTCTTCTCGCTGTACTAGACTGGTTCTGTTCCAATTTGATCTGGATTCTTATTTCCAGTTTCTCCCTGTACTGTCTGATAGTGAGTTTGAAATACACTCGGCAGCATCTTTTTATTTTTCTTTCAGATAAAAATAGCCCCCATACCAAGGTCGTTCTGGGGGTGTTGACACTGGTGTTACCCTTGCTGCTGGGTTTAAACCTCTATCTTGTTGCAGCATGTTATCTCATTATTTTCTTTCCTTTCTTTTCGTCAAAGGAGAAACGGAACACCTACATTGTCTCGCTTTTTTTGTTAATTGTTCCGCTATTGTATGGGTTTCAGTATGCCGTACAATCCCTGCAGGTCAGTAAAGAGTTCAAGCATCGAAACAAGCAGTTTTACCTGGGTGACTCAGAAAGACAGATAGCCGATTTGTCCAAATTATTGGAAAGCAGTCCCAACGATGAATTCCTGTTCTCGCTGAGTGTTCTGAAACAGAAACGGGGAGACTATCAAAGTGCTCTGGCTAATTACGATAAACTGCCCGAAAAGTCCGAATTCTGGGCTTACGGACAGATTAACAAAGGCAATATTTTTTACCTGGGCCACAAGTTTCAAGAGGCAATTGAAGCCTATGAGGAAGCCGTAAAACTTCGCAGTTCTCTGCCCGAAGTTTACTACAATTTGAGTGCGGTCCGAGCTGCCATGGGTAATCATCGCGAAGCTGAGCAGGCTCTCATCAAAGCAAAAAATCTGGATCCTGTATCTGTCGAGAGCTGGGAAATTAAAGGACACCCTGTTGTCAATGTGGAAATGGCGGATGTTCAGGGTATAAAATCGCTGCTGCATAGTATCAAAGTGGCCTTTGTCCATTCATTCAAGCTGGAAATGCCATTGATTAACCCCTGGATTTTCACCGTTGCCATTTTGATTGCCTGCATCGTTCACAGTAATTTCCGAAATCCGCGATTGCAGCCCCAATCATGTGTCAAGTGCGGAAAGCTCTATTACCCCAGTGAATCGCCCAATAGCGACTGGTGCAGCCAGTGTGTTCACATCTACATGCTTAAATCCGATTTGCCCAGTGAGGCTAAGATCAAGAAACACGAGGAAGTCAAAAAACACATCGCTTTTAAAAACCGGCTGGGCTTCTTGATTCATCTGGTTCTGCCCGGAGCCAAAGGCCTGCTGGGTAAAGGCCGTTTTGGCGGCTGGTTGACACTTCTCGTATGGGTATTTCTTTTGAGATTCTCATTTATCTCTCTTTCGAGTATTCCACACACAAGCATGAGCTACATGTCCGGGGTGAGTATCCTCTCCTATTTCATGTGGGGAACGACCGCGGTGTTCTGGCTTATTTTTGGATTGCGCGCGGCATGGCAGGAGGATTAAACGCATGGCATTAGAAGGAACCCTCCGGGACTTTTCTCTCGCGGATATTTTTCAACTCATTGGTATTCAGCGCAAAACAGGTATTCTGACGCTGAGGAGCGGAGATGAAACGGCGACCATATCCTTTATCAACGGCTTGGTTGTGGCCGCTGACACCGATAACCGCAAACTGGAAAACCGCCTTGGCCACGTCCTGGTCAAAACGCACCGCATTTCCCAGAAGGAACTGGAACAGGCTCTGGAAATACAGAAACAGACACTGCAGCGTTTGGGAATGGTTCTTATCAACAAGGGGTTTATCAAGCAGGAAGACCTCAAGGAATCATTGAAAGTTCAGACTCAGGAAATTGTCTACCGGTTGTTCAGATGGGTGGATGGAGACTACCATTTTCACCAGGAAACCTATATTGACTACGATCAGGAGAACTTCACACCTATCAGTGCGGAATCCGTGTTAATGGAAGGTATTCGCATGTTGGATGAATGGCCTTTGATTGAAAGGGTCATTCCCGATTACGACATTATGATCGCTAAAACTGTCAAGGGGCGCAGCGTTCAACTTAAAATTGAACAGAACTTTGAAGCTTTAAAAGATATCAGCTTTAACTCACTGCTCGATGATGTGGTTTCATCCGCCAACACGACACCGGATGGCGATTCAGTTTCCGATTTAACACATGAGCAGGAGATCATCTTGCAGTTAATTGATCATCCCATGCCCGTTCAGGAAATTATCGACCAGAGTCGGTTGATTGAGTTTGAGACAGTAAGAGCACTGTTTGATTTAATTGAGCAAGGATATGCTGAAAAACTGGAACAATCAGCTGAAGAGACTCAGACCGTTGAAGAATCAGAAAGGTTGTTTATTCCCGTGTGGATTCCCTTTATCCTTGTTTCGTTTTTGGCATTCATCAGTTTTTTCATGCAATGGAATCCGCTGAATCCGTTTTTCGATTTTACAGGAGCCGTTTACCATGAAGCTCCCTTTGCCGACTACAAGACAGCGAAGAAGATGAAACAGGTTATCGACAAGCTCGATCTCTACTTTCTGGAACAAATGAACTTGCCCATCAAGCTCGATTACCTTGTGAACAGTGGCTATCTGAACGCAGACATGCTGGTAAACAAGGATGGACGAGCTCTCTTTGATTACAAGACAAAAAACAACAAGACCGGGTACCGGTTAAAAGCAAAGTGGTTCGAATCAGGGCGGGATCCACTGGTCTATGAGAAGAATTTCGTCAAAGAAGTGATTGTTCCTGAAGAGAGTGCACCGGTTGAAGAGGAGGAAGATTCACCGATTGGATCCTGAAAAAGAAGGTATACCCGTTGAGATTCAAAATGAGATCCTTGAAAGTGATCGTCCTTTATGGGAGGAATGGAAGGCTAACCCCCATTTTTCCCACAAATGGGTTGTCTTGTTTTTAAAAAGACAGAAAGCCATTCCACTGGAGATCCTTGATGAAATAGCCAGAGACAGGGCTTTTATCAAGCACTACGCGGTTGTTCTCGCCCTTTCGAAGCATAGGAGCTGTCCACCAACCCATCTCATGCGTTTTGCTGAAGTCTTGCGCTGGGGAGACCTGCTTGCCTGTATGAGGCTTCCGCATATTCCGGTTTCCGTTAAAACGACTATGCGGAACGTGGTTATGCAGCGCTATCCGTTCTTTACACTGGGCGAAAAAATCGCTGTTTGTCGAAAAGCACCTCAACAGTTAATTGCAAAACTGCGTCTTCAGATTGAAGAACAACCCATGAAAGCGCTCCTGGATAACCCGAACTTCACCCACAATGACGCGCTTTTTATCTGCACTTATCCGGCGATCAGTCAACAGATCCTCTCAGTTCTGGCAATGTCCGTCAGGTGGACGCGTTTCAAAGACATTCGCTCAGCCCTGATGTGCAACCCCAAACTGCCGCGTTCACACTATCGCGGTTTGTTACAGAAGATGGATCGCAACGAGATGAAAGCCCTGCTGCGCGATCCACGGGTTCCAAGGTACGCCAAAATACTGGCCGAAAAACTCAGTTCCACATAACCGAACGGCTGGTTTCAAATTCAATCGTGAGCTGTTGAAAAAGCGCAATCACATCTTTTGTTACGCACGTTACAAGCTGCTTTCCGGGTTCAATTTTAGCGGTAAACCGGCTGCTTCTATGATTCTCAGTGCGTTGGTTGAGTTTAATTGTCCCTCTTTGAGCTTGTAGTCAAAGCTCATTTTCCCGCTGTGGATGAGCTCGGCGAAGTGAAAATTCTGAATATGAAACTGTTTCTGCCTACCCAGGGCCAAGAGTTCCAAATCGTGAGTGGAAATCATGCCGCTGCATTTTTGTTCCTGGAGATAAGCCACCAGAGCCTGACTGGCCAGGAAGCGCTCTCTGGAGTTGGTTCCCTTTAAGATTTCATCCAGAACATAGAACGTGGGTAGGTCGGTCTTCACGACAAAATCGAGGATGCGCTTCAATCGTTTGACTTCAGCATAGAAATACGAGGTACCGCGAGCAAGTGAGTCCTGAACTCTCATGCTGGTCCAGACCGGAGAAGTGGATAATGATAAACTTGTCGCGCAGCACGGTGCTCCGGCTTTGGCGAGCACCCAATTGAGAGCCACGGTTCTGAGAAAGGTACTTTTCCCAGACATGTTGGAACCGGTCAACAAGATGGTTTTACCATTGCCCTGGAGTTGAAAGTCGTTACAAACCCTGTCTTGATCGGGAATGCAGGGATGCCCCAGTTGGGTCGCGGCGAAATGAAGGGTATGAGCTTCCTTCAATTTCGGGAAAATATACTCAGGAAAGAGAAAAGAGAAATGAGCCAGTGCGGAAAGTGCTTCCAGAGAGAAGAGTGTGGGAACCCAGTTTTCCATGTAGCCACATGACTTTGATTTCCACTTCATGGTGCGGAAGCTGTAGATTAAGTCCCACTGAAAAAGCAGGTTTAACGTGAGGTAGGCCAGGCCGTTACTGCGGGTCAGCAGTGCCCGGTAAGTCGCCTCACAGTTCTGTACGGTTTGTTCCAGGTCTTTGACCTCCATGCCAATAGCGTCTTTTAAGGTTTTTAGTTGGGCTGCTTTCCAGTTTTGTTTCGAAAAGCGCAACAAATTGCTGCCGCTTGAGCGGATAATGGGAGCCGCGTTCAAAAACGACAGAATGAAGCCCTTGAGGTAAACGGCATTAAAAATGAAAAAAACAAGTTGAATGGCAAAAAAGGAACCCCAGGGTAACGGGATACCGAACAGGAAGCGCAAGACCATGCTGCCTGTGGAGAGGATGGTGGTTACGATGCCCAATAGGAAGAGCGCTGTCAGCCCTTTTGGCACGCGTTGATTCAACCATGGTTTCAGGCTTTCAATGGATAGATCGCTTTGGGAGTTAATTCGATTGAAGGCCAAAAAGTGCCTTCTCAATTTGGCGTATCGGCTCAATTCCGCTACCGCTTGCTGGCGTTCAACAATGCTGTCTTCGTTCTCGTTGGAGAACCAGGAGACCAGAATGCGCTGGGCCTCGCGGTGAAAAGTGCCGCCAAAGAGTTTGAAAACACTGTTTTCCGCAGTGAAATCCAGGTCATGAGCAAAGGGGTGCTGCGGGGGAAAGAGCGAAGGCGGAAGGCTTTCGGGAATGTTTTGAAACTGTCTTCTTAGTCGTGCCAAGTCCTCTTGGATTTGTTTGATAAGTTCTTCTCTCAATCTCAGTTGCTGAAAAAGCGTATCGTGCTTTTTCATTAATAAAACAAAGAGGGTCAATTTAACCAGCGCGATCATTCTGGCGGGAACCATCCAGCTCCCGTCAAAACTGAGCGATAAAACAGCGACGAGAATGAGGAAGACAACGAGGCGAAGCAAAGAGAGCCGGTTAATGGCTTTCTTTGCTTCCTGTTTCTGATCGGTTAGTTTTAGAAGAAAGCGATCAAGAATGAATTCTTTTTTCAAATCGAACACCTTTGGCTTTCAGGCCTTCCAGGATGGGTCGATAGATTTCCTTTTTTAGTGAAATGTGGACACCTTTGAGGTCTATTTTACCGTTCAGCATTAAGGTGGCACCGATGGCACATGGCAAACCTACCAGCAGTGACATGGCACTTGTTCCATTGGGAATGCCTTCCTGAGAAAGCAGTAAGGTCCAGTATTTGGTTGCTCCGTCTTTTTCCACTTCAAACTGGTTGTAGAGGATAACCTTATCGGCTTCACCTTTACCGTACATCCAATTCTTTTGTGCTTTTTCAAGGAAAAAGTCAAATGCGGAATAACTTCCGTGGAGCCGTTCGTCTTCTTTGAAGAAATCCAGACTGTTAAATACCTCCAGGAAGTAGGATGCCTGCAATTTTTTCGAGGCATACAGGTAGTCCATGAAACCCTGAGATTCATCCCAGGGTGAGAGTTTTCTAAACAGTTCGATGGGAGTCAGGCCGTTGCATTCGATCTTTTTTTCTTGGTCGAGCCAGCCGTTTTCTTGCACGAAAGACCAGAAGCGAGCCCAACCTGGGTAGCGCAGTGTCCCTCTTTGAACGGAACGGCAATCGTGAAGGCCGTATTTTTTGGCGTAAAGAGCCCCGTTGCCGTTGGGCGTGGTTTCATAGATGCCTTCGCCGTGAATGAGGATGGGCTGACTCTTGGAGAGCATATCACGTCCGGGAACCTGGAATTCCTGGTTATTGATAATGTAAGCGGAGTCCCTTTCCAGTGCCCCTAAAACGCCCCTGGGGTTCCATGAGAACTTGTATCGAATGGGATTGGTAGCTGACTTACGGGCGGGGAAACCACCACAGTGAGACTGGAATCCGACGATTTTACCCCCATCTGCCAGAACTTCATCTTTGAGAGTCATAACCGTCATGTGATCGATACCAGGATCGAGTCCCGTTTCGTTCAAAAAGAGCAGGCCTGCTTTTGCTGCTTCATCGGACATGCTCTGCATTTCGGGGCTCATGTAAGAGGTGGTGATCAAGTTCTTCTTATTGGCCAGGCAGCGTTTGGCGATGGATGGGTGAAAGGGAGGAGGAAGGAGACTGGTAACCAAGTCGCTATCCTGAATTAATTGGTCCAATGTTTCCTGATCGCGAAGATCGGCGCTCAGTGCCTTGCCGAGTGTGTTGGCGTTGGGATGATCGTCCAACATGGACTGTGCCCGTTCTAAGTCGACATCGACACAAGTGGTCTTGAAACCCTGGTTGAGCATTTCTTCTACAAAAGGTTTGGCTACCATTCCTGCGCCTAGAACCAATACTCTTTTCATCATATCCTCCTACAGATTGCCTATCTGGGAATTTGTTTTATTTTGGAGTGAAATAAAGTTCCAGTCCACAGCCCTTTACTTGATGGGGTTCCTGACCGTTACCCAAGCGGGCTGAATGCGCTATTAAAGCATTTAAGCTCATACAAAAACAAGCTGTTGGCAACCAGAACTCCTTTTTTTTCAAAAGATTTTCCAAAATATAAGTCATAATGAACGCCACCTTGGGAATTGAAGAGCGTTGCTTTTTCATTTCCTGCTTAAACAAAACGTATCGGAACTTCGTCCGGCATCCCGGAGCCTGAGGAAGGCCTCTTGTGATCCCTGAAAGGGGATGACACTCACATTTTCTAATGAAAAAAAGGCCCACCTCCTGCTTGCTCGTGAGTTAGGATATCTCCCTATCACATTCAGGAGGCAGACCATGATTCAATTTGACGCTTTTTTCGGACTTGACGTCCAACATAATTCTATCACCATTGCGAGAATAACACCAGCTTATTCCTGCCCGGAAATCTTGATAACTCTTCCCAATAAGAAGGACCCATCGAATCCTTTTTAAAGAAACAACTCAAACAATTCAACCTCATTCAATCATGCTGTGAAGCTGGTGGATGTGGTTATGCTATCGATCGACAACTCAAGCGCATGGGAATCCACAAAGTGGCGTTCATCCTGCATTCCCGGGACACACCATTCAACTGGGAGAAATAACCAAGAAGCAAATAGACCTTTACAGAAGAATGGGAGTAGAGCCACCCACCTCGTTACAATAGACCCGGGAGTGCAGGTTATAACTATAGTTCCTCCGTTTTCCTCTTCAGAAATCATACTCCCCTTTTCATTAAAAAATATTGGATTATTATTTTTCATCTACAGACCTTTTTTCAACTATTTCTATAATAGCTGGTTTGGATCTAAGCTTGCGGGCTAGCGACAAATAGGATTCACCTAAATAATTGTAATCCAAGAAAAATGACTTGGAACAAAAAACTGTTTCGACTATTTTCGGATCGCCCTTCTTTAAAGCATATACTCCAGGTGATCTGCCAAATGTATCCGTTATGTTAACGTCAAAATCCATTCTTATCAATTCCTTAACCAATAGATTGTTTCCCGATTCAATTGCAAGGATTACAGGTGTTTTCCCTTCGATGGTTCTTAAATGTTTAAATTCAGGTTTATATAATAACTGCATATGTTCTTTATCCCCGCTCAAAACAGAACGGATGAACTCCGCTTGTTCTTGATTTTTTTTAGAGATCCTTGCTCCATATTGGGTTAAAACATCATAGACCTCATCATATTTCTGGGAATACGATACGTAAATTGGTGTAAAGCAACCAAAACTGTTTACACATTTTGTGTTAATATTTGCGCCTGATCGGATTAAAGCGCTGACAATAGTTGGGTTCCCGCTTGAAATTGAAAGAAATATTACAGGCAATGATCCTAAATACAGTTCCGAACAGTGTTGAAGGTTTGGATCAGCTCCATGTGCTAACAACAACTCTACCATTGTAAGGTCATTCGCAAGGATTGCGACTTCGAAAGGAGAAATACCAAACCTGGTTCCATTTGTTGAGATGTTGCATGGTATTTTTTTATGATCAGGGTCAGCACCCCTCTCTAAAAGTAATTTGGCAAACTCAACATGTCTTAGTTCTACTGCTTCCATTAATGGTGTAAAACCAAAAGAATCCTCCACGCTGATGTTTATCACAAAATTATTTAGCAAATACTTTACTGCTCTTGAGAAGTTCTGTTTCATGCAAAATCGAAATACACAATCTAACTCATCCTGTTGATGTGATAATTCTTTCTTTTTATTTTCAAGACTGAATAAGATTTGATTTTCACTTTTATCAACCCAATTTTTGTTTTCACATGGATGAACTAACAAGGGGAAAAAAAGAATCGCCAAGATTGTTAAAACTTTTGTGTTCATTGGTACGCCCTTTCCAATTTGAATTCGCATGGTTTTTCCTTCAAACAGTTTTTTGCGCGGCTGTCATAATCAAGCATACACCACTTTTTGGCCAATGAAATTCCCCATCCTTTTTTTACCTAAGAAATCTCTTAAAGATCAAGAGAATTCTTTCCTTCTTGAGGGCTTATGGGGCTTGACGTCGGCTGGATGAGCAAGCCAGTGGGTCCATTGTTCTCTCAATAAGCGATCATTTATCCGCACTATTTGGCTGTGCTCATTGCCGATAACTGAGCCGTGTGATTATCCGGTTCTTATAGGAAAGGGTGGTTAGTGTGATTCTCGAGGCAGGACGTTTTGTCCATTTATTATCAATGTCGGACAGAATGTCGATTTTTTTAAAATAGCGATGAGATGTCTGGTGTTTTTCTACCAAGTTTTCTTTGTGTCCTGGAATAAACTGTCTTGATGTCATACACTTGATTTTCATTTTTATTAACTTACCTTTTTTCATTTTTAAAAAATGTCTGCGGTACTTTTTATTCTGGATGTGGCGAACGCAAAATGCCTCTTTTGACTACAACCGTAACAGGAGCACCTTTTTTCGTGGCCGGTTCAAAAGTTTGTGATCTTAAATAGGACAACAAATACTCGTTAAACCCTAATATGTTCCTGAACCCGTGTTTAAGCTTCAATTGGCCAATAGTTCCATTTTTGTAAAAAATTGCCTCGTAGTAAAGCATTGTGAAAAATTGATCGCATTCAAACTCAAACTTAAAAGACTGATGATTCGTAATTTTTACAAAGCCGACTCCATTTTCGCCTTCTTCTAGTGCATCTTCTGGGAAAATAATCTCAACACCATTAAAATCCCAATAGTGTTCCTCAAGTAATTTTCCACATTTCCATACTCTTTTTACAATACAATATCCTTTACTTGAATATATTTCTTCTGAACCACATTTTTCTCCCATCAAATAATCTGTTTTGGAAAATAAGGAACCGTCTTCATACCACTGTAATAAAACACCATTTAATTTTCCATCAGAGTAGACACCATGTTCGATTTTTATACCATTACAATGCCATTGTTCTGAAATACCCGACCGAACTCCATTCTTATACTCTGTGACATTTCTTATCTTTCCATTGTCATAGTATTTTGTTATTTTTCCATCCATAGTTTGTTTTTCTTGTTCTGGCTCAACAACGTGAATGAGCAGATGGGTATTGACGATTTCAATTAGGGATGTAAGCGCCCCACCCAGTTCATCGGCATGGGTAAAGGTGGCGCCAAAATCGACAAATCGTCCCAAAAGAGTGCAGGTCATCAACCAGCGAGCCAGACCGGAGCTGTTGGGTGCAATATCGCCAAAGTCGGCCAGGAGGGTCGGCTCATGGGGTTGCCCGTTGACTTCGCAGCCTTCGATGTTAAATCCGATCAACAATCCCAACTCGTTTTCCACGATTTTAAGCTGACTCGATTCATTTTTCAGGTTTTTGGCAATACCAAACCCCGAATTTTGAACGCGCGCGCCAAGGGGAAACGATACAATCGGTTCAATTTGGGTGGTCAATGCATTATCTCCGTAGACCTCATGGGGCAAGAAGTAATCCAGAACCAGATCGGGCAGGGGCTTGACGACAATAAAATCCGGAACCACCTCGGTCACGGTCTCCTCGCCATCAAGGGTATAAGTTAATCGGGCACCGACATAATAAAGTGTGCCCTCGGCAATGGCATCTCCCGCACCTGGCGCTGGAATAATCAACCAATGTAAATCTGCCGTAGTTGTCGGCTCTACACGTCCGGCACCTTCCGTTCCACCACTAATACCGGTCATCGTGTCTGGACGGATGAAAAATAATGCAGAGGGATGATTGGGTTCTGAAGTCGCCAATACAGGCTGACCATCACGATCAGTAAAGAAAACCTCAACACCAATGCCATGGATCGCCAAATCTTTAAATCCATTGTAGATTCGCATATAGGCATCAAACGCCTGACGCTCAAGAGTCAGTTCTTGCTCGATTTCAATTTTGACTTCAGCGCAGATGGGGTTTTGTCCTGGAATTTCTTGAGATATGCTACTTAGGTTCAGAAAAAAAAGAATCGTTAAAAGTTTATTAAGTGCATTTGTTTTTAAGTTCATCGCTTCCCTTCGTTTTTGGCCGTTAAGCTGTATGACGTCATGTTTGTTGCCCTACACTCGTGTTGCATTTATATAGTATCCAGTGGTAAGTCATACCAGTTAGGATCTGTGTAATGAGCTCATTCATGATTTTTATTGATTGTTTCACCCTATAAAATATGGAAAAGGATTGTTTTGTTAAAAAACAATGGTCCTTGTTGTGATGTCTCGGACTCAAAATTTAAACTTGTTAGCTCTTGATATAAAGCAATGTCAATATCAATTATGCATTGACACCCATCAATTATCAGGTTTTGCATTTTTCCAGATTGATCTATTTCTGCCTTAATTGTTATTAAATTCTGATAGCTTCCCATGTCATCAGTTTTTAAACCCTCTAAATATTTTTTAACAGTTTTCTCAATTTTCACTCCAATTCTCGATTCACTATCTGCAATCAAACTATTTAAAGAGTCCTCATTAGCACTAATTACTCTTAACTCTTCGCCTGTAGTAGACCAATATTTTGTATTAATTAAATCTCCGTCTTTCCATTGAGCCTCACTTCTCTTCTGACCATTTGACCACCATTCTGTCCATAATTCATCTCTTTTCCCTAATTTATATTTGCCCTCTGTACAGGTTTTTTGGTTGTTAAATAAAACAAGAAATTCTCCATTCAATAAATTATTCTTGTATGACATCATACTTTTCAAAGAACCATTTGTATAAAATTCTATAAAACTTCCTTTTCTTTTCCCTTTTTTCCAGAAACCTATTTCTTCTAGCACTCCATTGCTAAACCAATGCTTGACTAATCCAGTCTTTTTATCCTTTTTATAATGAGCTTCTGAAGCAACTTGTCCATTCACATGCCATCTCCTTTCGGTGCCTTCTTTCTTGCCATCTTTAAAACGAACCTCATAAAATTTTGTCCCATCAAGACAAAGAACAAAATTGCCATCATACGGGACTTCTTTATTACTTAATAGCCTAAGCATTTCTAATTCATCTTTTTCCTGTCCCATCAAGAATTGTGACCACAGTATAGCTATTGCTGTTAGAATCATATTTCCTATTGCTCCCTGTTTCTGTAAAAATGACTTTAAGCATCTATATTGGTTAAGGTAAGCAGACTCTTCTGTCCTTATTACATTTCTTTTGTATGACGCAGAAAAACGTTAAAGCATTAAAAATAAAAAGCTCGTGTTGCAGTTTTCATTGAAAAGGAGCTCTAATCATGGCATAAGTTGCTTGGTTAATTGAAGGAGAGACAATGACTTAAACAAAAAAAGGAGCACCACATTGAGAAAAAATACGAACTTCAGACCCGTATGTTTGATTTCATCAACATCGTAGATCATAGCATGGCCGAAAAGCTTCACGCTATATCAAAACGTCTGGATTCTCATCCTGAATTCATTAATTGGGTATACAATAATATTAATCCTTACGAAGTCATAGGCCCAGACACAGGGTGTCCAGGTATGTCTGCTGACCGTGTGCTTCTATGTGCCATTCTCAAAGCCTATACGAGTTTCCCTTATTGTGAACTTGAATCCCACCTAAACACCGCACTTTACATGATTTATGTACAGTGGACACCCATTGTTGAGAAGACATTTGGAAACATCAAAGCGCACTTGGGTCTGAATAGGTTGGAAGTCTCAGCGGAAAAGAGCTTAGACGGCACGTTGTTTGTGGAATTCATTGTGCGCCTATCATCCTGTCGTACATAAAAAAGCAAATGCAGGACACGAAGCTTTTTAAAGATTATACGATGCAAGAAGTGCTGGATGAGTTCGATTTAAGCGAGCGTTTCGTAGTTCCGGGACTCGCCATTCAACCAGGAGAAATAACCGGGAAACAAATAGACCTCTACAAGAGAATGGGAGTAAAACCATCAACCCTGTTTTTTCACTTATTTTTTTTATTCATTTCCCAACCGCGATCTGCGTTTAGGTTCACTGAAGCCAGGTTCCGCTGGTGAGGTACCACCACAGTGCGGGCCAGCTGGAAAAAACGTAAAAGGCCATTAAAGGGTAAAGTAAATGCTTGACTGGCTGCGTTTTGCACCAGACCTTTTCCTGGAGAAGGACTCTCAAAACAACCCACAGGACATACAGCATGGACCCGAAAACAACATATCCCTGAAAATGGTATTTGGCATCAAACACACACCAGTGGCAGTGATGTTCCAGAACGCCGTAGTGATAGGGCAGCAAATGGTGTATGAGCAAGGCATAGGAGCAAAGAATCCAAAGAGCGACTGTTGGAATAAGCGTCCAGCGAGCCTTTTTAAAAAACGTCCAAATACCCGTTAACGCGAGCGCGCAGCAAGGTGATCCCCAGCTTGTCAAGGCAGGCGGCCACTGTTCTGCCCCAATCCAGGAAGCGGAAGCAGACGTGTTAATGCGATCCAGCAGAGCCGAGCAGCAGTCTACCGGAGCTGAAAAATCAATTTGCTGGTATGCTTGAAAGCTTTCAATCAATGAAAGCACCAGAACAGGCAGAATCAGAGCAAGCACCTTGGCCGTTGTGACTTGTTTCCCGCCGAGCGGAACGCTGCGACTGTTTTGAAAAAAAACAAACGCAATGTAGAAGACAGTCAGAGTTAGCAGCCTGGTAATGAGAAAGCGCTTGCCATGGGAGCCCATGGCTTCCATGACACCGGTACCGCACATGGCACCGGGAATGGCGTGGTGCAAAACGGAAGAAAGCGAATAGATCATTAAAAAAGTAGCAGCAGAGAAAAGAGCGAAGGCCATCATATTCTGGAGCAAAGCGGCTTCAAAACGCGATTCCAGTTTCAATTGCCCCTCACTGCTGCTGGTTTCATCCCAATTGAGAATAACTTGAAGAACCACACCCACAGATGAAAGCACCAGCAGCAAAGACAAAGCATCACAAACGAGTACTGCGAGAATTAAGGGGTGCCAAATCATATTGCTCTCAAACAGCCCTGTTCTAACGACAGTTTGTGCTCAAAGAAGGGATGTTCAATCAACCGTTCATCGTGGGTTACCGCCACAATCAGACCTCCCCTGTTTTGAACCTCGGCCAGTATGGCCATCACTGTTTCGAGACTATGCCTGTCCTGGTGAGATGAAGGCTCGTCCAGAAAAAGGAACTCAGGCTGTGCAACCACCGCGCGAGCCAGTCCCGCCCGTTGTGCTTCTCCCCCGGACAGTTTGGATACCGGCAGACTTTTACAATGACTCAGGTTGAGTTGCTCAATGGGTTTCTTGGCCAGTTGGATTACCTGATCCAGCGGGTAAGATCGATTGAGAATGGGCAACATGACATTTTCAAAAACGGAATCATCCTCCATAAGCAGCGGCTTTTGGGGCAAAATGCCCACTTTTTTACGCCAGTTATCCCGAAAAGGCGCATTCCAGCGGGAAACAGGTTCGCCATTCACCAGACACTCTCCGCTGCCAGGACGCCGGAGAGCCGCTAAAATCTGCAGAAGCGTACTCTTACCACAGCCTGTTTTCCCGACAATCAGAACAGGACGCTCACTGGTCATCGTCAAACTAAGTTCATTTAAAAGCGGTTCATTTTCATGCCAGTGAAAACTGAGCTTTTTCAATTCAATGGTGTTCATTGTCGCATCCCTTCCAACAAGTCTGCCGGATCGGCTGCGGCAGACTTAAAAAGAGGCAGCAATTGTGAGACCATGTACGGGACGAGAATGAAGCCACTCAATTGAAACAGAATACGCCACACAGGAACCAGCTCAAACTCGGGCACAAAATCAGTCCAGCCTAAAAAGAACCGGGCTGGCCACGTCATTCCGGGCCCGTACACCATATAATAGGAAAGAGAGCAGCCAATGATGAGCGCGGGAATGCCCAAAAGCGCGCTCCTCAAGAGATGGGACCAGGTGATCTCGACGGTCGTCCAGCCCATCATTTTCAGAATACCCAGATTCCGATGCTCCGAAACAAACATTTTCTTCTGTGTCCATAGAAAGAAAAACATCGCCAGAATGGCGGGCAGATAAAGAAGCATGCCAAGACCGTCCCACTTCTCCAAAGCGCCTGTGTAGTGTTTCATGGCCTGTTGCCTGGTGGTGATTTGCACCCGGAAAGGCAGGGCCTGAATGATCTCTGGAATAGCGGCCTCGGCCTCGGCATCGTGAAAGAAGGTGACGGCTATATCGCTGCATAAATCCGGTGTTAAATTGAAAAGCTCTCTGGCGTCGCTCTCATGGACTAGCACAGTCGCTGTCATGCTGGCGTTATTATCCAGTATGTCTTTAACTTTTAAAATGACCTCATTTTCTGACTGAAGCGCCAATGCCTGATCGAGCGCTGTGTCAATACCGGGTCCAATGACAGCTTCTCCAGGAGCGGGATTCGCAGATGTTTCGGATAAATCGGTGCGAATGGTAACAGCACCGGAACTTGTCGAACAAAGCCCCCAGAGACGAGGTTGAACCTCGGTTGCCCCTGGTATGTTTTTTAATTGCGAAACCGCGGCAAGCGGCATGGGCTGCCAACCGTGAGAAGAAACTCTTCGAATAACAAGGGAGGGAGCTTTTGCCAGGAGTTCAGATGCTGTCTTCTCGACAGCCGTTACCAATAACAGGAGCGTTCCGGGAAAAGCAGACATGACAACAAGTGTCAAAACCGTCAGCCAGGCTTGAACAGGATAGCGAAAGGCTTCTTTCAGTGTGAAATAGAGAAATGAGTTCATTTTAATCATGGCTGTACGACCGTTTTCTCCAATGAGAGGTTCATGATCTCTGGAATGTAACGAAGATCAACTGCGGGATGGCGTAACGCCTGCAATTCAATGGTGGAGCCTGGGGGAGTCATGCTCAGCACTTGCATTCGGTATTGTTTTGAAAAAGCTGCTGCCTTGTTCTTATTCCACAGCCATGTATGCAAGACTCCCATTCCCAAACCAAGGACGGCCATAAAAAAAAGCACCTGAACATGCCTGAAAGGCGATACCGATATTTCCCTGTGCTTCATGGCTTCCTCGACAGGCTCTTCCATTCTTCTTTTGTCAGCTCTGTTAATTGAAAGACTCGGTTACCGCCATGCCTGCGAATAAACACGTCCACATGATCCGGATCGACAGGTGCGACGGTTCTTCCCATGGGCCCAATGAAATCAGAGCCGGCAACCATGCTTGTTTCACGAGCATCGACAACTTCACCCGAGAAAAACTCTTGAACATAGAACCTTTCACAATGTGTGCTGGAAACAGCCAGATGCGTTTCTGGATCCAGAAAGACTCGAACCAGGCATTCGGTTCCACATGTGTAAAAGAAACGGCCATCCTGCAATTGGATACCGCATGCGTATTTCTCATAATCAGAAACCCGCATTCCACATACCGGACATGAATCTTCGAGCGTAATTTGAAACTCCTTATCGGCCGACAATCCCTTTTTTGCTGCTTTAATACGACTTGTAACGCCACCTTTTTGATTGCAACCCCATGGGCACAGGGCAACGCACACAATCAAGAGATTCCTGAATTTCATCGATCTGCTCCGCTTTAGTTCATTTCATCCATACAGCGGAACAGTGCATCGCACTCTAAGGTAACGATTTGCTGAATGAGATTTCTCAGAACGCGATTCATGTCTCCATCGACCGTATTGCCAACCACAAAGACACCCTCATCCCCTTCAAAGTTACTGATAGGTACAATGTAGGCACTGTTGAGAACGGGATGACCCGATGGCAGCAGGAAGGGTCTTTGACCCGATCCATCCCAATAAATGGGCATTCCTGTAAAAATGACATCGTGATAACAACCGCCATTGAGCTCTAAAAACTGCAGCCGCTTAAACTGTGATCCTTCTGATTGGTAAATAAATTGAAACTCTCCGTGATTGAGATAAGTCAAGCAAACAAGAGAAGCCCCGGTAACACTTTTGACGTAATGAAACAGTTGATCTAAGTAACCACTTCCCGGTGACATGGTTTTTATTTTGGAGAACATCTTAAAAACGGCATTGATAGTTGTATCCAGAGTGTTGAATACCATGAGCTGTTCTTCCTGTATTCGGCTTGTTTCCCCGAGTTTGGAATAATCTTCCAACAGTTTGGTATAGGCGTGGCCTATCTCCAGAAACCGCTCCTCTCGCTGACAATCATAAGTCGCCGTTTTCAAAAGATGATGAAGGAATTTCCCCAGCTTTTCCCAGTGTTCTTGTTTATCGATAAAAATGTCGTTCTGCTCATGGGTTCCCATAAAGAACAAACCGAGGGGCCTGTCATCCATTGCAAGCTGCATGAAGAAGAGTTCCTTAACCGAACACAGCTCGGGTATAAGAGGTTGACAGGGGTAGATTTGATTTGGAATGATTGACTCTGAATAAGCAAACTCCAAGAAACCACTAAACCCCATGTATTTTTCTGATTGCCCTTTGCCGCCGTCTTCCTCAAGCCTCTCTGAAATAGTCATTCTAAGAGCTTGATCTCCCAATCCCGATGACTCCCACCGCGTTAACCTGGACTGAAAAGAGGGCCAGGCCAACAGGAAGAAATCAACATGCAGAAGTTGACGCAACTTTTGAAATACCTGAACCAGAAGCTGTTTGGGGTTGTTTTGATGAACGAGACTGTTAAAAATCAGATCAACGTATTCAACTGCCTCCTGCATTGGCTGCTCAGGATCAATACTGGCCAGCCTGTAAAGATCCACCATCATTTGTCTGTCTTTTTTTGTAAAAGGTCTCTGCTTGGTAAAGAGTAACTGCCGATTATGTCTGCCTTTAAAACCGGGCAGCAAGAGATAGTGTGTATCTCTTAGTGGAAAGCCTGCCGGGAGTTTACCTGAAATGAGCTTATCTGCCTTGCGAATGCGAAACACAAAGCGATTGAACTCATTGCTGATGCCGGCAATGAGAACGGGCCCCTGTTTGCCGTAAAACAGGCTGTTACCCATGGCATCGCATTCCACACTGTAAAACTGCCTGAATTGAACCCATTGTTTCACTCTATTTGAAAAAGCCCTTTCTTTCTCGCTAATTGAGTTCTTACTCATGCTCTTTTGATTTTTAAAGTAGGTTTCAATCAGTCGCCAGTTTGACGAAAGGCTCCTTAGAATTGAAGGAGCAAGCGGACGATCTTTGTGTTCAAAAAAAATTCCCAAACTGCGTTTGGGGTTCATAATGAGCGTTCCATTGGGAAACAAATGACTGTGCTCAATTTTCACATTGGTAAAATGCGTTTGCAGCCAGACTGGATCCTCTGTAACCGCACCGAACTGAACGCTATGATCTGAGCCCTTTTCCAATAGAACAAGGGGAATCTCGGTCGCCTCAAAGTGCGCACGTAATAACGCTTCAATTGGAGTAAGGCATTTCAATTTAAAGTTAGCTCCTGTTTACACACCTGCAATCATTATTCTAACACCATGGACAAAACATCTCAACAGGTTAGCCTCCCGCCCTTTCCACCTTGTCAACAGCATATTTCAGTAGTGGAGCAGAGAGCTAAAGTCCTTTTATCAGGCCAACCGGAAAAGAAAGCGCAAATGGTGAAAGAGTGTTTCGTGTGTGATATTATCCACAATACCGTACCCATGCGGTTGCAAAACACGGTTGCTTTATGATCATATCGCATCGAGAAGATACCGCTTTCACAGTTCATCGCTGCCAAAAAGCAGGAGGTTTCATTGATTTATTTAGATAACAACGCCACGACACCCATTTTACAAGAGGTTCATTCTGCCATGAAAGATGTTTTAGATGATGCGTTTGGCAACCCGAGCAGTGTTTATCAAATAGGTAATCAGGCCCGCATAGCCATTGAAAAAGCCAGGGGATCTATTGCCCATGCCATTGGAGCGTTACCGTCTGAAATTATTTTTACGGGTTCAGGTACGGAGTCGGATAATTTGGCCCTTTTCGGTTCAGCCTTCGCTCACAAACAAAAGGGTAAAAATATCGTCATTTCCAATATTGAACATCCTGCGGTTGAGCAAACCGCTAAATGGCTTGAAGAGTTGGGTTTGGAGTGCCGTATAGCTCCTGTAAGAATTGTCGATGGTCGCGTCAGCCTGGACGCCTTCCTGGAATTAATGGATGAAAAAACGATTCTGGTCTCATGTATGCTGGCCAACAATGAAACAGGGTTGATCCTGCCTGTGGCCGATCTTTTCAGGAAGATGAAAACCAAAGGGATTCTATGCCACACGGATGCAGTCCAGGCTTTTGGAAAAGTAAATGTCAATGTCAAAGAACTGAATTGTGATCTGTTAAGCGTATCGGCTCATAAAATTCACGGTCCCAAAGGAACCGGTGCACTGTACCTGAAACGAGGCACGAAATTGACTCCAATGATTCACGGTGGCTCACAGGAAAACTCCAGACGGCCGGGAACAGAAAACGTTGCGGGTATTGTAGGTTTTGGCAAGGCTGTGGAACAGTTAGGCCACAGTGAAGAGAAAATAAGGAATTTGAGAGATTATTTTGAAGCCGAACTCAAAAAAACATTCAACAACCAAGTGGTCATTCACAATCAAAATCAACCGCGTACACCCAACACGGCCTCTGTTGGCTTTACAGGCATGGATGGCAACGTCATCTTGATTAAACTCGATCAAAAGGGAATCTGTGTTTCCACCGGATCAGCCTGCCACTCAGGTGCTCTGAGCACCAGTTCCACCCTGCTTAAGCTTGGAATACCCGAAAAAACGGCCAAGGGCACCATTCGCTTTTCCTTGTCGAGATGGACAACGAGAAGAGATATAGAAGACACGCTACAGGCATTAAAAGAGATTGTTTGAAACCGGGAATAAAAATATGATAAAAGCGATTAACCTCATAGGCATGGCCTTGCTGATTGCTCTGGCTGGCTGCAAGCAAACCCAAAGTGAAACACCCAGCATTCCGATCATTCAAATTAGCACTCCCGAGTCTAACAATTCTGAAGTCAAAGAAATCAATCTCAACGCCTTCAACTTTTTTGTAGCCATCAGTTACCCGGAATTTACCGAGCAGGACCTCAGAGACAGTGAGACGATGTCTTTTGTATTCGATCGTTTTATGGAGGACACCATATTCAGTTCTTGCGCAGAAAACGCCGGTATCGTTGTTGACAACAAGACTATTGACAACTTCATTCAGCTTGAATTGACCAACATGACTTTTAAACTGCAAACTGAAGAACAGCAGAATATGTACAGGAAAGAAATTAAACGACGTCTGCTCATTAAAAACTTTTTACACAGTCAGGTACTGGCTAAAATCAAGGTCACGGACGATGAAATTGAAGCTTACTATTTAAAGAATCAGTCACTTTACACCAAGGAAAAGCAGTACTGCATTCGGCAGGTTCAGCTTGAAACGAAAGAGTTGGCGGATAAATTCAGAATGGATTACAGCAAAGGCAACAAGAGTTTCAAGGAGCATGCAGAAATGACCATGAAAGGAAATGAACACGAACTGGCCCCATGTCTACCGTTGAATTCCTTTCCAGAGCCCTTTCAGAGATCCATCCGAAAAATGAAGCCAGGAAGTATTTCCAAAGTTCTTAAACTGGATTATGGAGACAAAACCCTTTATCATGTGCTGATGTTGGAGCGAATTATTCCTGAAGTGGATTATTCGCTTGAAGAAACAGCTTCCAATATCAAACGTATTCTGGAAAAAAGGCAAATTGAAAGACGATTGGCAGAAATGAAAGGCGACTTCAAAAAGAAACATCGCATTCAAATTCTCCATGAAAACCTGCCTTTTACCTATTTGAAGCCCGAAAACCGCAGGAGAGACTCATGATCTTATCATTGACATTACTTTCGTTCATCTTACTACAAGAGGGTGACTCATGGTTCGTTGACCGGGTGGCGGTAAAAGTAAACGATAAAATTATCAATGAACGGGAGCTCATGATTACCTACAAGAAGCAAAAAGCTCAACTGCTTCAAGAATACTCGGGTTCTGACCTGACCGCAGAATATGAAAAACTCTGGAATCAGATAATGGATGATGCCGTCGATCAGCTTCTGCTGTATGAAAAAGCGGTCGAACTGGGAATCGATATTTCGGAAGAAACCCTTGATGCCAATCTACAGAATCAGAAAGAATCCTATGGTCTGGATCAGGCAGAATTTGAAAAAATGCTCGAACAGCAAACCGGAATGACACTGCAGCAGTACATCGATTTCACCATTCGATTTCAAAGCGGACAGAGAGTTGTTCAGAGAGAAGTCTGGGGTGCCATTATCATCGATGACCCCGAAGTTGCCAAGTATTACCAGGAACACATCGATCAATACACCAATCCGGAAGTCTTTCAAATTGCAGAGATTGTCTTTCTAAAGGGCGAATCACCTGAAGCGGCCCGCGAAAAAGCACAAAAATGTTTAGCCGAATTAAAGGAAGGCTTCCCGTTTAGCAAGGCAGTTGAAAAATACAGTGAAGCGGCCTCAAAGGCCATTGGCGGTGATCTGGGAGAACTCTTTATAGGTGATTTGAATCCCACTATTGAAAAGGCCGCTCAAAACCTGGAAGTCGGAGCCTATTCAAAAATCATCGAACTTGAAGCCTCGTATTACCTGATTAAGTTACTGAAAAGAACAGCAGCAACCCCCAAGCCTATAGATGAAGTTAAAGAAGAGATTAAAATGTCACTCAGAGAGCCTCGATTTGACGCAACATTTGACAAGTACCTCAAGGGTCTTCGCAATGAATACCTCATTGAAAAGTTGATAAGCAAGCCATCACAGGGGTTTTAAATTAGAGAATCACGTCCTGAACTGCAAAGACGCTTGCAATGGTTTTGTGTGAGGCTAACTAATAGGAATATCGGTGTTTATCTGTGTTCATCCGTAGTCTCTTTTTTTAAAACCACAGATGGACACGGATGATTTTTAACCACGAATGAACACGAATTCACACGAATGATTGAATGGAATATGGAACAGCCAAATAAAGTTTTTTTATTTAATGAATCACGTTCAGAACCTCAAATGCATAACCAGTGATTTTGTGCGTGGCTACCTATATGAACATCTGTGTTTGTCTGTGTTCATCTGTGGTTTCTTTTTTTTAACCACTGATGCACACAGATGGACACGGATGTTTTTAACCACAAATGAATCTGTGGCACCCAAATAGAGGTTTGCAGTTGAACATTGAACATGGTGGAACTGAACATGGGAGACTGAACATGGAGACTGAACATGGTGGAGACTGAACATGTGGAGACTGAACATGTGGAGACTGAACATGGGACACCCAAACATCGTTTTTTTTAATGAATGAATCACGTCCTGAACTTCAAAGACAATTACAATTATTTTGTGTGAGGCTTACTAATAGGAATATCTGTGTTTATCTGTGTTCATCCGTGGTCTCTTTTTTTAAACCACAGATGGACACGGATGATTTTTAACCACGAATGGACACGAATTCACACGAATGATTGAATTGAATATGGAACAATCAAATAAAGATTTTTTAATTAAGATGAAGTTCGAGGATGAAGTTCGAGGACACCCATAGTTTTAATGATGAAGTTCGAGGACACCCATAGTTTTAATTAAGATATTTTAAAATCTTCCTCCTTATATTTGGAGGGGTGCTCTCTTTTCATTATTATGTCAATAGGGAAATGCTGCTCCCTAATTTTATAGCTGTGAAAATTATTTTTCTTTGGATAAATATTTATGTTTTTCATCAATACTTTGTTTTGTTCTGTTATTCATGTGGAAAGACAAATTTCAATTTAAAATTTGGCAATGAATATCTCTGCAAAAGCTGTAAGACGAAATTGGACTCCCCAAAAAGAAAAGAAATAAATGGATATATACCTGCAATTGCCTTGCTTTTGTTTTGTTTTCTATTGCCAATACTGTTTTTAATTATTAAACCGGAGCCGCATCTTCAATCAGAATTAAAAACAAACCTGTTAATAGAAGCTAAAGAAGTGTTTGAGGATTACAATTTACATAAAATGGAAGTGCTTCCATATAAAGGTTCTTATAAGAAGTTTAAATACGAAGTAACAGATTCAAAAGAGCTGGATACATTTAAGAAATCGATTCTCTCTATCACAAAAGAACAAAATAAAAATCACAATGGACCTATATTTGAGGCCAAAATGATTCTGGAAATTTCCAATAACAGTTCTGAGTTAATTTCGAGAACCTATTTAATCCGGATAGGGAGAGAATCGCAAGACGATTTGTATATTGCTAAACTAGGAAGTCAATATTCTGAAATCACCCTTCATGGTTGCGGACAATGGTTTTTAAAGAGGTTTCAAGATGGCTTGTTATCGAGTCATGCATCGTCTGAATAAATAGTTTGGAGTTGGTTGGTGTATTTAGTGTATGACGTTATACAGCTGGGATTCATTATTTGGAATGATCGAAGAAAATGGGTGATCCCGAGGTTGTTGATTTGATAAACCGTTTCATAAAAAGGACAAAGGATGGATTAAATACATCATTTGAAAGCAGGGAAAATCGTTGAGCCAATTCTGGGGATTTTTATTGGCCAGATAGAATGCTCAGTGTTTATTGGAAAAATGAAGTCATTTCGTGGATATTAAGGTGCTATGGGATGACTGTGATTTTTTTCTATCTACTTTTTTACTGAAAAGCCGTTAAAAGAATGCTTGCAGCACGTTTAAAATCTGGAAAACAGCCATACCGATCATGACGAGCCCTGCAATTAAATCGGATATATTGCGGTATGATTCAAATAGCTTCGAGGCCGTGTAGCCCACAACGAGCAGGCCGGGAATGGTTCCCAGGGCAAAGATAAAAGCTAAAATGCCTCCGGAAATCAGGTTGCCGCTGGATAGAGCCACCGCAAACGCTGCGTAGGAGAGACCACAGGGTAAAAAACCGAAAAGTATGCCCAGTAAGTAGTAAGACACATTTCCCCGCAAATCGGCAAACTCGCGTTGGAAGAACTTGAAGCCCGGTATCAGGTTTGGATTTGCATTTTGCATCCAGTTTGGAGAAGGGATCATGCCGAGTTTCGACAGGCCAAACCAGAGCAGAAAAAGGGAAGAAAAAACCGTCATTGCCAATTGAATATAGATTGTAACGGACAGGAACTTCTCCCCTCCGGCATGTAAAAGCTGGCTTAATCCGCCTAGCAGTGCTCCAAAGAAGACATAGGTATTCATTCGACCGAAATGATAGCAAAGATGAGGTGCAAGGCGTTTCTCCCGACCAGGAAAGGCCAGCACAAGCGGACCGCACATGCCGACACAGTGTCCTGTTCCCAGGATGCCTAAAAGGAAGATGGATGTATATGTAACCGTTTCCATTACACACTCGAATTTGATGCAATAATCAATTTTACTTGAATAATATAGACCGTAGACCGTGCAAACGTCTTTCGACCCACCCACTCTACAGGTAACATCTTACTCTTTTTCCAATTTAGACTCACGAACAATATGGTACGCTGGTATATCGCCTTAAATCGGATTGAAAAATTGAACCAGCTAAAGGGGTCACTGTGTCTGGAGGAAGTGATATGGAAGGCGTTCTGATCGTGTTGGATGTAAAGAGTAGATAAAATATAGCCTATTTAGGATATTATTTTTTGATCGACGGTAAAATTTAAGTTATGATTACGGTGTTAATAATGAATTGTTGAAATTTGATTCCGTGGTATTCACATTATGGAATTGAGGTGTCATGTGAAGGAAGCTGTAGAAAAACCAATTGGCGATGTCCTGAAATCATTCAGTGTGCTCTGTGATAGATGTAAGTGTTTTCTTACAAATGACAAGCGGCAGTTATATGTTTTATCCGTTGTGAAAGTCGATACAGATAAGAAGCTCATTTGGTTGAAGAAACCGGGTGGGCGTAATCGGGCTCTTAATTTGGAGCAGAAGTGGAGTGCCACCCTGAGAGTAGCGGAATCGGTAGCTAAAATGGATGTGGAGTCCATCGTTTCCAATGGAAATCAGCTCATTGTCAAGTTAGATTCCAATGTTCAGGTTACATCACTTAGAAGTCATATTCGGATGCAGGCAAAATCCCGCAGTCCCGTTTACATGAGTTTTGAGTCGTCACGCTTCTCCATGGAAGGGGTATTAACTGATTTTGGAATGGGTGGAGCGGGGCTGTCTCTCGATGCAGATCCTGAGCTGTCTGAAGGGGACATTGTCTATCGCGTTAAATTTGTCATTAACGGTATTAAGTTTTTTATCGCAACTGCGCGGGTGGCTCATTTGGAGTGCCTTGAACACGAATGGCATGTTGGACTTGCTTTTGACCACATTTCTCAACAGACCAAAATAGGTTTGACAGAGACGATTCACAGTATGAAAGAGCGGAAAATGAACTACCTTATTTCGGTTGAAGGTTGAAAAAGAACAGTTTTAATGTCACCACCGAGATACATTTTGCTGTTTTTGGGATTTAAAAAATCTGCTTGTTTTCTGGTTTCCAGATAGAAGACACCTAATCCGCGCAATTCCACTCTGCCATCTTTTTTGAGTCCTTCGGATATTAACTCAAAAACCTGATCGATGTACCATCTGGCTTCTTTCCGGCTCAAGCCGGATCGTGAGATCAATAAGCCGACCAGTTCGTTTCTATTCAAAACAAGGCTCCTGATTCAAGATCCATGTTTTGCCGGAACAACATCTGAAGGACTGGATTGCTGTTTTTTTGGAAAAGAACATGTCGTAAAACGGGGTTGTCATCTTTCTTACCACAGTTTGAGGAGTGGAAGAACATCTTCCTGAAGTTATTCTATCGTCAATAAAAGGCAACTTACAGATCTTTTTCAGCTGAAGGCTTCAATTCATTGTATGATTGTACGGCCTGCCGGTGTTTAAAAACATCACCAAACCGATGGTACCATGGTGGTAAAAGTCAAATAAGGCCAGCCTGACCGAAGAGGAAAAAAACTGTACTTTTTCCAAAAACTCTTCTGAATGAATGAGATAAGACAATTTGTCAGTGAGATTCGGGATGCAGGTTTCCAGGAGTAATTATGAAAAATATGCGAATGATTGTAGGCATTCTATTGATTCTGTCAGGAGTTGCTTTGTTGATGTCCACTCACTTTAAGGAGGAAAAAGGTAAACTGATTCTTACGGAAGAGCGTGCCGAGAAGGCGAAGCCAGAATTTCCAGGAGAGGCTGCCGCTTATTGGACAGATCGATTGAAGACGAAAGGAGACCTCAATCCCGCGTTTTTAAACTGGCGTATCAAAAAGGATCTTCTTCATAAAAAACAAATGAAAAGCAAGTCTGGAGAACCGTCCTTTTTACCTCCAATGGCATTTGAAAACTACGGTCCCGGTAATTTCGGCGGACGTGTGCGGAGCCTTGTGGTTCATCCTGAATATCCCGATCGGATTTTAACTGCTGGTGTTAGCGGCGGTGTTTGGAAAACCGTTGACGGCGGTGAAACATGGCATGCTCAAAGTGATTTTCTCTCCAATATTGCCATTAGCTGCATGGTGATCGATCCCGATCGACCCGATACAGTTTACATGGGAACAGGTGAGGGCTTTTTTGGCTGGGGTATGGCTCGCGGAATGGGTATTTTTGTCAGTCACGACTTTGGTTCCAGTTGGGAGTTCATGGAATCAACAGCCAATGTGAATTTCTACCATGTCAATCGTCTCGCTCGAATTCCCAATACCCAAATTCTCATGGCTGCTACCAGATCGGGGCTCTTTCGCTCGGTCGATCTGGGTCAAACCTGGCTGGAAGTTTCAGGTATGGCGGCAAATAAGCGCGGTTTTGTCGATCTCAAGGTCGACCCGACCAATCCGGATATTCTTCTGGCAAGTCACTTTGGTGAGTCTTCAGGTGGCATAACAGAAATGACTACCCTTAACATCGACGCTCCAGCTCATCTTGCTGGCACGTTACTAAATGCTTCAGCGAGTTTTGGACCGAGACTTTCAGAGGTAGGCCCCCTATCTGGACAGTTGGTGCTCTATGATGACCCAGCTTCTGAGGACTCATTTGGCTGCGAATCTGCTGATAACAGCAGTCAATTGAGTGGGAATATTGCGTTGATCGATCGGGGTAGCTGTCAATTTACTGTCAAGGTAAAGAACGCCCAGAATGCCGGAGCTGCAGCTGTTCTCATTGTCAACCATTCTTCAGGACCGCCAACCACCATGGGTGGAGCGGATGCGAGTATTAACATTCCGGCCTTAATGATTTCAAAGGAAGACGGAGACCGCATTAAACCTCATCTTGAAAGCGGCGTGTTTGTGACATTGGATGGGGAAAGCCGGATTGGTGGCGGACAATTTATATGTCGCAGTGCTGACAAGGGCGCCACTTTCGAAATACTCGGTAGTGCTCATGGCTTACCTACCAGCAATTTATCCAGAATGGAAATTGGCTGGGGGCATGACGGTGTTGTCTATGTTGCGGTTTCTGATGACGAATTTGAAACACTGGGACTGTGGCGTTCAGCCGATCGCGGTCTCAATTTCACCAAGACTGCTTCAAGAGCGAAGTTTATTGAGCGACAGGGCTGGTATGACTTGGTAGTCGGTGTGGATCCAAGTGATTCGAACCGCGTTTACCTGGGCGCGGTGGATCTTTTCCGTTCAGTGGATGCAGGTGAGCGAATTCAACAGGTGAGTATATGGAACCCCAGCGGTGGGCAAACTCCGAAGTATGTTCATGCAGATCTTCATGCCATCGCTTTTCATCCTGAAGATCCGAGTACTTTTTGGGTTGGCTGTGATGGCGGAGTGTATAAGTCCAGGGATGGCGGGACGACCTTCAGTTCACTTAACAACGATCTGAGAATAGCTCAAAACTACGGTTTGGCAGTTCATCCCTCAGATGACAGAGTCATTACCGGAACTCAGGATAACGGAAGCCATATGTTCTACGGTGAAAAGGCGATATGGCTTGAGTGGTATGGTGGCGATGGGGGATTTTGCGCCTGGGATCAACAGGATCCCGATTATATCTACGGCTCCACACCCAACGGTGGTCTTTACGGCTCCAGCAACATGGGCGGCAAGAGCCAGAAAATGGAATTACCGGACACAACCGGTGCACTTTTTATTCAGCCCTTTGCTCTTGACCCCAATAATGGCGATCGCCTCATGGTGGGGACGGACAATGTGTTCTTTACAGATAACGCCCGGCAGCTAAAAAACGCGAACTGGCGCGATGTATCCGGAGACATTGAAAGTATCTACGCAATGGCTTTCAACCCTGTTGACGGTGAACACGTCTTCGTCGCCAACAAATCAGGTGTCATCTATCAGAGTTCACAGGTTTCCACCTCAACAGCATTCCAGAGCGTGACGACAATGCCTGGCAGACCAACCAGTATCTTTTTTGATCCCACTGATGAACTGGGCAATACGTGTTACGTAACGCTTGCTTATTACAATACCGATCGCATCTGGAAAACAACCGACCGCGGCCTTTCATGGCAGTCGATTCACGGCAACTTGCCGGAGATTCCTGTGCATTCAATTGTCAACGATCCATTGTTTCCTGAACGTCTTTTTGTCGGAACGGAGCTGGGTTTGTTTGTCGGGCATCCAGTTGACGGATCATACTCCTGGGAACAGTACGACTATGGAACAGCCTGGACACGGGTGACGAACCTCATTTGGGGTGACGATCAGACCCTGTGGGTATCAACCTATGGAAGAGGAACTTACCGCGTCAGCCGCAATCCTTTACAAACCGAACTGAAGACCAGTCAGATACTGGGAGATGGCGATAAGTATCTCGATACAGGTGAAAAACATCTTCTCTCTGTTTGCCTGAAAAATACCACTCCACTGGAGCTTGATTCCCTGTCAGTTGATTTTGAGATACCTTCCAAGGCCTTGAATCTCTATGGTCAGTGCCAGAATTTTCACCTTAACGGCTATGAAGAAAAAGTGGTCAGCTTCGTAGTTGAACAGACAACGGTTCTTTCTGAACCTGCTGAGGAAACCCTTCACGGAACGGTTACTGTCGGTTCAAGCTCATTTCCCATCTCGACTTCGATCACCATGTGTGCCAATCCAAACAGGAAGACAGGTATCTATCACTATGAAGCAGAAGCACTGAGCCCCATGGTGTCAACAGCTGAGCTTGGGAAAACAGGCTGGGATATTTCATCGAGTTTGTTTCACGGTGGTCAGAGCTCTGTTTACGCAGAGGAAGACAGTTTTTATTCCTTGAAAACGCTGACAACGCCTGAATTTGAACTGAGAGAAGAAGGGATGCTGAGTTTTTGGCTGGCGTACAACCTTGAAGGCGACTACACCCAGAAATGGGATGGTCTTGTACTGGAGTATCGCGTTGACGGTGGTGCCTGGGAGGATTTAGGCAGCCAAAATAGAGGGATTCCCTACGATGGAACGCTTATGATCAACAACCCGCTTTACTTGAGAGAATCCTGGTCTGGTACGCAGCGCGAATGGCGGGAAGCACTGGTTGGATTGAACCATCCTGCTGGTACCAAGGTTCAGTTTAGGTTCAGACTGGGTTGCGATGGTGCCGCTAAATATATCGATGGCGGAGTCTGGTTGGATGACCTGACAGTTAGTGGCGTAACATGGGAGGAAGCTCCTCTTCCTGATACCGATATTTGCCAGGACTGTTATATCCAGCCCAGTCAGAAACCGTCACAGGTTTTTCTGCCCTATGTGGTTGGAAGTGATGGTCGGGACACCCTTGTTTCAGTTATCAATGCATGGGAGTCAAGTCCTGTTGACATGGAATTGGTGGCTTTTAATCGCGAGGGTATTGCCTTGATTCAAACCAGCAAAGAGATACCGCCCCAAGCGGTATTCAAAATTTCAATTAACGAATGGGCTCCGGAGTTGTCTTCACATATTGCCTGGATACAGGTGGGCTCCAGCCACAAGCTCGAAGTATGTGCCGAGAACCGGGATGCGGCCACCTGGAGCGCCTATCGTGCTTCAGATCAGCTCTCAGATCAACTTGTTGTGCCTCATGTGGCAAAACAAACACAGCTTTTTGAAACGCACTTACTGATGGTCAATGCGGGGGAAGACCATTCGTCGCTCTTGCTGAATAGCAATATCGGCAGTGAATTCACATTGCACCCCAATGTACCGCCTTACCAGCAGGTTCACAAGCGCGCGGAAGAAGTTCTCGGATCAGAGATTAGCACGACAGACTGGGCCACGCTGAACATGAGTAATCCCTCGCTCTCCGCTATGGAGTTTTTTACGGACCCGGGCCAGAACAGCCGCAAGGCGTCTCTCGGGCTTAATACAGAGAGCGGAAAACGCCTCCGGTTCCTGCATATTGCCAGTGACACTCAACTCTTCTGGACCGGGTTGGTCTATTTCAATACCAGTGATCAGTCAACAAGTCCGGAAGAGATTTACTACGATAGCGGCGGTAACCTGCTTGAAACCAAGAGTGTCACTCTCCAACCCTTTGAGAAGAGAACCATTCTCTTTGATCACAATACCGATAACGCGGTGTTTCCTGCTGATTCCTCCTGGATGGAAGTCAACGCCGATCAAAACTTGATTGGATACGAGCTCTTTGGTGCCAGTACCTTATCGGAGAATTCTTTTTTTGCGGGACTGCAGGGAAGCTATTCGCAGGGTAAGCGTCTGGCTTTTCAGGTTTTCAATGCCAATGAAGAAGAGTGGACAGGACTGGTATTAATTAATGCGGGTCAGGTTGCTGCTGCCATGTCTTTGAGTGCTTTTGATGCTCAGGGCACCCTGTTGGAAACAGTGACAACGGATGTTCTGGCGCCCAAATCCAAATCGGTCTTTCTAGGAAATAATCTCTTCTCCAGTGAAACCAGGGCCAATACGGTCTGGATTATGGCTCACGCGGAAGATTCCAGTTGGGATGGTTTCAGTATTTGGGGTGATCACGGAACATCTGTCCGGAACTATTTGGCAGGAATTAGAGCTGCTGGAGAATAAGGATTCACATTTCGTCAGCAAATAGGAGGAGAACTCTGGCTGCGGGCTATGCGGTAAGCTCCTAGAGTTTGCCCATGGACCAAAGCTTCATGAGTTCTTCTGCAAGCTCCGCTTCAGAGATGAGTCTTTTTTTCAACAAGAGATGGTACATACCCACAAGACGCTGTTCCATGCTGAAGGAACCGAGATTTGAATTGGAAGGAACTTTCCTGACCGGAGTGCTTGGGCGCGCAGCTGCAGGCGGTTGAAAGCTCTGCCCCAGCTCAAGTAGGTCGCTGTTTAAAGAGGGTTCCTCTTCCAATTTAGGTTGACTGTCGGGGATTGGATCAAGCCCTGAGGCCGCATGTGGAATAGGGATTTCAGATTCAGACTGGTCTCCAAATAATATGAGATCCGGATCGGCTAAGGCAGCCCTTCCGCCGTGATTTTCCATGTCGTCTTGTTCAGATATACCGGTAAATGCAGGGTTCATATCTTCTCCAATCACAATCTCTTTGTTGCTGGAGTTGACAAAGCTGTTTGCTAGATAATACTTGTTGATAGCATGAAGTATAGCGGAGTAACTGGTGATAACGGGTTCAATATGATGGCCCGTAATGAAAGCAACCTGGTCGATCGCGTTTAAATCGGTTGGATCAGCAAGCGCGACAATGAGTGTGTTTTTATCTCTCATTCTAATGGGTATGAGATTGAATTTTTCGACTACTTTTTGTGGAACTTTACTCAAAATCTTTGGAGAAATTTCCATTTCTGTTAAATTGACTTCCCTAAACCCTGTTTGGGCGGAAAGGAATTTCAATAAAACGGACTCTTTGATCGCTCCAGTCATGACCAGATTGGAGCCCAGTCTGCCACCCCAGTTTTTTTGTCGTTCCAGGCCGTTTAAAAGCTGTGCCTCAGTGATCAAACCAGCACGTATGAGCATTTCTCCCAGTTTTTTCTTCTTCAAAGTTCTTACTCCTGCAATTTGATGTATTTATAACAAATCTATCCCAGATGACACCACCTTGTCAAATACCTCTTGGTGAAAGTGTCAATTAATCTGTGTCAGCAGGATTTTCATTAACTTTTGCGAGACTTGTTTCAGGGAAAAGGGACTAGGGGCAGGGAAGCCAATTGACTTTGGGTTTGATTGCCAATTAAACCGAATCCTCGAATAGGACTAGAGGCTTTAATGGTTAGATGAGTACATGCTGTGATATCCTGTATGTACTGATCCAGCAGAAAGACGGATTTCCCGTTGCCCGGCAGTTCAATAGCTGAACTTTTCTTTACCGTGCCATCTTTTAAATGGGCTTCCAGGTAGAAACTGTCGTCTTGATTGGTGGTATTGACCACCGCAATACCCGTCCAATAGGTATCCGATGAATTGAAATACGGTAAAACAAGCTGTGTGTCGGACTTCAGGTTTCCGGGTATTAGAGCCAATTGTTCACGTTTCTCCATTCCCATCAGGAGAAAAGAGAGAACGGACTCATCTGACTCCAGGGTCAGGTAAGTGGCATTGATATTCTCCGAGTCAGGAAAAACAGATTCCAATAAAAAGGCTTTTCGGGTTAGCGCTTGAATTTCAAGTTCGCCCCTAGAGAGAATTTGTCTGTCTTGATCCAGCATTGAGAGTGTAACCTTGGTGGAAATGGGGTTAGGATTGTTGATAACGCAGCCATTCCACCAGCCGTTTGACTTGCTGCCGAGATGGTCAAACTCCCAATTTGTACTTGAAGAGTTGTTAAGAGGAAGTGATGCCAATTGACCTCCGTCTTGTACTTTGTGGTAAACCAGAAGACCACTGGCACTTGAAATCTCGGCATCTACCTGGAACCAGGAGATTCTGCTTTCATTGGAAAAGAAATCACTGTCCTTGTAGACGACTGTAGCACCGGGAAAGAGAATGGCCGAAATGTGCTGGTTCATTTGGCCGGGAACATTGAAGAAGAATCTCGGGGATTCGTTTCCCGAAGCGAGAATATAAGCCGTTGTTTCCCATAATGACGATTCTGTAATGTGCGGGGCGACAAGAGTTTGCCAACTGCGTTCGTTGGATCTGACCAGGTCAAAGAGCCCATTTTCCTGATCGAGAATAACACCAGTGGATTCAAACGGTTGATCTGAATATTGTTCAACCCATGCCAGTATTTCATCTGCCTGTTCACCATAGGTGTCTTTAATGGAAAAATCTTCGCTTCCCATTGGGGGCAGGCTGGTTTCGCCCCGGATCCTCAGGAGTAATCCGTGTTTATTGGAGAAACGGGAGACAAATCTTGAAGGCTGGTCTGATAAATTGACCGTGCGAAGATGGAATTGGCGTTTTTTGCGATCGTATGCCGTGTAAGGAAGGACACGACGATAGAGATAGATGTCTTCATAGTTCAGTTCCGCAATATGGTTAAAAACCGGACCATAGCGCGATAAGATGCCGTCTGTACCTAGAGGGCTGAGAATATCCGCATAGGCAAATAAGATCATGCTGGCATTCATAATATTGTTGTCCAGACAAAGAGCCATGCCTGACAGCTCTATAAAACCATGAACGGGGAACGTCCCTTCAAGCAATGTGATGCGATAGCCGATAATCTTACCGTTGATATATCCCGGAGTTATTGACCAGGATTCATTGTCTGCCGGGTAAACTTGCAGTGTGTTTTCCTTGAAGAACATGCCTTCAGTCGAGCATTCATACGACTCAACAAAACGGTCATTGTTTAATCTTACAGTCGATAGGCAAACAAAAAACTGGCTTCCTGGGTGCCATTCATAGTCGCTGCAATTTGAGATAAAAACCGAAGGAACCGCTTCACAGTTGTGTCTGAGATCAATAGCACTCAGTTTACTAAGGGTTATAGGCTGTGGTGGTGTAGAGAGTTTTTGGGGATCGGTTGTCATTCGATAACAGGCAATATGAGATGCACCCCGTGCAATTTCTGTATCGTTGGAAAAGGAAACACCGGTATTGGTACCCGGTACAACAATGTCATCGGTCTCTACACCCGTCGTTTTGTGGTCAAAACTGATAAAATCAAGAATGTCCATATCTCCCGCATTGAACTTGGGCGTGTTCTCGTAGTTTGCATAAAAAATAGTAGAAGCCAGTTCACCGGAGTTTTGAAATTCATTGCCATTTGATGGAGTAGAGGAGCTGGGATACACAGAAAAATGACCTTCGATCCCCAGCGATAATGAGGCCTTATCGTCATAGTTGGGGCTTGTGTGAGAGCCCTCCTTGTACAACCAGAGACTGGTTGGTACATTGATCCTGATCCATCCGTCCTTTTCACCTTTTATGAGGCGCACCAACTGAACGGCATTTGGAGGGAGGTCAGATGCCAGGTGGCTGGAATCACTGGTTCGAATGGCCAGGTTGATTGGATCAGCCAAATCGGGATTGGAATCTGGACGCAAATCGACCAGTGTTCTGGCCCAGCCATGGGCATGCAAGATGCGGAATCGTATGTACGAGGGGTTCTCGTAGCTTACATCGGGAAATGCGTCTTCCGTGAATACAAGTGTGAAATTACCAATTTGTTCACAGCATCCTTCATGGTGAACATCCTCAATTCCTGTTCGGACATCAATTCCAAAGATTGAAAGAGAAATAAAAAATAGAGGGAGAATCCACTTGGTCATAAAACCACCTGTTAATATCGTTCACGCCAACATCTATGCATGATGTTTGCCATAATTTATTAACTATTTATATTGTTTGGTTTAGTTGTTTTTTTTGTTGAGAGTCCAATTGGTGAAAATATTGTTTTTATTGCTTACCAAGACAGTCAAGAATGTTGAGTTGTTATTTGGTTTACTGTGAGAAACCCTGTCCCGCGGACGAGGCGGCGAATGTTGGACATGAGATTTGTTTGTAAAACTATTCCATTGGGCAGACAGGTCTGGGTTATAATGAGGCACGGCCGTCTGTATCATTGGATTTCTCTTTAACATAGCTGTATCTTTAAACCCCGTTTGTATTCATTCAAGCGGAAGTCTTCAATTGAGTTTGAATCATCTTTACAGTCGGAATCATAACAAAGCATTTCATAGGAAAATAAATTGAAATGATAAATTTAACTGAATAAGGAGCCACAAATGAAATATGCCTACAACGAAGAACAGCAGTTGTTAATCGACAGCGTTGCGAAATTTGCAGAAGAACGAATCAGACCTCACGTGATGGAATGGGATGAACGCGAGTTTTTCCCAAAAGATCTTTTTCATGAGATGGGTGAACTGGGGCTATTGGGTGTTCTCGTTCCAGAGTGTTACGGTGGCTCAGGCTATTGTTATGAGGATTACGTGGCAATTATCGAAGAAATTTCTTCTGTCTGCGGAGGTGTAGGTCTCGGAATTGCCGCTCATAATTCTCTCTGTACAGGACACATTCTTCAGTGTGCCAACGAGGAACAGAAGAAAAAGTACCTGCCGCCGCTGGCATCTGGAAAGTCAATTGGAGCCTGGGGATTGACAGAGCCTGGTTCCGGGTCCGATGCGGGCGGCATGAAAACGACAGCAGTCAAAGTAGATGGTGGTTATCTTTTAAACGGAACGAAAAACTTCATTACTCATGCTATTTCCGCTGACATTGCTGTGGTTCTGGTTTCGACTGATTCCAGTTTGAAAACGTCGGGTATCAGTGCCTTTATTTTGGATAAAAGCATGAAAGGCTGGGGTGGCGGCAAGAAAGAGAGCAAACTCGGCGTTCGATGCTCTGAAACAGCCCAGTTAATTCTGGAAGATTGCTTTGTTCCCGATTCCAACTTAATTGGCAACCTGAACGAGGGTTTTAAACAGGCCATGAAAGTGCTCGATGGCGGTCGAATCAGCATTGCCGCGCTATCGCTTGGTATTGCCAGGGGTGCTTTGGAGACGGCCCAGGCTTATGCAGGGGAGCGCCAGCAGTTCAATCGACATCTGAATCAATTTCAAGCCATTCAATTTAAGCTGGCCGATATGGCCACTCAACTGGAAGCGGCTCGATTGTTGACTTTAAGGGCCGCTTATTTAAAGGATAGCGGGCTGCCTGTCACGCTGGAGTCGGCGATGGCAAAGTATCACGCCAGTGAAACAGCGGTCAGAAACGGGGAAGAGGCCGTGCAAATTCTCGGTGGATACGGCTATCTGAAAGATTATCCGGCGGAAAAATTCTGGCGAGATGCCAAGCTGTGTACCATCGGCGAGGGTACATCTGAAGTGCAGAAGATTGTTATTGCCCGTGAACTGAAAAAGAGGGCCGGCCGGCAGTGAAGACGATCCTGATTACCGGGGGCATTGCCTCGGGTAAAACTCTAGTCTCAAAAACCTTGAGATCCATGGGTTGTCCCGTTATCGATGCAGACCAAATAGCCAGGAACGTGGTTCAACCTGGCTCTTTGGGGCTGGCACGTGTTCTCAAGGCATTTGGTTCGGAATTTCAGCTCGCAGACGGTAGTTTGAACAGGTGGAAAATGAGAAACCACATTGCGTGTCACAAACCGGAACAGGAAAAACTGAACCGAATATTGTTTCCCTTCATAAGAAGTGCCATTGAAGCTGAACTGAATAGGTTGAGGCAGGAAAACCATCAAATGGCCTTTGTTGAAGCGGCTCTGGCCATTGAATCGGGGTCCTACAAAACGTATGACACGGTTTTACTCGTTACGGCACCGCGAGCAATTCGCATGAAACGCTTACTCGCAAGAGACGGGATGACCGAACCCGCGGCGCGTGGGCTCATGGATAAACAGATGTCCGATGAAGAGAAGTCCAAGCTGGCAGATTTCATTCTGGTCAATGACAAGAGCCCGGATGAACTGATTCAAAAGGTAAAAAACTGGTTGAAGGACTTTTTAGAGGGTAATAGCCTAAAAGTTTGTGAGGGGTTTAAACACAAAGCGCAAAAACTTCATCATGAAATCGGGTAAATTACATGGGTTAAGTGTTATAATAAACGAGTATACACTTTGGGAGTTTGGCGATGACTCAATCAAAAAGAATGTATTTGTACCTTGAAAACAAAGGCAAGATGTTGCTTGATACACAATCCATTCTTTCAATAGGTAGAACTCCAAGCAATGTGATTGTCATAAGCAGTTTAACGGTATCGAGACATCATGCCAGGATCATTTACAACGATGGCGCTTATTTCCTTCAGGATATGAATAGCAGAAACGGAACTTTTTTAAACGGCAAACGCATCAGGAAGGCAAGACTGTCCAATGGGGATCAAATCAATATCGGCGGATATCAAATAGGGGTTCAGGGAGAAGAGGACCTGCCAAACGACGACGAGGACACACTGCGTGATATAGAAAATGTCTTTGCAACCACCATTGATATTCGCAGGGAAGCGTTTGGCTTGATGGTAGGCAATGTCACAGGTGACCTTTCTTCAATTTCAATTGACGAGATTATTCAAATTATTGTAATCAGCAACAAAACAGGTGTTCTGAAACTGGTGGCGGAAGATCAATTACCCCGTGGAGAAATTTTCTTTAATAAAGGAGAGATCACTCACGCTGTCTCTCACGATATTGAAGGAACGCAGGCCGCCATTGAACTCCTGCAAACGGATGCCGGTGCCTTTGAATTCTTGATCGATGTTCAAACCAAAGAGCGAAGTGTTTATAAAACAACCATGTGGCTTTTATATGAGGCTCATCGTAGAAGGGATGAAAAGAATCGTGTCTGAGCTTAGTCCACTTGGTTTTACCATTTCGTATTTATCCCTTGGTTGAAGATTGAAAAAACATGCTGTGCAATAAAGACGGTCATGGAAACAAGCATTTGGGACGCTCCCTCTAACAAGCGGGAAGAAAGTGCAATTGTACAAGAGCGATTGCGTCTGTGTTTCTCAAGAAAGAGCGTTGGTTCATGAAAACACGGATACTTAAAAACAGAGCTCCAGTAACATAAATGAACCCTATTCACCGATTTTCATTACGAGGTTTAACATACCTATTTTAACGCGATTTGTATTTAAGTTGCGCCGTGACTTCCTATCAAATCCATCTTGTTGTTGATTT
>PDWJ01001612.1_pt1 | contig 43897 bp, 34 predicted proteins | sample 1430881 | NCBI WGS metagenome assembly PDWJ01 (sample SAMN01162460, study PRJNA174530) | Oral metagenome, whole genome shotgun sequencing project. | biome: Marine environment; feature: Marine mammal; material: Swab sample of the gingival sulcus; isolation source: swab sample of gingival sulcus...
GCTCACTTTGAGAAGAGATTGGATACGATGGATGGCAAGGCCATGATTGTATGCATGAGCCGCCGTATTTGTGTGGATATCTATAATGCCCTCAAAGAGATTCGTCCTGACTGGCATAGCGATGATGACTCAAAAGGCTTTATGAAAATCGTAATGTCCGGCTCAGCATCGGATCATATCGACTGGCAGCCGCATATTCGTAACAAAGCCGGACGAGAGGATTTGGCTAAGAGATTTAAAGACCCGAACAACGGACTCAAATTAGTTATTGTCCGCGATATGTGGCTCACTGGATTTGATTGCCCCAGCATGCATACCATGTATATTGATAAGCCGATGAGCGGGCATAACCTGATGCAGGCGATAGCCCGTGTGAACCGGGTATTCAGAGATAAACCCGGCGGACTTGTAGTTGACTATATTGGTTTGGCGGATTCACTGAAAAGAGCCCTTGCCCATTATACAGCCAGCGGCGGTAAAGGTGATGCCACAGTTGATCAGGAACAGGCCGCAGCTGTACTCATGGAAAAATACGAAGTTGTACGTGATATAATGCATGGCTTTGACTACTTCCCAGTTATTCAAGATGTTCCGGCCAAAAGAATACATGGAATAACGCAGGCAATGGAATTCATTCTTGGTCAGAATGATGGCAAGAAGCGTTATCTCCCGGCGGTATCTGCGCTTACAAAAGCATTTGCTCTGGCTGTCCCGCATGAAAAGGCGATTCAGATTCGAGATGAGGTCGGCTTTTTTCAGGAAGTCAGAGTGGCTCTCGTTAAAACAACTGGGGATGAACAGGGCCGGACACCGGATGAAATAGATTCGGCCATCAAGCAGCTTGTTTCAAAAGCTGTTGCAGGAGCAGAAGTCGTTGATATCTTTGAGGCTGCCGGTATGGACAAACCGGACATCTCCATTTTGTCTGATGAGTTTCTGGAAGAAGTTAACGCTTTGCCCCAAAAGAACCTTGCTTTCGAACTATTAAAGAAACTGATCAATGACGAGATCAAAACACGCCTTAAAAAAAATGTGATTCAGGCACGGTCTTTTGCAGAGATGCTGGAGCTGGCTGTTAAGAAATATCAGAACCGTGCCATAGAGGCCGCTGAAATCATTCAGGAGCTGATTGAATTAGCTCGGGAGTTACGCAAATCAGAACAACGAGGTGACAGCCTGGGCCTGACCGAGGATGAGGTTGCCTTTTATGATGCTCTCGCCGACAACGACAGTGCCAGGAAAATGCTCGGTGACGAAAAGCTGCGCACCATCGCCCAACTGCTTGTTAAGCGGGTAAAGCGCAGTGTTTCAATAGACTGGACATTGCGGGAAAATGCCCGCGCGAAAATCCGGGTTATGGTTAAACGAATCCTCCGCCAGTATGGTTATCCACCTGACTTGCAGAAGGCTGCAACAGAGTTGGTCATTAAACAAGCAGAAGTTCTGTGCAAGGAATGGAGCGTCGAATAAACGAGATGAACAAAACATGACGGTTGCCAGACATAATCGAAACTGCCCACAAAGCAGGAAAGCGCCAGAATATCTGACGCTTTCCCAGAACACACCACAGCCAAGGTTGGTTAGCCAACGCTATAAAGCTGCCTTGTAGATGGAGGCGACATCCTCATCGGTCAACCTGCGTGGATTGGTCAGCCCGCACGCATCCTTCTGGGCGTTGCCCGTCATCGTGGGGATGTCTTCCTCGCGTACGTTTTTTCCGTACCTCTTGCCAAGGGCTATCAGGCCACTGGGAATACCTACATCCTGGGATAACCGCTCAATGGCCGTAAGACATTCTTCAGCTGCGTCGCGCAAGGGGAGGTCACTGACCTTGCGGCCCATAAAGCTGGCAATGTCTGCATAGCGTTCCACTTTGGCATTCAGGTTGGCCCGTGAGACATGAGGCAACAAAATGGCGTTACACTCTCCATGAGGCAAGTCATAGAATCCCCCGAGTTGATGGGCCATGGCGTGAACATGCCCAAGGCTGGCGTTGTTAAAGGCCATACCAGCCAAAAACTGGGCATAGCACATTGCATCACGCGCTTCCATGTCATTACCATTGGCCACCGCCTTGGGCAGGAACTGGGCGATCAAGGCAATGGCCTTTTGCGCGCAGGCATCGGTCATGGGTGTGGCAATAGTAGACACATAGGCCTCCACGGCATGGGTCAGGGCATCCATACCCGTGGCCGCCGTCAGGGCCGGTGGCATTCCCACCATGAGCAAGGGATCATCAATGGCCGCCCCAGGCGTGACCCGCCAGTCAACAATGGCCATCTTCACCTTGCGAGAGGTGTCGGTAATAATACAAAAACGGGTCATCTCCGAGGCCGTTCCAGCCGTTGTATTCACGGCCAGATAGGGAGGCATGGGCTTGGTTGATTGATCGACACCTTCAAAATCATGGATCTTGCCACCGTTGGCCACGACCAGACCAACCCCCTTACCGCAATCATGCGCACTGCCACCGCCCAGGGAAATAAGTGAGTCACACCCCTGGGATTTATACACTTCTACGCCCTCATGCACATTGTTGTCTGTGGGATTGGGCACCGTCCCGTCATAGACCTCATACTTCATCCCAGCCTTGCTCAAGAGATCGGTAATCTGTTTGGTCAGGCCACAGGCTGTGATGCCTTTATCCGCAACGATCAACGGTTTTGTACCTCCCAAGGCACTGATCTTCCCTGGAATTTCCTTGGACGCCCCAGCACCAATAAGGGTTACGCTGGGGATAAAAAATCCATACACCATTTCCTGATAACTCATACATCCTCCTTGGTTGGAACGAGTTTCGAATATGCCACGCTGATTCTTCGCCGTATAAGGCAAAAAAAGGGCCAAAACCTTCACCATATTTCATCATTCAAAAAACAACCATGTCCCAAGCACAACCTGATCGTCAGAAGGGAAAAGATAAAAAGCATATAATTCAAATAATTACAAAAACACATCCCCCCAAAATACAGCCACATTTCCCGCCATACTGCCTCCATCATCCCCTTCTCGACCCGCTTGAAGGCCCAGAAAACGGCGTGTCCTGACACCGAATCCCCAAAATATGTATAGAAAAGAAACAGAGTCAGCAAACATGATGCGACACATTGAACCATTCTTATCAGACCGTTGCTCACATGGTGCTGTCTATGGTCTTCTGCATCAAAACGCGGTAGCATGTCTGCAATCATGACGTCGTCACCATGCTGTCAAACCTTTCCTAGCCAAACTATGCATACAACCTGGCATATGGGTGCGTACCTTCCGCAGCGAATGAAGGGCCTCTGAGCAAGGAAGCTCACGTGCACAGAAGATGCGTATGACAGGGGTGTCTCTGATAACCACAAGGCTTAGGTCAGCCTGACAAGGAGGAGCTTATGCGTGTTGCCAAATTCTCGGTGCCAGAGATTGTCTTTGGAGCAGGCTGTATGTCCTATGTGGGGTCGTATGCCCTGCAATTGGGGGCAAAAAAGGTCTTTCTTGTGAGTGATGAAGGCCTGGAACAGGCCGGATGGGTAGAGGCTTTGCAAGAGATCCTGCACGCCATGTCCCTGAACTGGATTTATGACAACGACGTCACCTCCAACCCACGAGACTACCAGGTACATCGAGGAGCCGAACTGTACCTCCGAGAGCAGGCCGACCTCATTATCGCCCTGGGCGGCGGCAGCCCGCTTGACCTGGCCAAAGGCATTGCCGCTGTGGCCAGCAATGGGGGTACTATTCAGGATTATGAAGGGGCCAATTTGATTGTCAAACCCTTGCCTCCCATGATTTTTGTGCCCTCTACAGCGGGCAGCGGCTCCGATGTCTCACAATTTGCGATCATTACCAATGTAGCGCGTAAGGTGAAGATGTCCCTGATCAGCCGGAGCCTGGCCCCCAACGTCTCCCTGGTGGATCCCCGTCTTGTGGCCACAGTGGACGACGAGCTGCTGATTTCCTCTGCCATTGATGCCCTGGCCCATGCCATAGAATCTTATGTCTCACCCATTGCCCATGCGCTGACCGAGACCCTGGCCTTGCGAGCCATTGACCTTATCCTGCGCCACCTCCAACCTGCTCTGGCCAAACGGGAGCCTCACGATCTCGAACAATTATCCATGGCCGCAACCGCTGCAGGCATCAGCTTCAGCAACGCCTGTCTTGGTGCCGGCCACGCCATTGCCCATTCCCTTGGGGGATTTTTCGACGTGGCTCACGGCCTGGTCCATGCATCTCTTCTTCCGGCGGTCATGCGCTACAATCTACCCGCCTGCACAGAAAAAATGGCCGCCATCGGGCACATCATCCTGGGTCGTGATCATCCTGACTACACCCGTACCGCCCTGGAGGGCATTGCCCGTCTTGAGGCCTTTTTTGCCTCCCTCAACACCCCCTATCGATTACGCCATGTGGTTAGCGACCAGCATGTCTTTCCCCAAATCTGTGCTATGGCCACCAAGGATGCCTGTCTCCTGACCAACCCTCGGCCAGCAGATGCAGATGATCTTCTTGGTATCTGTAGGGAGGCATGGTGATGTCCAAGACCTCCTTAAGCGATATTATTGGTGCCAATTATACCAAGCTTGGTTTTTTCCGAGAAGCCCAGGAAAAAATGGCTGAGTTGCAGACCTATAACCGTGAACTCCAGAAAAAAAGGCAGGAAATCCAAAATATCCTCAATGGGATTATGGACGTCCTGGCAGTCATTACCCCTGATTACCGCATCAGCTTTGTCAACAGCATCTTTCACGATTATTTTTCCGAATCAGAACCCTGTGGCCACTATTGCTATAAGGTATTTCGGTATAGAGATCGTCCCTGTCCTGTCTGCCCCTTACGTGATGCCCTGGACAGCGGTGAAATCCGGCGCGGCTTTTACGCAAATACCCGACACGGCAACAAGGTCTGTTTTGAAATGCTTGCCTCGCCCATCCAGGACAACAACGGAGCCATCAGTTCTGTCCTTGTCTCCAAGCGCGATGTTACCAGGGAAAAGGAGTATCAGGCCAAATATTACCAAGCCGAAAAGATGGCCACCATTGGCCTGTTGGCCGCAGGTGTTGCCCATGAAATCAATAACCCCCTGGCCACAATCAGCGGATTCGCAGAAGGTCTCAAGCGGCGTCTGCCTCGTCTTCGGCATTGTTTGGAAAAAGCACACCCTGATCTGGTGGACGATGTGGAGGAATACACGCAGACAATCCTGGAAGAATGCAACCGCTGCCGAGATAGTGTGGTCAATCTCCTCTCCTTTGGCAGCACCAAGTGCAGTCGAGCCGTCCCCACGAATCTCAACACCCTGGTCACCGACACCCTGAGCATCTTGGGCCACGAAATAAAACGCTATCCCACCGTTACCCTCCACCAGGATCTCTGGGCACATCCCCTCTGGCTCAAAACCGCTCCAGGAGAACTCAAGCAGGTCATTCTCAATCTGCTCATGAACGCTCTTGATGCCGTCAAAGAGACACAACATGCCCTCATTTCCATCACCACCACCAAGCATCGGGGCTGTGCCGTTCTGCTTGTCAGAGATAATGGACACGGCATTGATCCTGAAACCCAACAAAAACTCTTTTTCCCGTTTTTTACCACCAAGACCCAGGGACATAGTATCGGCATAGGCCTTTCCATCTGTTACAATATTATTACACGACATGGCGGTGAAATTCATGTCTGCAGTGAACCAGGGGAGGGGGCAGCCTTCCGTGTTCTGCTACCCCTTGATCAGGCCGAACAGAGGGAGCTGTCATGAGTATCTTTCATTCCATCGAAATCCTTGTGATTGATGATGAAAGCAACATCCGCAAATTGTTTGCCCGAGAACTTGCCGTCCCGGGCCGGAACATCCAGACAGCCGGGAGTGCTGCTGAAGCCATGAAACTTCTGTGCGAAGCTGTCTTTGATGTGATTATCCTTGATATTCGTCTGCCCGATGCTAATGGGCAGGAACTCATGCAGGAATTGTTAGAAACCCATCCCCATACAGCCATTATCCTGATCACGGGCTATGCCGATGTGGACAGCGCGGTGCAGGCCATGAAAAACGGCGCATACGACTATGTTACCAAACCCTTTTCCCTGGAACGCATCGAACAGATCATTGAAAAGGCCTATCAACACGTCAGGCTGCAACGGGAAAACGCCCTTCTCCGCTGCCATGCCCCCCAGCCAGCAGCACCCCAATTTATCGGGTATTCCCCGGCAATCCGCCACATTCGTTTTCTTCTGGAAAAGGTCGCGCCAACCAAGGTACCTGTTTTGCTTACAGGAGAATCAGGAACAGGAAAAAATGTTGTTGCAACGGCCTTGCATGCCAGCAGTCAACGCGCTGATCAGCCCCTTATTGTCAAAAATTGTGCGGCCTTTAATAAGGAGCTCCTGCGCAGCGAACTCTTTGGCTATTGTAAAGGAGCCTTTACCGGAGCCGAACGGGCTCAGGAAGGACTGTTAACCCTGGCCCACAAGGCCACGCTTTTTTTTGATGAGGTGGGAGAGCTCTCTCTGGAAATTCAGGCGGCCCTGCTGCGTGTCCTGGAAACCCAGCGTTTCCGCCGTGTGGGAGAGAAGGAAGAAAGGTCGGTTGATGTGCGTTTTATCTTTGCCACCAACAAAAATCTAGCTGAAGAAGCAGCGGTCGGACGTTTCCACGAAGCCTTATATCACCGCATCAATGTTTTTACCATCAACCTGCCGCCGCTGCGGGAACGCCGGGAGGACATTCCCGTTCTTATAGAACATTTTCTTACGGCCCTGCCCACCAATGGGCAGAAGTACCGCATCACCCCCAAGGCCAGGCAGCAACTTATGGACAATGCCTGGCCAGGAAATGTGCGGGAACTCAGAAATGTTCTGGAACGGGGGATCATCCTTGCGGAAAATAATACCATTCGGATACGGGATTTACCCTTTGCTGCAACCAGCAGGGACAATGAAGAGGAAGAACGTTTTTCCAGCCTTGAGGAGATGGAACACCAACATATTCAGCTCGTTCTTCATGCCACCCAGGGCAATAAATCCAGGGCAGCTGAAATCCTTGGGATCAGCAGAAAAACACTTTATCGCAAACTACAATGCAGTGATCACTCATAAGTGGAGGTTGAAAATAACAGGAGCAAGAAATTCAGCAAGTTCAAATTTGAAGCATAGTTGTATGCAAACGTTTAAAGATGTCGCAACAATAGCAAAATCCAAAGCCAATAATTTGGGACAGCCTGGTTGACATCTTGCAATAACTCCGCAACAAGCAATTATGCGCAACACAACGCCTTCTCTTTCCCTTTGGTGGCTCTGGTAACAAGAGCCGCGATTCCCCTACCCCTAACCGCGGCAGCATGATGGTATGGCTGATTGCGGTTTTTTTATGCCTGTCGCACCATCCTGCCGCTCAGGAGATACGTATGCAAATGACGCGAGGATTTTTCGGTGAATACGGTGGGCAATTCCTGCCAGAACCATTACTCCCCATCATGGACGCCATTGGCGAGGCCTTTGATCAGTATACAAATGACCCTGCCTGGATACAGAAACTTCATACCTGTTTACGGGATTACGCGGGTCGGCCCACGTCTCTCACCCTGTGCGCTAATCTAACTAAGCAATTGGGAGGCGCCAAAATCTATCTGAAACGGGAAGACCTCAATCATCTGGGCGCCCATAAGATCAATAATACCATTGGTCAGGCCCTGCTGGCCAAACGGATGGGGAAACAGCGGATCATTGCGGAAACAGGTGCGGGTCAGCATGGCGTGGCTACAGCCGCCACTGCCGCTCTGATGAATATGGATTGTACCATTTATATGGGCGAAGAAGATATACGCCGACAGGCCCACAATGTCTTGTGCATGAAAATGATGGGAGCAGAGATCCAGCCTGTTACCCGTGGCCAGAAGACCCTCAAAGATGCTGTGGATGAGGCCTTTGAGGTTCTGATGACCAACCCTGAAGATATATTTTACCTTATTGGTAGCGCTGTGGGGCCGCACCCCTATCCCAGCATGGTCAGATATTTTCAATCTGTCATTGGTCAGGAGGCCAGAGAGCAGATCCTTGACCATGAAGGACGCCTGCCTGATTATGTGCTGGCCTGTGTTGGCGGGGGGTCCAATGCTCTGGGTATCTTTTCTGCGTTTTTGAAGGACAAAGAGGTGGGGCTTATGGGTATTGAACCTGCGGGCAGGGGCCTTATCCCTGGCCAGCATGCAGCCTCTCTGACCCTGGGACAACCAGGAATCCTGCACGGTTTTCGTTCTTACCTGTTACAGGACGATAAAGGTGAGGCCGCAGAGGTCTACTCCATTTCTGCTGGGCTTGATTACCCTGGAGTCGGTCCGGAACTCAGTGCCCTCAAAGATCAGGGCCGGGCCACATACGTTACCATCAATGACCGGGAAGCTGTTGACGCCTTGTTACGGCTTGCTCGCTCAGAGGGTATACTGTCGGCCCTGGAATCAGCCCACGCCGTGGCCCAGGCCATCAAGATGGCCCCAACGCTTGATCCTGAACAGATTGTGCTGGTCAATCTTTCCGGACGGGGCGACAAAGACATGGGCCAATTACAAAAAGTGATACCAGGATTATAGCTTACCCTGACCTGAGACTGGTGGTTCTTGTAGCAAGTCCTTATTATTGGACAGCAAGACGGACATAATAACCCTGCCCCCCACGGGCCACAAGGAGGATGAGGCTTTGTTGCATCCGGTACCGCTTAAAGGCCAGGGCAAAGTCTTTGATTTCCTGCATGGGTTGTCCGGCGATCTTGAGTAGCATATCACCTCGTTCCAGTCCCAGCCGGTCTGCCGGACTCCCTGGACGGACTCGTTTGACGACAAGATGCCTGCCTACAAACCGACTACCTATCTCCATACCCCAGACCTGTGATGCCAGTTGCAGGGCCTGGCTGTCCTCAAAGGTCGCTGTTTGGGCCTTGATGGTACGCAAAATCCCCTTTCGCATCACCTCAAGTTCTATGGTTTGGTCGCGTGTAAAATTACGCATCAGGTTCAGATAGCCTTGTTTGTCCTGTACATAGTTTGTTTCGATTTTCAGCAGCACATCCCCTGGCCGAAGCCCGGCCTTGTGTCCGGGCAAACCTGAATACACTTCCGTAATAAGGAATCCGTTCAGGGAAGAGAGACCAAAATATCTGGCAAGATGCTGGTCTATATCCTGCCCTCGGATACCCAGCCAGACCGGATCAACCCGTCCGTGGGTTACCAGCTCGGCAATGACCCGTTTCGCCTTGTTAATGGGAATGGCAAACCCAATGCCCTGGGCCTCGGCATGAATGGCCGTATTAATTCCTATCAATTCGCCCACACGGTTGAGCAGGGGCCCCCCGCTGTTACCAGGGTTAATGGCAGCGTCTGTCTGGATGAAATCCGTGAAGGTGCCGTGTTTGGTGGTGATGGTTCTATGGATGGCGGAAACCACGCCTGTAGTCACGGTGTGGCTGAATCCGTAAGGATTGCCAATGGCTATGACTGTCTCTCCAATAAGCAGGTCTGACGAGTCGCCCAAAGGAATTTGAGGAAGGGGGTCTGTCCCGGCCAGCCGGAGAATAGCCAAATCAAAATCAGGATCAGAACCCACCAATTCTGCCTGAAACTGCCGACTATCCAGCAACATGGTCTTAATGGACGAGGCCCCGTTAATCACATGAGCGTTGGTGAGTACAAGCCGTTTCTGCGCATCAATGATCACTCCAGAACCCAGACTTTTTTGTTCGTGCTGCCTGGTCATGCCGGGCATACCGAAAAAATGTTCCAGCAAGCCTCCGCCAAAAAATGGCTCAAAGGGATTGGCCTCCTGCTGAACAATGGTGGAAGTATGGATATTGACCACAGCAGGAGAGACCTTTTGCACGGCCCTGACCACCGGTGTCATACGCAGGGCATGAGCACCCAAGGCATGTTGGGTAAGGTAAAGAGTGATACATGCCATGATTACCAGGCAGATCACAGGACGATTGTTGAAGAACATACTGTTTCCTCAAAAAGGGCAAAAGGCCATGTGTTTGTGTCTGAAGTTCCTTACATTGCCAAACAGGTCACGCACAAAGCTAACAGGCAATGTCTGATATAACGAGGTCATTGTAATGTTTCTTTGACAGGGACAACAAGAGATTTGTCCCAAGCAGAAGATGGGCCGTTATGCAGACGTATGCAGCAAACGTCCCTGATCTTCCAGATATTTGACATTGCTTCAGGGGCGTAGCACAAGTTCTCGGATGACAGCGGCGTGATGAAGGTTGCTCTGTCCCCTCCAGAACCCACATCCTCTCGCTCCCTCTTGCATACCATCCCCATCAGCTTGGCCCATATGTGGGTAAGGACATATTGTTATGGGAACAACAAAGAAAAAAACCGGTCGTAATGCCCCCTGTCCCTGTGGGAGCGGCCGTAAATACAAACAATGCTGTCTGAAAAAACCCCAGTCGGCGGAATCCACGGCAGAACACTACCTGCGAAAGTACAAAATACGCCTCAAATCGCCCAAGGATATAGAAGGTATACGAAGGTGCGGCGATCTGGTCATGGCCACCTTTGATGAGGTCACAAAAATCCTGGTGCCAGGCACCACCACCGAGGCAATCAACACGCTGGTTCACGACTTTACGGTTCAACATGGGGCCCAACCAGCTCCCCTGCATTTTAACGGCTTTCCCAAAAGCGTGTGTACCTCGGTGAACCATGTGGTGTGTCACGGCATCCCAGGCCCATACATCCTCAAGGATGGGGATATTCTTGATGTGGACATCACCACGATCTTAAACGGCTATTATGCTGATTGTAACCAGACCTTTTTCATCGGTACTCCCAGCCCGGAGGCCGCCCGCCTTGTAGCCATCACCAGAGAATGCCTCAAACGGGGCAAAGATATGGCCAAACCCGGCAATACCATCGGCGACATTGGCTGGGCCATCCAACGCTATGCCGAGGCGCAAGGCTGCTCAGTGGTGCGGCAACTTGTAGGTCACGGGGTGGGCTTTGACTTCCACGAACCCCCGGAAGTCCCCCATTTTGGCAAACGGGGCCACGGGGTTCCCATCGTCCCTGGCATGGTGTTTACCATTGAGCCCATGATCAACCTGGGCACCCATCACGTACGTACTCTTGACGACCATTGGACCGTGGTGACCAAAGACGGTTCCCTGTCCGCCCAATTTGAACAAACCTTTGCCATTACAGAAGACGGCTGCGAAAGCCTCACCCCGTTTGAGCTTTAGGAACGTTGCTATGCACCACGCCATCAGGATCTTGACTCTGGGAATCCTCTTCCTCCTTGTGGCCGCACCCCCTGCCTATGCCTGGGGTGCCGGGGTGCATCTGGCCATTGGCAACCACATCCTCAACAACCTGGGTTTTATCAAGCCTGCCATTGCCGCTCTGCTTGCCAGCCACGCTTCTTCCTTTCTCTATGGCTGCCTGAGTGCGGATATCTTTATCGGCAAAGGATGCCGCACAACCCCTACCCATAGCCACAACTGGCTGGTGGGTCAACGGCTTCTGGAACAGGCACCTTCCGATGCCCTTAAGGCCTATGCCTATGGGTATTTAAGCCACCTGGCCGCCGATACTGTGGCCCATAATTTTTACGTCCCCACCATGCTGGCCCAGACCCCTGGCAGCGGTAAACTGAACCATGTCTATATCGAGATGCAGGCAGATATGCGAGTGGAATGGAACCTGGCCGAGGCCAAAGCACTTTTTAAAGCCAGTCACCAAAGGGCGGACAAAACCCTCCTTGAGGTGACGGCCTACAACCCCCTACCCTTTTACCTGAAAAAACAGCTCTTTCGAGGAAGCGTCCTGGCATCAGGCCGCAAACCTTGGCACACCTCGCTGGAACTCATAGATCAGGTTCTCCCCAAGGCGACCGATCTGGCCTATCTGGATCAGATGCTCTTACTCAGCCGCAACCTTGTGCGAGATTATCTCTCCAATCCCCAGGATTCCGTGGTATTGAGTCTTGATCCTGTGGGCACCAGACATCTCACCTATGTTCACCAGGCCCGCAAGGGACGCCGAAAGGCTGTCTGGCAGAACAAGGCCCTGCCCATCTTTCCTATCCCCCTCAGGCTTAAAGATCTCATCCCCCGCAATCCGGCCCAAGAAACCTGGCTCCGACCAGCCAAGCTTCGGAAACCCTTTGCCGCAACAAACGCATGAAAAATCCTGTACCCCGTGTAGCCGCCATCCATGACCTTTCAGGTTTTGGCCGTACCTCGCTTTCCGTGGTCATCCCCCTTCTTTCGTCTATGGGAGTCCAGCCCTGCTCCCTGCCTACGGCTGTGCTCTCCACCCATACAAGTGGTTTTACGAACTACCATTTTGTGGATCTGACGGAACAGATGCAGGCCATTGTGAGCCACTGGCAGGAAATAGGCATCCATTTCGATGCCATATACAGCGGATTCTTGGGTTCCTTCCAACAGATCAATATTGTTCAGGCATTCATCCGGGACTTTGGTCACCAGGATCAGCTCGTTCTGGTAGACCCGGTTCTTGGCGATAACGGCAAACCCTACGCCACTATGAACGCCACCATGATCGCCCAAATGCGGGGCCTGGTAGAACACGCTGATGTGATCACCCCCAACTTCACAGAAGCGGCGTTCTTGCTGGACGAACCCTATGATCCCTGTATCAACCAGGACCAACTCAAGACCTGGATCAAACGCCTTGCCGATAAAGGGCCAACCAAGGTGGTCATCACCAGTGTTCCTGTGCCCAAAGGCAAGAACCTCTCCTCAGTGCTGGCCTATAACGCCCAGGATAACAGGCTGTGGAAGGTGGACTGCAGCTATATCCCAGCCCAGTATCCAGGTACAGGAGACATCTTTGCCAGTGTCATTGTCGGTTCCTTGCTTCAGGGAGACAGCCTGCCCATTGCCCTGGACAGAGCGGTTCAATTTGTGTCCTTGGCGATCCGTTCCACCTTTGGCTACGATTTTCCGGCCCGTGAAGGCGTACTCCTGGAACGAATCCTCCCCAGCTTAAACGGCCCGGTCATGGCCTCCAGCTACCAGATCCTGGAATAAACCTGCCCATGCCACATCCCATCCTTGCCAAACAATGCTATATCTTTGATCTTGATGGCACGGTCTATCTGGGTAACCAGCCCATTGTCGGCACCGTGACCTTCATCCAGGATCACTGGACAACCAAAGACATCTTCTTTCTGACCAACAATACCTCCAAAGACCTGAACGCCTATCTGAGCAAACTGCATGGTCTGGGCATTCCCGCAACCATCGACCAGATCCTTTCCCCCCTGATTCCCCTTGTAGATTATCTGCGCCACCGAGGCCTTGAGGCAATCTATCCCGTGGGTACGACCGCCTTTCAGTCATACTTGGGAGAACACCTTCCCGGGTGCAGGTTCACAGCCGACATCTCCCAATGTCAGGCCGTGGTCCTCGGCTATGATACCGAACTGACCTATGCCAAACTGCAAGCCTCCTGCCTGCTCCTGCACAACAAGGACATCATCTTTCTGGCCACCCATCCTGACCTTGTCTGCCCGTCTCCCAACGGTCCCCTTCCTGATACAGGCAGCTTTCTTGCCCTGTATGAAAAGGCCACAGGACGTATCCCGGATATGATCTTTGGCAAGCCCAACCCCTTGATCCTCCACCACCTCCTCCAGCGTTATGATCCTCAGGATATGGTCATGGTGGGAGATCGCCTTTACACCGACATGCGCCTGGCCCGAAACGCTGGTATCGACAGCATCCTGGTACTGAGCGGTGAATCCACCAGGGACGACTTGCCCACCTGTCCAGAACATCCCACATGGGTATTGCCCCATCTGGGCGCAATCCCTGCATCTCAGCCAGGGCCTTCATCCTCAGCCATGCCAACTCACGATTGACAACCTCCCTTGCTCCGGCGTAGGTCGTCTCCACTTATTCTCAGGGCGGGGTGCAATTCCCCACCGGCGGTATCCCGATTGTTGTCGGGGAGCCCGCGAGCGCTTCCTGACGGCAGGAAGGCCAGCAGACCCGGTGAGAGGCCGGGGCCGACGGTTACAGTCCGGATGCAAGAGGATGAGACAGTTGCAAAACGCCGCGATATCTCTTCGAGACGTTTCTCTATCATGCCCGCCACACGGCTTTCTGTCTTTTCTTTCGCCCTGATTCTGGTACCCTAATCCCCAAGGAGTTCTACCATGAATCAGTCCCTTCTCGACCAGTTTGGTACACCCATCCAACGTGTAGAGGCTGCCTTGCAGGCCCTTCAATCCGCCCAGGGTGTTCTTGTCACGGACGATACAGACCGCGAAAACGAGGGCGACCTCATCTTTGCGGCCCAGTCCCTGACCCCCCCGCAAATGGCTATGCTCATCCGCGAATGCAGTGGCATCGTGTGCCTGTGTATGCCAGAAGAAAAAATCCAACAACTCAATCTGCCCATGATGGTGGATACCAACCAAAGCACCTTTAATACTGCCTTTACCGTATCCATTGAAGCAGCCCAGGGTGTCACCACCGGGGTCTCGGCTGCCGACCGCATCACCACCATTCAGGCTGCCATTGCCGACGACGCCACCCAGGAATCTCTCCATAGTCCCGGCCATGTCTTCCCCTTGAAGGCCTGCGCTGGAGGCGTCTTGGAACGCAGAGGCCATACCGAGGCCACAGTAGACCTCATGCGCCTGGCCGGTCTCAAACCCTATGGTGTTCTTTGTGAGGTCACCAACCCGGACGGGACAATGGCCCGACTCCCTGAAATCGTAACCATCGGCCAAAAACACGGCCTGCCGGTTCTCACAGTGGAAGACATTGTGCTGTATCGCCAGAAGCTCCAGGAAGAGACTGATTAGGTAGTGTAGTCCTAAAATTTGACATCATTGTTCTTCCATGCGAGTCCTGCTTCTCTACTCAATCTACATTTAAGAACAAGATTATTCCGCCCACGCAATAAAAATTGGACACCTTAAAATTGATACCCTACTTAGCTATTTCTATTAACTATTGATAACTTGAAATTATCATGTCGAGCTTTCTTTTTGCTGAAAAAGTTGGGCATAAAGGTTTAGTTGTAGGGATTGACGAGGATGATGCAATAATTGAACTTGCAGAACAACGAAGAACGACACATTATTTGAGAGATAGAATTAAATTTAAAAAGATGAAAGCGATAAATTGCTCAATCACTTCTAAGTTTGATTTTATCATTATGTTTAATTCTTTAAGCTATATCTCAAATCCTATTCAATTGTTAACAAAAATTCCACGTTACTTAAATCATCAAGGTTCTCTGTTCGTAAAGGACAGTGATATAGGCTCCGATTTTTTTTGGCCAGTAGATATAGACCTTTACTACCGTTTAATGTCTACCATACAGAAAGCTACTCAGATAAGACTAGATGGATATGATCCATTTTTTGCACGAAAAATTCCGAGGCTACTCGGAAAGGCCAACTATAAAATTTTGAATATCTTCTCTCAATCCTTTTCTTTTTGCTATCCTGTTGATCCCCAAGAACGTATGTATATTTCAACAAACGCTATGATGATAGGAAAGCAGGCCGTTGCAGCAGGTGACATAAAGGGGGCGGGACAATGGGGGAAACAATTTGAGGAGGATCAATCCTCCTGTATCTTTAATAAGCAGGAATTTTTTTACTCTATGACAGAATTTCTTTTTCACGCTCAGGTGCCTACCAATTCGTAATGTCGAATTAATTTTTGAATGAAAGGTGAAGTCTTATTTGACGCATTAGTTCGGAAAGTTTGAAATAAATCACTTAATTTTTTACCAGAAAGATGAACGAACATGCTAACAGTGGGGCCTAAAAATGGAGTAGACAATATAACTCCAGACAGCATTGCCAAGCTTTCCAAAAACGCATTCACATCAATTCGACTAGCTTCTTTCGAGATAATGTTCATTAATTCATTTGCCCATTTATCATTATTTATAAATTCTTCATCTGTTAATTCTATATAAACTAATTGACCAATATTGTCTGATACCTGACAAATAGCATCATGATATGCATCACAAAAACGTTTCCAGTCACCATTTTTAACTTGTACTAATTTTTTATATGGCTGTTTTAAAATTTTATTGAAATCAGCAGATGATAAGTATCCCCTTAAAAATGCAGCAAAGATTCGAGGACAAAAAAGAAATGTCTGTACCTGTTTATTCTCATTCCAATTTTTAAAATCTAAAAAATTTATACTGGTCATAGGTGCATAAACGATTACATTGGGCATTTCTTTTGCTAAATTGTCGTGCCATGATTGAATAAAACTCGTCCCAACGGCAGATAGAGAAACAGAGTCTAACTTGAGTCTGCCTAGTTCTGGATTGAATGAAACCGCAACAAACTGACCACTATTTTCAAGTGATCTATCAACAGCCCCCTCAATAAGGTGGTGTTCTTTTGGATTTCTGATGATTGTTGTTTGTTCTAAACGCTTTTTGAACAATTCTTCCATGCCAAAATCTGGAGTAACCAATGAGCGGCTAACAACGCTCTCTGGCTTAAATATAGAGGCAACAACAGAAAAATAATCCTCGTCATTACAGTCTTTGTTAGCTTGTATGGAAAAATTATGTGCGGCCTGAAACATCTCTTTGGGGGAGGGGCCACCCCACCCGATTATTCTCACAACATTATTCTCAATCATCTCTCTAAACTTGTTACTTTCCAAAACACCTCTAGCTACTTTTCGTATAAACAAATCTTGTGTGTTAAAAATAGATGAAGTTTGAATAAAAACAATATCAAAATATAATGTGAGCATTACTATATTTGTGATATGATATCCAATTTCTCTATCCACAGAAGATTTCTTTAATGAATCTTTTCTCATAAATAAATAATAATATTCAGCCATTTCCTCATACAAAACAGTACGAAGTCCGGACTGTACATCTGATAACATCTTTGAATTGGAAGAGGGAATATCTACATTGACCATGACATGATAATTTCAAGTTATCCATGTGTATAAATTTCAGTCACCGCCAAGGAACTGTGTCCAAGTAAAGTCTGGATATTGCGAATATCTACACCGTTCTCTAGCAAGAGCGTAGCTATGGTATGTCTAAACATATGGGGAGTAGCATCTTCCGGGATACATGCCAGCTTCTGGTACTTCTTGATGAGATGGCGCACAGATTGGTCGGATAATGGGTGCCTATCTCGGTTGCGAAAAAATGCTGAGTCGGGCTCCAGGAACTCTTTATATAGTGTCCTGTAGCTTTCCAACGCCTGCACAGTCGCTTTGTCACACAGGGGAATGATCCGTTCCCGTTTTCCCTTTCCCATGACGAGAATGTTGTGGTGCTTGAGATCAACATCCGCAGTTCTAAGCCGACAAAGCTCCGAGACCCTCACGCCGGTTGAAAACAGAGTTTCCAACACAGCTATATCTCTTGTGGCTTCTTGATAAGTCCTCGAACCCACCGACGCCTGATTCCGATGAGTATATGCACTCTGGAATAGCTTGGTCACAGAAGAAACAGACAGGACTCGTGGAAGACTTTTGGCCCGTTCTTGACGGAGACGAAGCTTTCTGAACGGTGAAGTCTCAATGTATTCTTCCTGCTCCAAGAAAGTAAAAAATGATTTGAGAGTGGCGAGCTTCCGTTTTATGCTCCGTGGGTTGTATTGCTCATCAAGCCAGCCCAAATATTCGCGGATGACGTGTTTATCGACGGCAGCGACAACCATGTTATGGCGTTGGTTTTGACGGAATTGTCTCAAATCCAGTTGATAGGCGGTCATGGTCAGCTTGGAAAGCCCCCTTTCTAGACGGCAGTGACGAAGAAATACGTCAACTGCATCAGACAACTTCATCGAATCCCTCTCTTTTAGTAATGAATAACTCAGGAAAATTTTTATCCAAAAAAAGTATACTATGTCACGGCTAGAATAAGGTGAACAGATATTGAGCACGAGAAACACGCTAGATCCCACATGATGTCGAGGTTTCACTTCAGATATGATGACGAAACCTTGTAGAGCTTGCGAAAAGTATCTCGTTTGAAACGACCTAAATTCCCCGAATGTTCTAGGTGCTTTATCTCAACCAGTCATTCCAGAAAACAGATGCAGACATCCGCTATGTAATTCAGTGAAGAGAGCCCTTGCCAGAGATGCTCATCTTATCCTTGACGATGTCGAAAAGACCATTGTCCATTTTCCGGACTTGAAATAAAATAACCAATCAGCAACAAAAAAGGGACGGCCAGACTTTTGTCTAACAGCCCCTTTTCCGAGGAGTTTCAGGAGGACTTGGATACCTGGTTAACTTTCTATAATCACATAAAACCATTAACAAAGTATATGTTGTAATCGAACTCCCATAGGGAGTTTCAATGAAAAAAACTCAGAAAAAATTGCTGTTGAACTAAACTAACTATCTGAAAGCAACAGCAAAACACACCAGATGGTTCTCAGCACGCTGTCAGGAAACATCTGCCACTTTATAGGCCCTTGCCCAGGGATAATGATCCACCACCATCTCGAAAAAAGGTGCGAACGCCTCTGGCGGCCTGATAAGCATTTGTACCATCATGGATTGATACATTCTGCTGTCCATGACGTAGATTTCATGGGACAGGTGATTGAGAATGCCATGCAGGCCCTTGCCATTGGGCCAGGCCATCTTCCGGGATCCTTCCTGGGTAATCAAATCAAGAGTGTCTATAGGTATGGTCTGCCGGGCAGAGATAAGGAGTCCGGATCTGGTGTTGACCTGAATGTTTCCCTGCAAACGCTGGATCCTGCCGGGTTCTGTCGTACCTGTAACCAGATTCCAATTCCCAAAATAGGAAATCCAGGAGGCAAGCTGGAGGTTCTCCCAGGAGACAACAAAATATTGGGGAGGGAGGGGGCCATTGCCAACATAGGGCATAGTGCGCATCTGGTCTACCAATGCCTGGGCCTTGGGTGAGGCAAGGTCTGTCAGGCCTGTTGTGGGAGGGGCATTGTACCAGGGGACAGACCAATCCAGGATTTCCTGACTGGAAGGGTTCTCGCTCGCATCAAAGGTCTTGTGCTGCTCGGTTGTGATAAACCGGATCATCCGAGCTGCCTGGGCAGGAGAATCTGTGCTGTGCACCAGGGCCAGGGGATAAAGCCAGGGGCCCTCATGGTTGGCCCCGTCGCCAAACGACATCCGCTTGGCATAGTATTGTGCTGCATATCCATAGTCCCACCATTGCCAAAGACGGGCACATGGAGGGGTTTGCTTTGCCAAATCCCGAAACGTCTGTGCATACATCTTGGGAAGAATCGGGGCCGGTTGAATGGCCCTGGCCACCTTCAAGATGGGCCAGATAATGACGGCACAAAGAAGAACCTGGGCGGCCAGACGCTTCCAGCCGTTCATGGCCAATGCTTTGAGAAAGAGGGACAGACCAAAACAAAGCCCCACACCCCAAACCATCCCTCCGTACATAGTAAACCGATTGCCGAGTTTAAAGGAAAACACACTGAGAACCAAAATAGGGGCAAAGGTCACAAAAAGGGGCTGTTTCACGACCAGATAGCCAAAGGCCACCAGTCCTATCCAGAAAAGAGGGCCATTATGACTGATACGGGAATACAGGTTCGCCATGTCAACATTCTGGGCCTCACGGATGCTTTGCTGGACAACAGGCAGCAGCACATTGGTACCGTTGGCCAGGGAATCTGCCTTGCTGGTCTTGGCAAGGTACAACAATCTGGACACAATGTTCCAGACTTGGCTGTGCAGGTCAGTGACAACAAACATGATCAGGCCGAAAAGGGCCAGGAGTAACCAGGTTTTCAGGGAAGACCCGCGAAAGGCAGGAACAACCTGAAAAAGGGCGGTGAGCATAAGGGCTCCACCCAAGCCCATCCACCCCCCAAAGGCTGTGGCATGAAAACAGAGAAGGGCAAACAGGACATGGCAGCGTTCCCCCTGCCTTGCCAGAAGGAGGGCAACGGCTCCACACGTTCCCAAAAAGGCCAGAATAACAGGATGGCTGGAGGGATAGAGCCAAAAACAGGTGCGGCAGACAAGACCAAGCAGGATGCCCTGGATGCCGAGCAACACAAAGGTGTGTTCCTGAGAAGAAGACACAGCAGAGGTCTCCTTCCTGGTGATCAGCCAGGAAGATCGCACCAGGGGCGAGATCCAAAGAATGAGGGCCGTTCCCATCAGGGCAGGGACAAACAAGGCAAGGGGATCCGTATCACAAAAGCCTGGGCGGGTTCGCAGAAAATACCCAAGGCAGCCCGTTCCTAAAAGGGCTGCACCTATACCGGCTTCTGGGATGCGCTGTTTCCAGGCCAGATAGCACAGAGGCAAACCAGCTAGCGGGGCAAGCAGGACAGGGAGATAAAAGCCAATCTTACCCAGCGGGACCCCAGTGACCTGGTGCAGTATCCGAAGCAGACACATAAGGGCCTCATCCGCTGCCCAGGAGGTTCCCTGAGCACCGGCCAGCCAAAAATAGGCATCATGGGTGGCCATGAGTGGTTCCTCGCCAATGCGGAGGAAAGGGACCTGCCAGAAAGGGAGTTCCACAAGCCGGAGCATAAGACCTGCCCCATAGGCAAGGAGACAGGGAACAAGGAGGGTGAACCACGGAGAAAAGTGGACGTACTTGTTCGATACCAGTGATTGGTGTTGGGGAGGCAATGGTTGATGGCTCATAATAAGTTCTCGTTACAGGTGTCGTATCAGCCTGCCCTTTATGCGTGAGACGTTCAAGCTACCAGTGGAGGCACAAGGGGCTTACCGTGCCCCCTGGCCAAAGAGCATGACCCCAATGGTGCGGCACAGAATCTTGACGTCCAGGAGCAGGGACATGTTTTTGATGTAAAAAAGATCGTATTCCAGCTTGTTCAGGGCGTCTTCCTGAGAGGCTCCATAGGGATACATGATCTGAGCCCAGCCGGTGATGCCGGGCTGTACTGTATGCCGAATATAATAGTACGGGATCTCCTGTTCCAGATTCTGAACAAATTCAGGACGCTCAGGACGAGGGCCCACAAGACTCATATCGCCTTTAAGGACATTGAAGATCTGAGGCAGTTCATCCACGCGGGTCTTACGCAGCCAGTGACCAATCCGGGTGATACGGGGATCATTCTGCTTTGCCCACACAACGCCATTGGCTTCTGCGCCCTGAATCATGGATCGGAATTTATACATGGTGAAAGGTGTACTACCTTCTCCCACCCTGGTTTGCCGAAAAATGACAGGGCCAGGCGAATCCCGCTTGATACATACGGCTACGAAGATCATCAACGGCCACAGTACGACAAGCAGAGCCAGGCAGATAAAAATGTCCAAGGTACGTTTGAGCTTACGGATTATTGCTTTGGAATACAGGGAAAATCCTTGCTCTAGCAGGAGCCATCTGTCCTGAATGAGCCGGACTGGGATACGATGGCTCACCCGTTCATAGGCAGTGACCAGTTCCTCGACAACCACCCCCGACAGCCTGGCCTTGAGTAAAATATCCATGTGCGCGTCCATACTGCATGTATCCTCGGTAAGGATCATGAAGCGTACCTGCTGAGTCTTGGCAATGGCAAGCAGGTCGTCCACAGGGCCGGTGATGAACAGACCGCGCTGATCAACGCCCCAAAGATTCGCATCATCCACCACATACCCCACAACCTGGTAGCCCTGCTTGTCCATGAGGGCGGCAAGTTGCTGGGCCGCCTCTCCCTGGCCCACCATAAGAACCCGCTCCTTAGACCCACACACAAAGAGGTGAGATGAAATTCGCCTGAGCCCAAGGAGGAGAGGATAAGAAATGGCTGCCTGGAGAAGAAAGAGTCCCTGGGGAAACTGCCAATGCCCAAACACATAAGAGACAAAACCAGCAAGTACCTGAGCCAGAGCTACTCCAGCGGCAAGACGAATGGCCGTCTCACCAGTGTTCTTCAAACGAGGGGTGTTATAGAGGTCAAAAATATAGAACGAGAGCACCGAGGCCAGCAGGATAAAAATTGTGGGGCCGGTATGGTAAATGAAGATAGTAGTGTGGGAATCCAAGGCCAGCAAAGAGCTCAGATGAATGGCCAGGGAGATGGCGAGAAGGTCAGCAAGAAGAGAGAGGTAACGATTCATATGCAGTCTCCAGACGTTATCTGGACGTCTCCTTGTTGTGATGTATCGGATACAGCAGGCCGGACAGTATCATCAAAATGATATGCACTCTTCATAGACTGCCAGGGTTTTTTCGGCCATCTGGGTAAAGGAAAACTCCTTGTCAAACCTTGTGCGCCCGTTACGGCCCATTGTCTCCCGCAGTCTGGGATTGACAAGCAATTGCTGCAACCGTTGTGTGAGGATGCTGCCATCACCGCGCGGGATAAGAAATCCTGTTCTGGTATCCTGAACCAACTCCGGGACGCCGCCTACATCAGAGGCAATCACCGGCAGACCGGCACGCATGGCTTCCAGGATGGAACAGGGTAATCCCTCCCAATTGCTGATCAGGAGAAACACCTGGCTTGCCTGTAAGAGAGAAGCTACATCTTCACAATAGCCCCGAAAGGTGACCCGCTTTTCAAGGCCCAAACGCCTACATGTGGTCTGAACCTCCTCGTACAAGGGGCCATCGCCTGCCAGGTCAAGCAGCCAGTTATGGTCTGCCAGGATCGCAAGAGAACGCATCACAAGAAGATGATCTTTGGGATGATCAAAACGTGCCACCATGCAGATGCGTACAGGCTCCTTGTCCGGCTGTGCCAGGGGCATATCAGCAGGGAGAGAGGGCATCCCGTTATGGATACACACCATAGTATCTGATGTGCCAATGCCGTACCGCTGAGCCAGCGTATAATCATACCGAGAAACAGTGATGATCCTGTGGGCAAGGCCGGCCGCCATTTTTTCTATAAAACAGTACAGTCCTCGTTTGCAGGACGAAACCCCTTCGCTAAAAGACCATCCGTGGGCCGTAAAAATGACTGGAATGCCGACTAGACGTGCAGCTATGCGTCCAAGTAATCCGGCTTTTGAGGAATGACATGTAACCAGATCAGGCCTTTCTGATCGGAGAGAGCGAACCACTTCCCACACGGCCAACGTATCCTTGACGGGATGAATAGGACGAAGGAGGTGCTTGAGCAGGATGGCCTTGACCCCTGCTTCACGGAGGCTCGGCCCAAGAGGGCCTTCGTTTTTACCACCCATAAGTACCGTCACCCTATGCCCAAGGCGGACATAATGTGCAGCAAGATCACGGACATGAATTTGTGCCCCTCCGATAGAATCCATGCGGGTGATAAGAAACAAAATATGCAAGAGGATTTCCTGTAGATTATCAAGCGGTTGCAACAGCATGATCTGCCGGGCTTCGCAGTTGATTCAATAGAAACACACTACACAATCGGTATCCACTTGGCAAAGCATAACATGCAGCTTCGTGAGGTTCGATCCGGGGAGACATGTGGGTACAAAAAACGCCACCATAACAAGGTTGCCTTCTTTGTTGATAAACCGTATAAATTTTTACTTTATCTGACAAACTGTTCTCACAGATTAAGAGGTTCTCTCTTTTGATGGGCTGGTTAGCAACCATCAACCCAAGCACCATGCTCAAGGAAAATCCCAACACAGCTTAAAAAGGTACCGTCATTTTGGAGGTCGTTCATGCACCCCTACGACCTCCCATAGGCGTTAAGCCACAAGGAGTCCTACCATGCTTACTTCCCTTGTTATGTATCTGTTGACCGGTGCTTTTGCCGGTTTTCTGGCTGGTCTTCTGGGGATCGGCGGCGGTCTTGTTATCGTACCCATCCTGACCTTTATGTTCACCAGTCAGGGACTTCCCCATGACTATATCCTTCACCTGGCCCTGGGAACATCTCTGAGCAGTATTCTGTTTACCTCCCTCTCCAGCCTGCGGGCCCATAACCAGCGTGGAGCTGTTATTTGGCCTCTTGTCTTGCGTATCACGCCAGGTATCATTCTGGGAACGCTTTTTGGGACATGGGTGGCAGCGCATCTTTCCACCACCTTTTTGAAAATTTTTTTCGCCTGCTTTTTGTACTATGTAGGCACCCAAATGCTCCTGAATATCCGACCACGACCCAACAGAGAACTCCCAAACACACCAGGTATGACGGCGGCCGGAGGTATTATCGGCATCTTTTCCAGCCTGGTGGGCATTGGCGGGGGCACCCTGTCTGTGCCCTTTCTAACCTGGTGTAACACCCCTATGCATAAGGCCATTGGTACTTCTGCCGCCATTGGATTTCCCATCGCCCTGGCTGGGGCCACAGGGTATCTGATCAACGGGCTCATGATTCAAGGACTGCCTGCCACCTGCTTTGGCTTTATTCATCTTACTGCCTTGGCGACCATTGTTGTGGCCAGCGTTGTCATGGCCCCTCTTGGCGCAAAGACAGCCCACAGCCTTCCGGTACCCAAACTCAAAAAATGTTTTGCCGGGCTCCTTTTTATCCTGGCTACAAGAATGGTCTGGAGTCTTATATAGGAGCATAACCATCAAGCTGGCCAGAGATTACCCACAGAAAAACCTTGGTCATCTCCTCAAGGATATACAATCAAGAATCTTTCCCTGCGTTTCTGTAGGCCTCATTACAGGTCAGTTTTTGAAGCGTTACACAATACTCCCATAAAAAAGGCCGGTTCATGGACATGAACCGGCCTTATAAATCGTTACAATGGCTAAGATTTCCCTGGTTATTCAAGCGATTCCTCCATATCCTGGGCAACGGCAAAACAATGGATAGCACTACCCTGTTCCGCCAGGATTGCACGGCATTCTTCAACAATAGTATCCACCTCATCATCGGTTCGTGTCTGATTGTGATGAAACAACCCCAGACGGGCCACCCCTGCATCTACGGCTAATTGCACTGCATCCACATACCGTGAATGTCCCCAGGTACGAGTCCATGCGTATTCCTTGCGGGTATATTCGCCATCGTGGATGAGCAGATCCGCATCCCGACAAAAGGTCACAAAGTCGTCATAGGACGAACCCTGATCATAGGATTCGTCCAATTCGTTATCCGTCAAAAAAACAAAGGATTTGCCCTGTTCGGTAATACGGAAACCCAGCCCCTGGTTCGGGTGGTTCAAGGGGATTGTCTCAATATGCAGGCCCCCGATGTCCAGCATGGGGGTCTCACAGGCAATGGTAGTTATCTTGGCACTGATGTCACTTGCTGACACAGGAAAATGCGGTGGGGCCATAACATGATAGAGGTTCTGTTGCACATTTCCCTGAATATGGGGCCATCCGTACAGGGTTATTCTGGTAGAAGGACGGTATAAGGGCCTGAAAAAGGGAAAGCCCAGCACATGATCCCAATGGAAATGGGTCATAATAAGGGAAAATTCTTTGATGCCTTCCTGGACGAGACGTGTTCCCAAACGTCGCATACCGGTTCCACAATCAATAATCAGACAGCTGCCAAACCGATCCCGCACCTCAATACATGGGGAATCTCCTCCATAGCGTTCATACTCCCTACCGGAGACTGGTACAGAGCCCCTGGCTCCCCAACATCGGATCAGCATGTGTCCCTCGTCTGCGTGAAATCGTATCTCTATCTCAACCTGACTTTTTCCTAGGCAAAGGCATATATCTATTTTTTTTATCAGTATCCAGTACCTTTTTTCCCTTTTCGTATATCTTGTTCCCCCAGATGAGCATGTATCACGAAGGACGTATGTACACGCCCCCGGAACAACCCGTCATGGCGTGAAAAAGTGCTGGAAGTTTCTCGGAATTATTCCGGTCACCCAAAACGATCTCCACCACCGGATAGCCAGGAAATAATCTTGCCAGCCCTGTCTGGTGCTTGATGGCCTCATCCCAAGAGAGGCCGTGTCCCTTGGGTAAGCACAGGCTGTTGGTATAGTAGGAACTGCCATTTTTTGAACAGACAATCTCTGCATACAAGGCTTCGTCAATCCCGGCTAAACGGTGACAGGCCTCGTTGTCTACCACCGTGGTCAGGGCATAGGGCGTGGTTGTCTTCTGAGAAAAATCCGTAACAATCCTGGTCAACCGACGAAGAACCTTGTGCATAAGCGCACATCCTTGGCTGGAAGCAATCCCTGTTCCCAAAAGATGTACGCAGGCCTCATGGCCACCTACCAGGGCCAACAAACTGCAATGATCCCGTAACGTATTGGCAAGGTAGTGGCTCGAATAGGGAAACATCCCATTTCCCATAGCGTCGAGGATACATTTTCGCTTAAACTCCAGGGCCTGTTTGGCATATTCGGCATACTCTCCAATCAGGTCGAGAAAATCCGATTCCCTGCCCGCCAGGAATGCAAGCTTGGGAAGATTGAGGGAAACAACTCCAATGGCACCGGGCACATCGTCCCGCCCCCCAGGAAAGTCATAGCTGGTAGCGAGCATGTCGTGATGGTTTCTGCGATCCGACTCGTGATCCCGCATCCGAACATGGAGGCAGCATCCTGTGTCAGCCAGGTGCAGAATACTCTGCCCCAGGGAACTCTCCCAAGAAAATCCAGGCCCAAGGTCAGGAGCAAGAAGGGGGGAAGCAAAAGGCTGTCCAAGGTCATCTCCTGCAAGCATCACCTCGAACAATGCCTGGTTGAGCATGGCAGCTTCCTCAAGGTACTCACCATATCTTCTTGTGCAGCATCTCCCTGGAACCACCACAGAGCTCTGCCCCAGGTGCTTTGGCATGTTGCCGTCCAACGCCAGCACACAACTGGGCTCCCCTTCATTCCCCAGCAAACAGGCATTAAGGGCCAGAACAAATTGCCGAACAAGCCGACGTACACCAGAATAATCAAGACCATCTTGCCGCACAAAAGGGGCAAGCAGGGTGTCCAGGTGGCCAAAGGTCTGGGGCCTGGCCCATTCACCCTGCAGGGCTCCTGTACAAGCGATGATCTGGCCCAAGGCCTCGTCCAGGTGCTCTGCAGGACCATGGGCAGTCACACCTTTGAACCCAAAGCCCTTGCCAAGGAGTGAACGCAGATCCCAGTACGCAGCATGGCCGGTCATGCCAGAGGACAAGTCGTGAATATGGAGATACCCATGTTCATGGGCCATGCGAATCTCTTCAGGATATTGCTCCAGGGCATACCGTTTTTGGACCGAAGCAGAAAGATGTCTGGACAAGCCCTGAAACGAATGGGGCCTGGCCGGAGCAAGCCCTGTAGAATCACCGCTTTTTACATAGGTATCAATGGTATCCCTGACATCAAGAAACGCCTGATCCTGCGTTCTGATACCCCGTCTCTTTTCTCGGTACAGGATGTATTTCCTGGCCACAGAATAGAGCCGTGCCTCCATGAGAACCTGCTCCACCATGTCCTGAACATCCTCCTGCTCAGGAACCTGGGTGTCTGCGAGGTGTTCTTCAACATGAAGAGCCAGCCTTTTGGCAAGCAGAGGATCTCTGATGCCGCTGGCCTTGAGGGATTTGAAAATGGCCTTGGCGATGCGGTCCACGGCCCAGGTTTCCAGCCGTCCGTCCCGTTTTTGAATATGTTCAGGCATGATTGTAGGGGGATAAAACGTCTTTGTCTTTTAGATTATCTTGCAGAATAACGGTTCCGTCACTGGTCAATTCCCCTTGTGACGGCTCAATATAGGTTTGCAGGGTAAGGGAAAACCCTGGGGGCAGATACGAACGCACCGTGACGATATCCTCTTCTGTAAGGCCGGGAACCTGGGTACAGCGAAAATAAAACCGGTCAGGATGCTGCCCGGCCATGTCAAAGATGGCCTCCAGATGCTCACGGGCCACCTTGGGAGTTATTTTCTTCGTGCCGGTCAGTTCAGGATACTTGTCCCAGGGCCCTTTGACGTCTACGGCAAAACATTTCACCAGATCCTGTTGGAGAAAGGTTGCAACCAGGTCAGGCCGCATACCGTTGGTGTCCAGTTTCACGGGCAGGCCAAGGTTGTTGAATTCCCTGAGGACCGCTGTGATGCCCGGAACAATGGAGGCCTCACCCCCAGTGATGGTGATCCCATCCAGCCACGCCTGCCGACTGAGCAGCTCATCCAGCACATAGCGCCGTGACAATATCGGCAAGGTCTGGGGCCGCCAGGCAATTGTTCTGTTGTGGCAGGTGGGACATCGCAGATTGCATCCACCGAAGAAAAGCACCGAACATACATGCCCCGGCCAGTCGCATAGACTGACCGGGGCGATACCGCGTAATAATTCCCAACCGTTCATGGGATAGTCTCTTTACTGCATGTATCTATTATTTGATTTTTTAGAAGGTGTTGGGGACATCCTGCCTGTTAGGCCGTTTTATAGGTCACCCGATCACGGTACTCAGCGGCCTTGCCCTTATTGAACTTGGTCACGGGCCTGTAGAATCCTGTTACCCTGGTGTAGACCTCGCAGTCGCGTTGGCATTCCGGGCAGGAGAAATGTTCTCCTGAGAGATAGCCGTGCTCCTGGCAGATGCTAAAGGTCGGGGTGATGGACACATACGGGATCTTGGTCTTGGTCATGGCCCTGACAATCAGGGTTTTAAGGGCCTTGAGATCCTTGACGTTTTCACCAAGATAGCAGTGAAACACCGTACCTCCTGTATACCGTGTCTGGAGGCAATTCTGGTGTTCCAGGGCCTCAAAAACATCTGGCGTGGCATTCACGGGCAGGTTGGTGCTGTTGGTGTAATAAGGATCATCCCCACCAGAGGTTATAATCCTGTCCCCATAGGTCGCTCTGTCAATCTTGGCCAGCCGGTAGCAGGTTCCTTCGGCAGGGGTGGCTTCGAGGTTATACAGGTTGCCGGTCTCTTCCTGAAAACGGGTCATCAGATCCCGCAGGTGATCCAGGGTTCGTTCCATGAGTTCCCTGCCTTCCTGGGTCTCAATTCCCTGGCCGATAAGATTCAGGCAGGCCTCATGGCCACCCACCAGACCAATGGTGGAAAAGTGATTCTTAAAACCCTGCTTCAAATACCGCTGGGTAAAGGGATAAAAACCTCGCTCCAGAAAGCCTGTAATGGTCTTGCGTTTAATCTCCAGGGCCTCTCGGGCCAATTCGGCATGTTCGGCAATCAATTCCAGAAATTCGTCCTCGGTACCGGCCAGAAAGGCGTACTTGGCCAGATTCAGGGTGACCACCCCAATGGAACCGGTCATATCGCCTGAACCAAACAATCCCCCTGTCTTCTTGCGGAGCTCACGCAGATCCATCTGCAAACGGCAGCACATGGATCGGACATCCTCTGGCGAGATGTCGGAATTGATAAAGTTCTGGAAGTAGGGTGCCCCATACTTGGCAGTCACCTGCAGGAGCAAATTCCCAACCTCACTCTCCCAGGGAAAATCAGGTGTTACATTATAGGTAGGAATGGGATAGGAAAAGATTTTTCCGTGGGCATCGCCCTCAAGCATAACCTCCAAAAAGGCCTTGTTAAAGAGATCCTGCCCCTTTTGAAAATCTTTATACGTATGCGTTTCGTGGTATGCACCACCAATGACAATGGGTTCATCAGCCATAGATTTGGGGCAATGCAAGTCCATGGTAAAATTGGTGAACGGACTCTGACCGCCCCAGCGGGATGTGGTATTCAGGTTGAAGATGAATTTCTGCATCTCCTGCTTAACTTCTTTGTACGAGAGTCCGTCGAGTTCAATAAAGGGAGCAAGCAGGGTATCAATATTATTAAAGGCTTGGGCACCAGCCCATTCGTTCTGGAGGGTTCCCAGAAAATTCACCATCTGCATCAGGGTTGAATCCAGGTGCTTGGGGGGCTTGCTGGAACAAAACCCAGGGGCGTTAAACCCTTCCAGCAAGAGATCTTTGAGGCTCCAGCCAGCGCAATACCCTGCCAGGCCAAAGGAAAGATCATGGATGTGCAGATACCCATTACCGTGAGCCTGTCTGATGTTCTCAGGAAAGGCTTCCAGGGCATATCTGGCCTGAACAGAACCCGATGTGTGCAGGATGAGCCCCTGAAAGGAATGGCTGACATTGGAATTTTCCTTGGATCGCCAGTCAAACTCCTGCACATACCCATCAATGGTAGCACGTACAAAATCGGCTTCCGCCTCTCTGGCCCGTCTACGGCTGTCACGGTACAGGATATAGGCTTTGACCACCTTGGGCAGATTCTGCTGGACCAAGACCTGCTCTACCCTGTCCTGAACATCCTCAATATGGGGACAATCATCCCCTTCAAGCAGGTGTTCCACCTTTTTGGTCAGTCGTCTGGCCAGCAAGATGTCGTTAATCTTCTGGGCCGTGAGGGCCTTGTAAATGGCGGATTGGATTTTGTCTGAATCCCACTCAGCAACAGTGCCGTCACGCTTAATGATATGTTTGGTCTGTATTCCGGGCACGATGATTCCCCCTGGATGGTTGATTCCCAATCTCCCATCAAGCCATGAGCGCACCAACGCTTCCATGACCTGGACGCACGTAATGCGCCCCAACAACAATGAGATGATTCGGGAAAAAATAAATCAGGGAAGAGGTCTCCCTGATAGTACAATGGATGGATGTCTCAGGCCTGACTCCTGGCAGGGAGCCGGTCATGGAGATACTTCAGGCAGGGTTTCTGGCTCGCACGTCTACGCCGATTTGGGCAGCAGACTTGTCAAGGTGCTCACAGTGGCAGAACCGCTCCGGCATCGCACCGGATTACCGCGCATCCCAAGAAGGAGGATGTCTGAAGAAGTGATGTCAAAGTTTGTTAGCTATGTCAGCACAACGATCCTGGCAACACCCATCCTGATGGATGGGTCGTATCGCAATATCCCGCCGGACGGGATTTGCCCAGGTTTTCCACAGCCAAACAACGAGTGTATCTTTATCTTACAAGATTTTCTTTCAAAGACATGAAAAGTTGTCTTCCCAACAACAAGGCCGCCTTACGGCGGCCTTGTTCAAGACATCGCAGAGCCCAGATGACAAGGGCCTACGGGTTGAGTTCCTTTTCTTTTGGGAAGATGGGCAGATATCTATAGGACAGGCTCATCACCAGGGCACCATAGGCCACGATCATCAATGAGGTAGACCATTCCGCCCAATTGGGAATGTAGATATGCCAGACATCAAAGGGCATGACCGGATGGGCTGAGGTCTGTACGGTTTGGACAAAACGGTTGATGATGATGCCCGTACAATTGAGCAGGGCCGCAAAGTACATCAGGCCGTGGATTTTGCGAATGGCTGGCACCACCAGCATAATGGCAGGAATGACTCCGCAGAAGAATAGTTCGGACCACAAAAGCCATTTACCAAAGGCCACGCCGTAGAACATCTGATCAAAGGTCAAGCCTTCTTTAGGCAGCAGGCCATTGGCCCAGGCCCACGTATCCAAAATCTTCCAGAAGATGTAAAAAGCAAGAAGCAGGCCGGAAATCTTGGCCATGAGCTCTTTGGTGGCGTCATCCACCAGCCGTTTGCCAGACATGAGCTCCATGAGCTTGTTCACCAGCAGGGTAAAAGAGGGCCCTGAGGCAATGGCCGAGGCCACGAACAGGAAAAAGGTCCAGGGCCAGATGAAAAAGCCTTCACGAAAGGCATAGGGACGTCCGAAAAGCACCCCGTACATCCCGCCCAGGGAACCCTGATGAAAAAAGGACAAAAAGGTACCAATGCCGGCAAAAAGCGGCATGTAGACATGGAAATTATGGGCCAGGTGATGGAGGAAACGATTCGTATTGATGACCCTGTTTTCCAGGATCAGAGGCACATATTCAATGATGAGAACCGTACAATAACAGGTGATACAGAAGATAACTTCTGTGAGCATGGAATGGACATTGGGATGCCAGTATCCGAACCAGGCCCGCAGCGGCTGGCCAATATCCAGAACCAGAACGATCATGGCACCTGAATAGCAGAGAAAGCCAATGATAACCGTGAGATTGATGATATTTTTGAGTTGGTCAATCCGCAGGATATATCGCAGGAATCCCGTAAAAAAGGCCCCCGCACCCAGGGCGATGACCGCCAGATCAAAGGTGATCCACAAACCGAATCCAAAATAGTTGTCCAGGCCAGTGGTGCCAAGGCCCTGGGAAAGGATGACAAAGGCACCATAGCCTCCCCAACCGAGGAAGATGCCGACAAAGGCCAGCCACAGCAAAAATTTGCCTATGGAACACCGTTGTACCCCTTGGGGTATCCAAGCTTGATCAATCATTGCCTACGCTCCCTTGGTCTTTTCGGTTTTGAGGTAGTTGTCACCCTGACGGCGGACCCATTCCCGTTGGGAATAATAATAGACCTGAGGGTCGGTACCCAGACGCTCCAGGAGTCTGAAGGCGTATGGCTCGTGAGCCATCTGGTAAACCTTGTGCTCGGGGTTGTTCAAATCGCCGAAATACATGGCTCCATTGGGACAGGCTGCCACACACGCAGGGATGTAATCGCCTTCTTCAAGCTGGTTGGGATCACGCTCTTCAGCCCTGGCCAATTCCCTGGCCTCTGCAAGCTTATGGTGGCAGAAGGTGCATTTTTCAGCCACGCCGCGAGGACGTACAGAAACATTGGGGGTCAGGGTCTTGTCCATACCTCCCGGCCAGATGGGATCGTACCAGTTAAAATACCGCGCGTGATAAGGGCAGGCAGCCATGCAATACCGGCAGCCAATACAGCGGGGGTAAATCTGGCTCACAATCCCGCCTTCTTCATTTTTGTCAATGGCGGTGACCGGACAGACCGTCATGCACGAGGGCTTTCCGCATTGCATACATGGACGGGGAAGATAGGCCACGTCATGATCAGGATAGGCCTTGCCGTTGGTTAATTCATATACAAGCATCCAGGAAAGCGTTCGCAGCTTATTGGATGAGTCCGTGGTGGGGGCAATATTGTTCTCAGCCTCGCAGGTAACCATACAGGCGCCGCAGCCCGTACATTTATCCAGGTCAACGACCATGCCCCAGCGGATTTTCGATTCTTTATGCTCCATGATGGACGACCTCTCTCCTTAGGCCCTGGTAATGTGTACTTGGGGATTGCCGAACACGGACATCCCGGTCCCTGATTCAGGCTGTATTTCCATCAACTCATAGACATTGGCACCCTTATTTTTGGAAAACTCGTCCCAAGCCGTATGACCAAACCCAAGGGGCATAGCAACCACGCCGGTCATAAGCGATTCAGACAGGCAGACAACCGCCTTGCAGGATCCGGACGCACTCGCCACGGTGACGGCCTCTCCGGCCTGAAGGCCCATGCTGGCAGCTGTTGCGCTGTTCATCTGGGCACACAGGACATTGTTCGCAAGTTCCGTATCCCTGATGGTCAGAACGCCAAAAGGGGTTGTGGGCCTACCCGCTGTGCCAAGGTGAAGTTTGGCTATGGGAGAAAGCACCAGATCTGATGCTGGGCCAGGAATGGCCAAGGCACGCAATTCTTCATGCCAGAGAGTCACCCCATCTTGGCCTGTGGATGTTGCAGATACCCAGGCCATGCCTTCCTCGGTTAAGCTGTCCCAATCTGCACCCAAGGCCTTGGCCCTGGCCTTAGCAGCGTCTTCAAAGGAGGTCACACCCAGATCAACGCCCAGTGCCTCAGCCAATGCAAAAAGCACCTCAGCAGCAGGCTTGGTGTCATAAACAGGCTCTACAAGGGCAGATGAAACCGTATAGTTGGCCTGGCCAGAGCCAAAGGGGGTATAGACGTCATCCATAGCCTCAAGAAAATACGAGGCAGGCAGGATGAGGTCGGCCTGCGCAGCGGTCTCATCCATAAAGGTGGCAAAACTGACGACAAAATCGCTTTTTTCCAGGGCCTTGGAGACCACCTGGGGCTGAGGCAGGGCATAAGCGGGATTGGCATCTACCACCAATGTCACCTTGGCAGCCTTGGTGGTGCCTGCGGCCACGGCCTGCAGATAACCGACAAGATCACGGCCAAGCAGTTCGGATCTGCTGGGTGCACCAGCAACAACCTGGGGGGCAAAAGGAATGTCCTTAATCCCGCCAGGCATATTGACTCGGCCGAGCATGATATTCAGGGCAAGGCCCACGGCAACTCCCAGGGCATGGGTTCCCTGTCCCATGTCCGAGCCCGTGAGAACCAGCGGGCGTTTAGCTCGCATGAGCTTTTTGGCCAATGCCTGCATGGCCGCTTCCGAGACTCCGGTTGCCTTGGCGATACGGGATGGTGGATAGGTGGAGACGACACAATGTTTCAAGGCTGAGAAGCCAGGTATTTCCTGCCCCCTGCCAGCCTTCAGGATAGAGGCAGCAATACCCAGGGCAACGAGGGATTCGCGGCCAGGGATACAGGGAATCCAGGTCTTGGACAGGACAGAGGTTCCGGGCTTCTGAACTCCGCCCACATAGACGAAACCTGCCCCACTATCGGCCATTGCCTTGCCGTTGCGTACCACGGTACCCCAGGATTCATGCATATCTCCACCCAGACTGAGAACGAAATCTGCGTTCTCCAGATCATAACCTGGTGTTCCCTGGCCGCCGAGCATCTTCCATGCCTTGGCAGCCGGGGCCGTCTCACTGGGCATGAGGAAACAGGTGTCGGCTTGGAGAGCCGCCAGCAGGCCCGCCAGGATATCCGTGGTTGTCCCTGTCTCGTCGCCGGTGATGGCACACATATCACTGCCAGCATCCTTGACCCGAGAGGCCAGCATACGGGTGGCTTCGTCCCAGGAGACAGGTTGAAATCCATTGGCAGACTTCTTCAGCGGGGTCTGAACCCGTGCCGGGCTGTACAGCATCTGGACACTGGCTGCACCCACGGGGTCAATACCGCCCTTACTCAGGGGGTGGTCAGGATTGCCCCTGGCGGTAAAAGGCCGACCAGCGGCTGTTTCCACTAAAATGCCATAGGCATCAGAGCCGAATTTACAGGCAGCGGGTTTGTTGACACGGTTGCCGTATTGCAATTTGGGAATCCACGGCCAGTTCTGACTCCAGATGGAAACATCGTCCAGAAACTTCCATACCATAGGGGTACAGAGAATCCCGCCTGTGCCACCGGCCAAAAACGCTATAAAACTTCTGCGATCAAGTCCCATAGTCTCATTATCCTCTTTTATTTATGGCACACAAAGCAGGCATTACTGGCGCCGTTCTCAGCATGACAGCGTTCACACTGCCACATCTTCATGGTCTGTTTACTATAGCCGGTCATTTTATGCTCATAATATACCGGCGGGGTGTCCACCTCAGACATGTCCATATGACAATTGGTACACTCAAGTTCGCTGTGCGCTCTATGCGAAAAGTACACATTGTCAGGCTGTTTCTGATAGACGAGCCACGGAACTTCCTTGCCTTCGGCAACGTATTTATCCACAAATGCAATCTCCGCAGGGTCTTCACCCAAAGCCTCTTCGTGGCACTCGGCACATTTTTCCGTGGTGGGTAAACCGGTAAACGATCCATTCTCCCGAAAAGCATGACACTCGTCACACCCCATGCCCTGATCCCCGACATGCACAGTGTGACTAAACCTGATGGGTTGTGTCTTTTCGGAAAAAACCAGTTTGGGGTAGCCCCACCACCCCAATGCTACTGCCGCCACAAAACCTACCAACAGGGGCAGCATAATGCAGCTTTTTTTTCTCCGCACGTTCATTACCTCCCTACCCGATTTCGCATCCTTCTCTGTTACGCAAAGGATACTGATTTGAAAAAAACATCCACCATTTGCCCTGCTAAAATTGGGGCACACAGTATAGAACACCCTCAACCGGTGTCAAGAGCAAATGAAAAAATTCACGAACTCGGAAAGGGAGTCGTTAAAGGTATGACAGGCAGCCCTTCGTGGCCCATATGACGGGGATCAGGGGGTGTCTGCTTCTTTGCCAGGAACCCGCCCGTACACATCCTCGAACCGGACGATGTCATCTTCTTCCAGGTACGGCCCGGTCTGGATCTCAATGATCTCCACAGGTACTCGGCCAGGATTGGCAAGGCGGTGGGTAGCTGTTTTGGGAATATCAATGGACTGATTTTCTGTGAGCAGATATTCGGTCTCGTTCACTTCGGTGAGGGCTGTTCCAGAGACCACCACCCAATGTTCGCTGCGATGATGGTGCATCTGTTTGCTCAATCTGGCCCCTGGCAGAATCTCAAGGCGTTTGATCTTGTAATACGGCCCTTCCTCAAGGATAGTGTAGCTGCCCCAGGGACGGTACACGGTAAGATGCGCCTCCACCAGGGGGCTTGCCTCCTCTTTGAGCCTCTCCACCACATCTTTGACATGTTGAACCTCATTTTTGTCGCACACCAAGGTCGCGTCCCTGGTCTGCACCACCACGACGTTTTCCAGACCCACAGCAGCAAGTTTGCCACCGGAGGCATAGAGAAGGCTTTCACGGCATTTAAGGGAAAGAACGTCACCGCTTACCACGCATCCGGTTTCGTCCTTGTCTCCCATCCGGTAGAGGGCCTCCCAATTACCCAGATCGTCCCAGCCAAAGTTTGCTGGCACAACCGCGATCTGCCGGGCCTGTTCCATGATCCCATAATCAACCGATTCTTCAGGCAGGGTACGATATCCCTTGTGGAGGGGAGTGGTCTCCCGATGTTGCCACCAGTCAAAGAGTATTGGGTGCAGCTCCTGCACGGCATTGATAAAGGTATGAAGGCCGAACATGAACATCCCGCTGTTCCAGGAATACCTGCCACTGGCCACAAAGGCCTCAGCCCGCTTCTGATCGGGTTTTTCCACAAACCGCTTGACCTCAAACCCTCCCGGTTCAAGGGCTGCTCCTTGTTCAATATAGCCATAGCCGGTCTCGACCTTATCCGGTGTGATCCCAAAGGTAACGAGATAGTCTTGCCTGGCAAGGTCGTACCCAAGGCCTAAGGCCTTGTGCCATTGCTGTTCGTCCCCAATAAAATGGTCTGAGGGGAACACGGCTACCACGGCCTGCTGCCCCTGTTCATTGCCGTTACCCTGCTTGGTTTGTTGCAGGATTCTGTCCATGCCCAGCATGATGGCTGGTAAGGTGTTGCGCTTCAGGGGTTCGCTCACCACCTGTTGTTCCAGGGCAGGATGGATCTCTCGAAGCTGAGAACGGACTTCAAAGACATGCTCTTCATTGGTCACCACCCAGATGTTTCCATAATCAAAGCTCTTCATCACCCTGGAAACGGTCTGCTGGAGCAGGGAAGACGCCCCATGAAGGGGCAGCAATTGCTTGGGTAGAAGCGTGCGGGAAAGGGGCCACAGCCTGGTTCCAGAACCACCCGCGAGAATCAGGGCATGACAATTGTCCCAGGATGGGTGGTCTTCAGATACCTGTTGCATAAGGATACACCTCGTATGGGTTGGGATGATCAGGCTGGAGGATGAGCCTCACCTGCATGAAGAAGGTTTTTCGTTGTTTCAGATGGGCGTATACACAAACGGGGAGTCAAAATCTTTCAGAAAAGGAAGACCGGTATCTTTATCCGAGAGGATGGGGGTCTCCACGGGCCAGGGGATGTCCAGATCAGGATCGTTCCAGCGAAGCCCTCCGTCATGTTCCGGGGCATACCAGCCATCCACCTTGTATTGAAATTCGGTCATGGGTTGTAGAGTAACATACCCGTGGGCAAATCCCTTGGGAATAAGCATCTGGCGAAAATTTTCTCCAGAAAGCTCCTCCCCGTACCATTGACCATAGGTTGGTGAACCTTTGCGCAGGTCGACCACGGCATCAAAGACAGCCCCTCTGGTCACACGTACCAGCTTGGCCTGATCTGCCGGAGGTGCCTGAAAATGGAGCCCCCGCAACACACCTACCTGCTCTGACCGAGCATGGTTGTCCTGGACAAAATGATAGTAGATGCCGTGAGCAATGAAATCCCGCTGATTGTAGGTTTCAGCAAAAAATCCACGATGATCCTGAAAGACTCTGGGCTGGATCACCCACAGCCCTGGAAAGCGCGTGGGTATGATTTCCATGGTATCACCATATTGGCTTGTAGTATGTGTCAGTAAACGCAAGGGATGAGAAGTGACTGTCTGTTACATGGGAGGGATTAGGTGCCGAATCCAAACACCTTTTTCAGCAATCTGGAACCTTGACCCATTGGATCTTTACGCACAGCAGCCTCCTGTTCGGCCATGACCCGAAACAATCCGTCCAGGGCCTTGCCGGTGACATACTCGTCAATGTCCTGCATCTGCATCCCGCCAAGACCTGCCAGAGATCCAGCCTTGGCCTGCATCGCTTTGAGATAGCTGGTCACCTTGACACTATCTGTGGCCTCTTTGACCAAGGGAGCCAGTTCCCTGGTTAAGTTCCCCTGGGTATGTTCCTTAAAATACATGGTTGCTGCATCATCCTTGCCGTTAAGGATCTTTCGGGCATCTTCCAGACTCATGGACTTGACCGCATCCAGAAAAATGGGTGTGGCCTTGGGCACGGCCTTTTCAGCCGCTCGGTTCATACTGACCACAAAATCGTCCACAAGCTGCTCCTGCCCTATACGTTTGAGCCCAGCAGCCACCATTGAAAGGTGATCAGGCACAGGGATAACCACCTGAGGATTCTTCAAGAAACCGTTTTCCGTACCCAGGGCATTCACCGCCCTCCTGGCAGCCACAGCGAGGGCCTCCTTGAGTCCCTGAATAACCTCGTTATTCGAGGCATCCTTCCCCCGCTGGGTTTTGGTTGTATCTGAACCCGTTATGGACTGGACAGCACGTCCAGCCATATCTGCCCAGCCCCCGTAAACCGTTGCCGCCAACATGACTATCAGCAGAGTTTCCCCTGCAATGGTAGCAAACTTGTTCATGATTCCCTCCAGAGTTATTATATTGCCTGTTGCAATGATTCTGCGTGGAATGGCCCTGCATTGATGCGGGTTCTTCTTGTTCGGTTACAATCGGGATACGCCCTCGGCAACTGCTTCAAGACCCGGCCGATCAACAATGATGATATGGGCACCATTACCGGAGACAAGTCCTTGGGTTTCCATCTTTTTTAAGGTACGGGAAAGGGTCTCTGGAATGGTTCCCAGATATTTGGCCAGCTCGGTCTTGGAAAGATCCAAATCAAAGGCATCGCCCTTGACCGCTGCAGCAAGGAGGAGAAAGTGACCTGCCAACCGAGCCGGAACCTCCTTGAGACTGAGTTCATCAACCTTTTTCACAAAGGCCCTCAACCGCATGGAGAGCAGCGCCAGCATGTGAAGAGCAAGCTCTGGTTCTCTGGCCACGAACTGGCGAAAGGCCTCCCGTGGGAAAAACACTAGCTCTGAAGGTTCCAGGGCCACGGCAGAGGCGGGAAATCTGTTTCCGGCAAACACCGCCACCTCACCAAATGTCTCGTCACCTCCAAAGACATGGAGGATCTGCTCCTTGCCAGAAAAGGAAGTCCTGAAAATTTTGACCCTGCCCGACCGGATCAAATAAAACCCCGTGCCCTCATCCCCTGCCCAGAAGATGGTCTGGCCCTTGTCCACACGCATGACCCTGACGATTCTGGCCAGACTGACGGTATACCCGCTATCCAGCCCTGCAAAAAGACTCACTCCTTGAAGAATATCGACGATATCTTGTGTTTGCATGATTTTTTTCACCGCATGGATGGGGTTAAGGTCAACAAGTGGAAGCCGAAATCTTGGCTGATGAGTTAAAGCGAGATAACAGGTCATGGTCATCTCCTCGACCAGCCAGATGACTTCAGGCATTGGTTTGACCTACATCAAGGCATCTTCTTGATAGGTTTTCTATATTGAGCCAAACATCACAGCAATCCCAATAGCCAGGGAGTCATCCGTGAAAATACGCCGAGATATCATACATATTGACGAAGACTTATGCGATGGTTGCGGCCAATGCGTGCCCAATTGTGCCGAAGGTTCCATTCAAATCATCAACGGCAAGGCCAGAATCGTTTCCGACAATCTCTGTGACGGCCTGGGTGCCTGTCTCGGTCACTGTCCCCAGGGAGCTTTGACCATTGTGCAGCGAGAAGCGGATGCCTTTGACCCTCATGCCGTGGAAGTCTTTCTGGCGGAAAAGGCCGCCAGAAAGCAGGATGTCCCTGCTTCATCCCCGCCTTTGGCAACCCTGCCTCCCTTGCAACCTGCTCTCGGCCCTCGGGGGCATTCCCCACACACCAGCACAGCCTTGTCCCATTGGCCGGTGAAGATACGTTTGATCCCTGCCACGGCCCCATTTCTCAAAGACGCGGATCTCCTGGTGGCTGCGGATTGCGCCACGGTCTCCACCCCCCATTTTCATACCGACTATCTGCAAGGCAGGGTGGTCATGACGGGATGCCCCAAATTCGATGATACGGCCCGGTATCTGGATCGCTTTACGACCATCTTCCAGGACAACCCGCCTCAAACCATCACGATCCTGCGCATGGAAGTCCCCTGCTGCGGTGGCCTGCCTACCCTGATTCTCAAGGCCCTTGAACAGGCAGGCAGCACCATCCCCGTCAACATCATCACTCTGTCCACATCAGGAGAGGAGATCCGTCCTTTTGAGCACCTGGCTACCTGATAAAACGAGTAGCCCCCATCTGGGACAAGGAACGGGTCTCTTCTCTCAGGAACAACAGACCCGTTTCTTGTGATTGCTGCCAACCTGGCCTTACCAGACAAACCAATTAAACTTGTGTATACCTTGGAATCCATGTTTTCTGACCAGCCTGGCAGATTGTTTCACCAGGTTGCTACAATCCTGCAACCCCTTCTATCCGTTTCTTATAGGCCAAAACTCCCTCCACCATGCCATCGGCAAGGCTCTCCAGATAGGCTGTGGAGCGCAGCTTCTTCGCCTCTCCACTATGGGTGAGATACCCCAGTTCGGCCAGCACGGCTGGCATCTTGGAACCCATAAGCACATAAAAGGGGGCACCCTTGACCCCTCGATCCTTAATCTTATACTTGGCCCTGACTTTGCGAAAGGCCCTGGTTTGAAGATCCTTGGCCAGATCCCTGGATTCCGTAATTTTGGAACTAAGCATCAGATCCGTAAGAATGACCTGAAGATCGCTGATTTTTTTCATAGAGACGGCATTTTCACGCGCGGCAACCCGTACAGCATCCCGTGATTTGGCTAGGTTAAGATAGTACATCTCCAGACCATGCGCCTTTTTGCTGGGGCAGGCATTGCAGTGAATCGAAATAAAAAGGTCAGCGTCCTTGGCATTGGCCATAGCGGTTCGTTCTTCCAAGGGCACAAAAACATCTTTGACGCGGGTGTAAAGAACCCTGAACCCCTTTTGTTCCAGCTTGTTGCCAATGATCCTGGCCATCTTGAGGTTAATGTCCTTTTCTCGGAGTTTATTGGCCATAGCACCAGGGTCTTTTCCCCCATGTCCTGGGTCAATCATAATTGTCTTGATCTTCAGCCCCAATTGCTCCACCAGACTGCGGGCCACATTTTTACCCTGGGCCGCCTTGCTCACGGCTACCCGATCAGCGCGATCACCCGCCTTAGAGGCAGACTTTTTCGACGAGGCTGCTTTCTTGGATGCGATTGTTTTCTTGGATGAGGCTGTTGGTGACGGGCCCTTTTTATCCCCATGTACATCAATGACCACGCGAAAGGGATTGGAAAGGGAAAAAACCCTGAAGTGGTCAATATGATCAATATCCAGGACAACACGCACTGTTGACTCAGAATGACGGGCTGCTCGGATGGAACGCAAAATCCCGTCAGCCACGCCTTCCTTGCCCGGCACATCCTTATCCAGGCGGGTGGCCTCAAGGTCAATCAAGAGACGATGCGGGGTTTTGAGATGGGGATCGGGCTTGAGTAATTGTTTAGTGAATCCTACTTGGTGATCCAGATCCAGAACCACACGGGTGTAATCCTTGCTGGACCAATGACGGATATGCACCAACTGAGCACGTTGGTCACGGACAGATGCAGGAGCAGGCTTGGCGACAGCAGGAGGGGCAGTTGGAGAGGCTTTGGATTTATTGGATTTGCCAGCAGGTTTCGCAGGAGCACGAGTTCGCCTCCCTTTATCGAGTTTATCAAGTAATGCCTTGGCCTGGGGTGCCATGTCTCCCTTGGGATATTTATGAACAACCGAAAGCAGGGAAACATAGGCCTGATCCTTGTCTTTGAGCAGGTATAATTCCACCTTGGCCTGCCGCAACAAGGCATCGTCAGCCCAGGAATGTTTGGGAAAGCGCAAAACCACCCTTTTATAATAATCCACGGCCTGCAGAGCGTCGGACTTGAGTCTGGAGATCCTGGACATCTCATCATAGACCCTGCCGAGATAAAACAAGGATTTTGGGGCATAAGAACCTTGAGGGGACTGCTTATAGGCCCGCTGGAATCGATCCTTGACCGCATACCAATGGGAACGATACTTGGCCTTGCCAGGATTCTTGAGCAGGTGGTGGAATCCCTGCCATCCCTTTTTGAATTCCTCAGAGGGATAGGCACAATGACCAAAAGGGGTTCCCACAAGAAGAGAACCCAGCCACAGCAAGAACAAACACGACAACCAACGCTTTGAACGTACCATACTTTACCTGGACAGACTGCTCTTCCAAGGCCATCTGCCTTGTCACACCACAGGCCCCCCCTCATGTTTACCTGTGGTTCAAAGGTCTGGACAAGGGCCAGCAAACCTTGAGGGCCGTGTCGCTGTAACCTGGTAAGCAGTCAAAAAGAGTGATGTTTGTTATCGGCCTGTAGAGGGATATGGGAAGGCTGTCAAAGGTGACGCCTTTTTTCAGACAGGTCTGCTTTGTTGACACAATCACAATGGAAAAGGGGGAGAAAGGTGAACAAACGCTCTACTTTATTGCAGCTCATCGTATTGCTGCTCATCATGAGTCTCGTTGCCATCTGGGGATGTGGCAAGAAAAGCGTACACCGGCCATCTGATTCGCAGACAACAGCATCACAATCCCGCACCCCATCGCCAAGCTATACCGTGATGGGACAGACATATACCCCGATCAAAACAGCTGCCAATTACAAAGAAACCGGCATTGCTTCCTGGTACGGGAAAAAATTCCACGGCCGTCTGACCGCAAGCGGTGAGGTCTATAATATGTATCAACGAACCGCAGCCCACCGGATTCTCCCCATGCAGACATGGCTTGTGGTCACCAACCTGGACAATAACAAAACCACCCGTGTACGGGTTAACGACCGTGGCCCTTTTGTCAAAAACAGAATCCTCGACCTCTCCTATCAGGCAGCCAAGGAACTGGGAATGATAGGCCCTGGAACCGCTCGTGTGCGTATAGAGGCTGCAAACACCTCTCCGGCAGGAGCCCCGGGCCCATTCTATATTCAGGTGGGTTCATTTACCCAAAAAGATAACGCAAGGCATCTGTGCCGTACCTTGCGCCATCAGGGATATGCAGCAAGCCGCATCCATCCCATTACCCTGGACGGGACAACCTATTGGCGGGTTCATGCGGGAGTGTTCACATCCCTTGGTCAGGCCCGCCAAGCCATGACAACCTTGTCCAGGCGATTTCCCGCATGTTTTATGCTTGCGGATTAAGTTCTGCCCTGAACTTTCTGGAGATGCGAAACACAACCACCTTGCGAGGGGGTAGGAGGATACTCTCACCTGTTTGGGGATTGCGCCCCCTGCGTGCATTTTTTTCATAGGCCTCGAATTTGCCAAACCCGCTGCTCAGCAGGGCATAATCCTTTTTAATGGCCTGCTTCATGATGTCCAGCAGACTCTCCACCTGATTTTTCACCTCAGCCCTGTTGCGGTTGGTTTTTTCGTAGATGGCGTTAACGATGTCGGCTTTTGTCAATGTTCTCGAACTCATGGCGTTCTTCTCCTGGGGTGGTTAGATCGTTACAAGGTTGCTGATAACGTGTTCAAAGGGCAACACGACAGGAAAGATGACAGGTCGGCACGTTTCACGAACAAGGCACGTTATGTCTGGAAACGATATACAACAGCACAAGGTTTTTCAAGAAAAATAAGCCGTTATGTTAAGAACAAATAAACTGTCCTCAGTAAGAACACATAAACTGTCCGGTTTGTTAAGGTGGGAAAGCTCAAGGAGGTTTTCCCATGAAACAGACAGAG
>PDWJ01000928.1_pt1 | contig 43881 bp, 47 predicted proteins | sample 1430881 | NCBI WGS metagenome assembly PDWJ01 (sample SAMN01162460, study PRJNA174530) | Oral metagenome, whole genome shotgun sequencing project. | biome: Marine environment; feature: Marine mammal; material: Swab sample of the gingival sulcus; isolation source: swab sample of gingival sulcus...
GTTGTACGGCGCGAAGCGCCAAGCAACACGCGGATGAAATCCGCCGCCCCGTTGCCGCGGGCGCGCAGCGCCCGCGGCAACGCAGAGTTCACCGGCGAGTGAAACGAGTCCGGTGAAACGACTTGTTATGTGAATTATGCTTCAAGCATATTTTTGTTGACTATTCCTGAGTTACGAAAGGGAGTTATTTTTGATAGAGATTTTTCTGCCTTTTCTTTCGCCATATCTAAATTATATCGAGCTTGAATGTTTAGAAAAAAACTTTCAGAAACTCCAAAAAACCTTGATAGTTTCAATGCATTTACAGCAGAAATACCTCTTTTTCCTTTCAGTATTTCGCCAATTGCTGTTTGTGAAATTCCTGTCCCTTTTGAAACTGCATATGGCGTTAACTCAAAAGGTTCAATAAATTCTTCTTTCAGAAGGATTCCTGGATGTTCTATCGGTATTTTATTTTTCATCTATATCCCCATTTTCACTAAATTTTATTTGAACAGTATTTAAGAGTGATAATCTACAGCCTCAACTTCAGTAGCTTTTCCATCATCGAATCGAAAACATATTCTCCACTGGCTGTTAACTCTTATAGAGTATTGATTTTTTCTGTCTCCTTTGAGTTTTTCTAATCTATTTGCAGGTGGGAATTGCAAGTCATGGAGAGTTGATGCAGCGTCAAGCATCAACAATCTCCGCCTGATTTTCTTTTGTATCTCTCTGGAAAAGCGATGAGAAAATTCTCGCTGCCAAATTTTTTCTGTTTCTTTGCATTTAAAAATTTCAATCATATTTTCATAGTAACGAAAAACAATACTATTGTCAACCGATACTTTAAGAACATGCTTTCTGAATTTATGCAAGGGTAGGAAGTAAGCACATAACGGGGCGGCGGATAAGCCGCGAGGACGGAAAAGCCAAAGGCTTTGACGGCCGATGTCGGCTTGATCCGCGTTGTTGTGCGGCGCGAAGCGCCACTAGACTCTCCGACTGGAAAACGCTCAAGATGTGTGGCTACGACCAATGATTGGCTATGGCTTCGTAACTCGGGACACTTTGCTTTATTTTGTCTCCAGTCTGGCAATACCCTGCCGGTAAACTATTGTTTCTGAAATCCCTCCGTTACCCTGACCTGGGACAAAACAATCACTCCCTGCAACGACTCTTGTTGCTCCATCTGATTGCTTATAATTTCGCACAATCCTCCTAAAAAAGTGCGATCGGGCCGATCCACCATCGTCCGAGAATGATAGCCACACCGATTCCACCGAAGAAACACGTTGAGCCAAGCAGTCGCACCACTTGATACGGTTTTATCGGTTCTTTCAGTCCGATGTATCCCATGAAAACGAGAAAAGCGGCGAGCACAAACCAGAGATCTTTTCGAACGTCGCTATGTTCAAAAGAGGCCAATACTACAGCTACGGTAGCGATAATCTGTGCTCGTTTCATCGTATGATCAAAAGCTTTTAGCCCCATCGAACAGGTGCATGATGGATCAAAACACCAATTGGTCAGCGTGCCTACCTGTTTGGGTCAGGCTTTCGCCAATATGTTTGGGCAGCGATGTAAACCGGCAGCTATTGGCCGTTTGGGGTCGCGAATCCACTCACTCCAGGAGCCAGGATAAAGCCGTGAACCGCTCAAGCCGGCCATTTCCATTGCCAGAAGGTTATGGCAGGCAGTGACCCCGGAACCGCACATGTGGATTACGTTTGCCGGTGGGTGATTGCCCAGCACAGCGGCAAAGCGTGATTGTAGTTCGGCTATCGGCAGGAAGTCGCCATCAGCGGTTAAGTTGCCGTCAGTCGGTAGATTGACCGCATCTGGAATGTGGCCAGCGACCGGATCGATGGGCTCGACTTCACCGCGATAACGGGCCGCTGCCCGTGCATCCAGCAAGCATTCATCCGCTGATTTGTTGAGCACATGTTGAGTGCTGCACCACAGTTGATCATTCAGGCGGACATTGAATGTTGCCGCATGCAGGATCGGTAATTCAGCCGTTAATGGCCGCCCCGTGTGTTGCCAGGCAGGAAAACCACCGTCCAGTACCGCACAGGCGTGATGGCCGAGCCAGCGTAGTAACCACCATAATCGTGCTGCTGCCAGCATACCGCCCATATCATCATAAACAACCACTTGTTGGGTATCACTGATACCCCACTGGCCCAGCCGATATGCCAGACGATTTGGATCAGGTAATGGATGCCGGCCACTTGATGCTGTAACAGGATCGGATAAATCATCGTCCAGATGGGCATAGCGAGCACCGGGGATATGACTTTCACGGTAAGCTTGCTGACCGGCTGTGGTATCGGTCAGATTGAAGCGACAGTCGATTACAATCCAGTCGTGATCATCCAGATGGGTATGCAGGGTATTGAGGTCAATCAATGTTGTATATGCCATAAATAATCCGGTCGAGATAAAGCAGCTCAGCCTTGATAGGTTAAAAACGCTTGATCCATTAACCCAATCCTGTCGGGCAGGGGGAGGCTGTCAGGATAATGGCCAGGCAAACAGAGCGAGCGGACTTATTTGGAATAGTGTTGAAGGCGTACCGGTCGGCGACGTGCTCCCCAATGACCCGGTTGTGCTTCAAAGACACCCGCACAAGCCGTACCGCAAGCACGGCAACAACCATTCGCAGTCAAGTTCCAGGTATCCAGCTTGTACCAGTCGCGGCTGATGAGTGTTTCACCACATTGGTGGCAGTAGGTGCTGCCGCCTTTTGAGTCACTGACGTTGCCAGTGTAGCAATAACGAATACCGTTTTGCATGGCAATGTGCCGTGCTCGACTAAGTGTCGATAGTGGTGTCGGTGAGTGATTGATCATTTTCCAGTCTGGATGGAATGCCGTGAAATGCATGGGGACATCTGCGCCCAGATTTTCGACTATCCATTGGGTCATTGCCTCCAGCTCGGTATCGGAATCATTCTCGCCTGGAATCAGCAACGTGGTGATTTCAAGCCAGACCTGGGTTTCCTGTTTGAGGTAAACCAGAGTGTCCAGCACGGTTTGCAGGTGACCGCCACAGATTTTCCAATAAAACGATTCGGTAAATGCCTTGAGATCGACGTTGGCTGCATTCATGTATTTAAAAAATGCCTGGCGTGGCTCATCGCAAAGATATCCCGCTGTTACAGCAACTGATTGAATACCGTACTCCTGACAAGCTACGGCAACATCAATAGCATATTCCATAAAAATGGCAGGATCGTTATAGGTATACGCAATGCTGCGACAACCGGTCTCATGGGCAACTTGTGCCAGCTTTTCCGGTGAGGCGACATCGGCAAGTGTATCCATTTCACGCGATTTGCTCATATCCCAGTTTTGGCAGAATTTGCATGCCAGATTGCAACCAGCCGTGCCAAAGGACATTACAGGTGTGCCTGGTAGAAAATGGTTCAGCGGTTTTTTCTCAATCGGGTCGATGCAAAAACCACTGGAGCGCCCATAACTGGTGAGTACGATTTGTCCGTTATGACAACCCCGCACAAAACATAATCCTTGTTGTGCTTCTTTCAGTTTGCAATAGCGTGGGCAAAGATCGCATTGAACACGGCTATCCTCCAGTACATGCCAATATTGTGTGGGAAAAAATCCAATTGTGAATCCATCAAAATGTGCAGAAGTGCTCATAATGGCCTCCTGTTCAAAGGCATGTTTTAATTGTGTTGCGGGTTAAGGAACCATGTAATGATGCTGTAATCGTAGTTAATGTTATGTCAACAGTACGTACCCCCGCAGTGGCAGGACTGTTTTATCCAGCAGATACTGAGGTACTCCGTACCCAGGTGCGACAGTTGCTGGATCAGGTCAAGCCGGTAGCAGAGTGTCCGCCCAAGGCAATTATTGCCCCGCACGCGGGTTATATGTATTCAGGTTCGATTGCTGCTTCGGTTTATGCGCGACTCAAGGCAGCGCGTGACAGCATTACACGGGTGATACTGCTCGGTCCCAGCCATCGGGTTGGTTTTCGTGGCATTACGGTAAGCCAGATGCAGGCATTTGCAACGCCTTTGGGACAAGTTCCGGTCGATCAGGCGGCGGTTGAACAGGTGCGACAATTGCCAAAAGTCGGCTTTCTGGAACAGGCACATGCACAAGAACACAGTTTGGAGGTTCATTTACCTTTTCTGCAAGAAGTACTGGCTACGTTTCAGTTTGTGCCACTTGTCGTGGGTGATGCGCGTCCGGCAGAAGTGGCGGCGGTGCTGGAGCCATTGTGGGGTGGCCGGGAAACCCTGATTGTTGTGAGCTCCGACCTGAGTCATTACCATGACTATCAGACGGCACAACGCCTGGACAATGAAACCTCAGCCGCGATTGAAGCATTGCGTTATGAGGCCATTGGCTACGATCAAGCCTGTGGACGCAATGCCCTGAATGGTTTGTTATGGCTGGCAAAGCGCAAGCATTTGCAGGCTAAAACGGTTGATTTACGTAATTCAGGTGATACGGCCGGTTCACGCGACCAGGTTGTCGGTTATGGTGCTTATGTCGTCCATTGATACCCTGTCCAGACAGAATCGAGCTATTTTGCTTGATCTTGCCCGTGCTTCTATCCAGCATGGCCTGCAACACCGATGTGCCCTGGCCGTTAATCTGGATGCGTATCCTGAGGCGTTACAGTCGATTCGGGCCACGTTTGTAACATTGGAAATCGATGGCCAGCTACGTGGCTGTATCGGAACGTTACTGGCCAGTGAACCTTTAGCGCGAGATGTAGCACTTCACGCCTATCAAGCCGCCTTTGACGATCCACGGTTTTCACCATTAAGGCCGGATGAATATCCGCAACTGGCGGTTTATATTTCGGTGTTGTCGCCCTCCGAGCCACTGAATTTTACGTCTGAGGCCGATTTGCTGGCACAGTTAAGACCAATGGTCGATGGTCTCACGATTAGCTACCAAGGATATCGTGCTACTTTTTTGCCGGCAGTTTGGGAAGATTTGCCTGAACCTGATGTATTTTTGGCACAATTAAGGCGTAAAGCGGGATTAATGCCGGATACCAAAGTGTCCGATCTGTATGCTGAACGTTATACCACTGAATATTTTGGTGATGCTGACGTTGCCACCGATGCTGTCTAAGCACGTCGCCACCGCTGTAAATCAGCAGGTGTATCGACATCCCAGCCTAACGGTAATTCCGCCGAGGAAAGTGCTGCCCGTTGTAATCGCTGACGGGTAGCGGCTAACACCGTCGGCGTACCCCAGGCTATACCCCGAAACAGCATTGGAGAAGGTCGTCGCAGACCGACCAGCACATAACCGCCATCCATCGCTGGCCCTAGCACAACATCGTTGCCGGTATCAAGGTATTCAAAGGCTTGTTGCAGTTCCGCTGTGCCCAGTGACATGCAATCACCACCGATCAACAAGGCATAACGGTGTTTGGCTAATACCTGGTTTAGGGCATGGTTCATTCGTTGTCCTAGATCACCCATGCACTGGCGACGTAATCGCACGCCGAAGTGTTGACGGCAGGCAGTAAAAAAACAGTGTCGGGTATCAGGCGCACACCAAAGCTCTACGGGCGATAATCGGGTTGAACAGGCGATAGTCACTGTTTGATAGAGCAGTTGTTTGTAGATATGGGCAGCGCTGTGTGATCCTAACCGACCAGCAAGACGTGTTTTTACCCGACCAGGAATTGGGGCCTTGGCAAAGATAAGTAGTCGTGAGTCGGGAAAGCGATAGCATGATGCATGTGCAGAGGCATGTTCGATCATGCTTGTTAATCCTGCTGAGGCGATGATATGTTGGCATTTTCACCAATATTAATTTTTACAACATCATCATCATGCTTTGATTGCTCCACGTAGAGCGGGGGCCAGGTATCATTTTTGGCATGAGAATCAGAAGAAGGATCTTTTGCTTTTGGGCTAGGGTCGGGCTGTACCCGATGACGATGGCGCTGCCATGCCCGTAAATGCTGACGCTGTTCCGGATTGAGGTTCTGCTCAAAGGCACGATACTGACGCTCAATATCTTTTTGGTGGCGGCGTTGTTGCTTTTCCAGTTTGCGTAGATAGTGCTGGTCTATGTGATCCGATTGATTTTCATAGTGCTGATATTGGAATCCAAGTGTCCTTTCTTGCGGCTGCATGTTACGGCCATACGTGTTGCGATCGAGGGGGGAATCGCCTGCGATGGCGGTCGATAGCCAAAGTAGCAGGCTGACTAAAAGTAGCCGGTACTGTTTTAACCGATCCATACTCGATCTCCGGCCTTGACCTGATCAAATAAAGCCACCAGTTGTTGATTACGCATACGGATACAGCCATGTGATAAGGGTACGCCCATCGGTTCGCTATCCGGACAGCCATGAATGTAAATAAAGCGGCGCAAGGTATCGCAATGACGGCCTCGATTGTATCCGGACTCCAGACCGGTTAACCAGAGGATGCGGGTCAGTATCCAGTCACGCTCAGGATACTGTGCCGCTAGTTGCGCATTATAAATTTCACCGGTTGGTCGTCGTCCCGCAAAAACGGTATTGAGCGCATGGCCATCGCCAATTTTGATACGGATACGATGCCAGCCACGCGGTGTGCGGCCGCTGCCTTGCTGCTCACCGGCGCCGTTGCGGGCAGTCGATACCGAATAGGCTGCGATCTGTGTATCTTCTTGCCACAGGGTAAGTTGCTGCTCAGCCAGGCTGATACGAATGATTTGTGCATTCATGACCACGCTTTATAGGGATATTTGACCAGTTGCGAGTTGTAATAGCGTATATCATGCGAGACCTCTTCGCCCACCCAGTCAGGACATTCAAAGGGTTCACCAGGGTGGCTGAGTTCGATTTCAGCGACAATCAGACCGACATTATCGCCAAAAAACTCGTCAATTTCCCATAAGTGCTTGCCGATCGGGACAAAATGGCGGGTTTTTTCCAGTAATGGCTTTTCGCACAGGGTATTGAGCATTTCCTCAGCTTCGGATAGTGGCACCGGATATTCATATTCACTACGTTGAATACCGAGTGTGCCGCTTTTTATATTCAGATAACCTTTGTCATCAGCGGTTCGCAGTCGTACGGAACAGCGGGCATCACTCATGAGATAGCCTTGTCGTATTTGTGTTGAGCGTTCGACCTGTTGTCGCCAGCGGTCATCGCGTAACAAGAATTTATGCTCAATTTCTGTAGCCATTTTTTGCCTTTTTATGGATCTTGTGAAAAAAATAATGACGAAAGATCGAGCTTATCAATAAGTTTGCCTTCAATTTTAATAAGTGTTTGGTAAAACTACCTGAAGCCCATAAAGGTTAAGGAATCGAGCAATTGATAAAATGAGCGGTACGCACCTTGCAGGGGCGATTGCTCAGCCTGATTGCTTGCGTTCCTTTCGGTATACAGCTTCAAGTTATAGGGAACAGCGTTTTAAAGACGGGCTTTCGAGCCAGTAAGCACTTGGCATGTCCGGGTACTCGGCGATGAAAGCCCTTTATGCAACCTATACATTCTGTGAAAATCCGTGCTGGATTACCTTGTGTTGCTATTGCACGGACTCGGCAGACCGCTTCTATATCTGTGCCATCCGTTTCCGACGACGTTTGGTCGCCATCAGATTGAGGATTTCGACACCAACCGAGAAAGCAATCGCAAAGTACAAATAGCCTTTGGGGATATGAAAGCCCAAACCGTCGGCAATCAGTGCCACGCCGACCAGAATCAGGAAGCTCAAGGCAAGAATTTTTACTGAAACATTTTCATTAATAAAGCGGCTCAGTGGTTCAGCGGCCACTAGCATGACACCAATGGCAATAATGATTGCAGCCGCCATCACGCCTAATTGTTGTGCCATACCGACAGCAGTAATTACGCTGTCTAGCGAAAATACGATATCAAGAATGATGATCTGGATAATGACGGCTAAAAAACCGGCAGATTGCGCGTGCTTGATATCCTCTTCCACACCATCCACAGTGGCATGAATTTCAGTCGTTCCCTTAGCCAGCAAAAACAGGCCGCCACCCAACAGAATCAGGTCGCGTACCGATACCGGATGTTCAAATACGCTAAATAGAGGTTCAGTGGCCTTGGCTAGCCAGAATATGCTGGCAAGTAGCAGCAAACGGGTGATCACAGCCAGCGCCAGGCCAGTACGTCGTGCTGTTTTTTGCTGATTTTCCGGTAGTTTATTCGATAGGATAGCGATAAAAAGCAGGTTATCGATACCCAGAACAATTTCCAGTGCGGTCAAGGTGAGCAAGCTGGCCCAAATTTGTGGATCAAGCAGGGAAACCATGCAATTTAACCCCTTGTAAATTAAAATTAATCGATTGATTGGCTCGGCAGGATAAAAATGGCTAATCCTGAGATATCAGTGGTATGGTGATAATATTAGGTGTGCACAATCAACGCATTCGTTGTAACGCACAAATACCCTGTTCCAATCCCTCCAGTGTGAGCGGATACATGCGCTCATCCATTAATTTTCGCACCATCTGTACCGAAGGAATGTAGTTCCAGTGTGTTTGCGGCTGTGGATTAAGCCAGATCGCATGTGGGTAGGTACGTAGCAGCCGTCTCATCCAGGTCTCGCCCGTTTCAGTATTGAAATGCTCGACACTGCCACCAGGGTAATTGATCTCGTAGGGGCTCATCGTGGCATCACCAACTACAATCAATTTGTAGTCCTGACTGAAAGTATGCAGTATCTGCATGGTGTCGGTTTTCTCGGTATAGCGGCGGCGATTATCTTTCCATAGTTTTTCGTAAACCATGTTGTGAAAATAGAAGTATTCCAGATGCTTAAACTCGCTGCGTGTTGCTGAAAAAAGTTCCTCGCAGATTCGGACATAATCATCCATGGAGCCGCCTATATCGAGAAATAACAGCACTTTTATCGCGTTATGTCGTTCCGGCACCATTTTTAATTCCAGATAACCGGCATTGCGGGCTGTGGAGCGGATGGTATCGTCCAGATCAAGCTCTTGGGCTGCACCTTGGCGGGCAAAGCGTCGCAAACGGCGTAATGCCACTTTGATATTGCGAGTACCGAGTTCTACGGTGTCATCCAGGTTGCGAAATTCGCGGCGATCCCACACCTTGACGGCGCGCCGATGACGTGAGTGCGCTTGCCCCATACGAATGCCTTCGGGGTTATACCCGTAAGCGCCATAGGGTGATGTTCCTGCAGTCCCAATCCATTTGTTGCCCCCCTGGTGGCGGCCTTCCTGCTCAGCGAGGCGCCGGGCAAATGTTTCCATAAGTTTTTCCCAGCCACCCATGGATTCGATCAGCTGTTTATCGTCATCGTCCAGTGTCAGTTCTGCCAGCTTTTCCAGCCATTCCACTGGAACAGTTGCGCCCATCATCTCGTCAAACAAGGTGGTTAGTCCTTGAAAATGAGCGCCAAAAACTTGGTCAAAGCGGTCATAATGACGTTCATCCTTAACTAACGATGCCCGCGCCAGATAATAAAATTCATCAATATTATGAGCGGTAATGCACTGGCTGAGTGCCTTGAGTAAGGTTAGAAATTCGGTAATAGCGACGGGAATATCGGCTTTACGTAACTGGTAAAAAAATTCGATCATCATCGTATGCAACTCCAAATGGGCAAGTGATGATTCAATTTGGTTTTATTGTCTATATGAAGTTTAAAACAAGGAAGTAAAATTAGTAATCTTTTTGATGTGCAGTTAATTTAAGGAGTGCTATCAATAATGATTAAAGTTGCGGGTTATGTTGAGATAATCTCTCGATTTGCATGAAGTATCCGCTTAAACTGGATGAAATATCGAGAGATTATTAATAATTGTAAATGATAATACTCTAATTTCTATCTCGTGCCTGATTCATAAATAGTAGCCGCTCAAACAGGTGAATATCCTGCTCATTTTTTAATAATGCCCCATACAGCGGTGGGATTAATTTACGCTGGTCGCTACGTAATGCTTCGGGTGGAATATCTTCCGCGACTAATAGCTTGATCCAATCCAGTAATTCTGAAGTAGATGGACGCTTTTTCAGGCCAGGTACATCACGGATCTCAAAAAAAGTTTCGAGTGCTTCACGGAGTAGCCGTTTTTTTAGATCGGGGTAATGGACCTGCACGATTTTTTCCATGGTTGCCTTGTCGGGGAAACGGATGTAATGGAAGAAACAGCGGCGCAGGAAGGCATCGGGCAATTCTTTTTCATTATTGCTGGTAATAATGATAATGGGGCGGTATTTGGCTTTAACGACCTCGCGGGTTTCGTAAACGTGAAATTCCATACGATCCAGCTCTAAAAGTAGATCATTGGGAAATTCAATATCGGCTTTATCGATTTCGTCTATCAGTAAAACGGGCTGAGTATCAGCGGTAAACGCCTCCCATAATTTGCCTTTGACGATATAGTTGGCGATATCATGAACCCGCTCGTCACCTAATTGTGAGTCACGCAGACGCGATACAGCATCGTATTCATACAGGCCTTGCTGTGCCTTGGTGGTGGATTTGATATGCCATTGAATGAAGTTACGGTTTAGTGCGATTGCAACCTCTTCAGCTAATTGTGTTTTACCTGTGCCCGGTTCACCTTTCACCAGCAAGGGGCGACCTAAGGTAACGGCTGCATTAACGGCCATCATCAGGTCGTCAGTAGCAACGTAGCGGTTGGTACCGCTAAAACGGTTTTGACTCATGAAGGGTATTCTCCCGCGCCGAGTAAATTTTACAGTGTTACGCTGGGACTCTAGCGTTGATTTGAATTCTTAATTTGGTGTAGAAGCATGACAAAAGCGGTGCATAGTAGCAAGTTTAAGTGTTCGCTCCGGCCGGATCGATTGGTTAGCATCGAAATGATAGATAATTAAATGCTAATGATACTGCATGAAGCATGAAGGTAGCTAGCGGGAAAATACCCTGGTGTATTGGTTTGGTTTGGTTTGTTATAAATGCATCACTATTAAATCGTAAATCTTTATGATTATCTGTAAGTGATTCCCCGCTGCCGATAAGGAAAATAATATTACCTGTTACCTGTAGATATATTACACCGGCGTATAATAATAAGAATCCTTAATTCCAGTTAGAATAAAAGAGGTTATATATGCCACCAATTTACCATTGCTATTTCTAATGTGCGCTACAAACGTATATGACTTTATGGAACTTCTTATTTTTCCAAATCATAATGATTTTTGAATCCCCATCCTACAGGATCCATCAACTCTGCTAATTCTTCTGCCATAATAGTTTTGTCTGTGAACATTTCAAAATTATCTGGCATTCTTATGATCCTCTATAAAAATATAACGCAGAGATTACCGGCGAGTGGAGCGAGTTTGGTGAAATAACTTGTTATGCACTTTATTCGCCAATTTTAGTTTTATTTATTGGAACTACATTTGATTGGGAATGATTTGAATATGTATTCCAATCAGGGGTGTATTCATCAGCCTGGTTACCCCAACTAAACCAACCTTTTCTAGGGCCACGAGCAAATAGCTCAATGCGTGGCCCCCAGCTACATGACTCGATTATTTCGTACTGTTCATCTGGCTTTCTACTGTGCTCTCTTTTACGGGAAGATATAATGTTTTCCTGGCTTCGGCCTGGTTGCAAAGTGCGTACGTTTTTACCTCGGACACCGAATAAAATTATTTCTGTGACATTACGAAAGTAGAAACCGACACCTCTACGATCAGGGCCACCATCCTTCCTGACTTTGTACCAAATTAAATTAGTTTTATATGTGAACCCCCAGTGCTCCATTACTTGCAAACCATCCGTAAGCAAAGCATTAGGAACCCACAAATATAAATGGGCAGTATCTTCAACTATTACCTCTACAGGGAGGTCTTTTATCTCCTGTAAAGTCATAGTTGGATAGCGAGATAATCTCTTATGTTCAGGAGCCATTTTTCCCGTGCGGTTTTGAAATTGCCACGGAGGATCAGCTAAGACTGTTGAGAATTTTCTTTTTCCAACTTCATTCAGTAAGTCATCTGATGGACTCATGGCTATTAATCCTCGACATATAATTTTTTTGAAATACCTATTACCAGAATTGGGCAGTCTGCCCCGCCACCGCCTTCAATTCTTGGTAGTAATTTGATCATATGGGTTGTTGATGACCCATAAGATGGACCTCTACCAAGGTCATTAAAAATGTCCTGTAATTCATCACACCTTGTGATTATAACACCGACACTTATTGCCCGTAGATCAAATAGCAAACGGAAGTTATTGAGATCTCTGTCGTAGAAGGGGTCTTTGTTATTCCATTCAATTTCAAGGGCTACTCGATTTTTCAAACAGTCGATTTTATGGGTTGGAGTATCCATAGACTGTTCATCTACAACAACTTTTGTTTCAAATTCTTTTTCTTCCCAGCCCCTGTCGTACAAATATCCGTCAATGTATGCGGAAACCTTTGATTTTCTACCGCCGGGGCTGGTTATCCAGCTTTTCATCAAGCGAAAATCTGTCAATACAGAAACAATGTCATCCCATTCATCCGGGAAATCCTCTTTGAGGATCGCGCATGCATGCTTCCACTCGTGAACTTCGTAATTATCTCTTATGAATTGTGGAAGCAAATTAATGCTCATAATGCCTCCTTATTGTTTCTTGTGCATAACTATCGCAATTATAGTAGTAATCACCATCGAAACATCGTTTTTGTGGTGGGTATGTGGTGACTGATGGGCGATTGCTGTTAGCAATCACAGCCCCAACCAGCGTACCAATAGCGAATCCAACCGCAATATCTCTACCACGATATCGCCGATGTTTATGATGTCTATGATGTCTATGATGTTTGTGGCATCTGTGATACCTGTGATGTCTGTGATATCTACCACTGTGACTATTGAAATATCCCCACCTGTCATAATAGCCGCCACAGCCTCTTGCATTGGCTTCGTTAAGTGGCGCAAAGCCAATCATCATTACTGCAGTAGCTAATGCAACAAGCTTTGCCGTCTTTGCTATTGGTATTGCTTTCATTAAATAATCTCCCATGCATTTTGAGTACATATTTAAGCACGCTGTATAAAAATATGATTTCATGTATAAGCTGAGCAGAGGCTTAATGGCTGACTACTAAAAAATGTGGCGTAATGGATGAAGGTGATATGAAAATCGTACTCGCACCAAATGCGCTAAAAGGTTGTTTAAATGCAACTGATGCTACAGAGGCTATGGCACTGGGTGTTGTTCGAGTGTGTCCGAAAGCGGAGATCATCCGTGTACCGGTAGCCGATGGTGGTGATGGCTTGGTTGAGGTGTTGATGGATACATTACGTGGCGAAAGATGTACGTTGACAGTGAGCAATCCACTGGGTGATCCGGTTTCAGCAACGTTTTGTTATGTACCCAAAGAACGTCTGGCCGTCATTGAAATGGCGACTGCCAGTGGTTTGGCATTATTACCTCAAAATCGCCTCAATCCATTAATAACGACGACCTATGGAACCGGTGAATTAATTACGGCAGCATTGGATCGTGGCGCGATACATCTTATCGTCGGTATTGGTGGCAGTGCGACCCATGACGGTGGTATCGGTGTAGCAACCGCACTGGGTATAAGATTTCTGAATGCTGCCGGTCAAGTTGTGGAACCGGTGGGAGGTGCATTGGCAACTATTCAAACCATTGATCGGAGTCAGCAGGATGTGCGTTTGGCTCAAACACGGATAGAGGCTATCTGTGACGTGGGTAACCCATTGCTGGGTGAGCATGGTGCAGCACAGGTTTATGCCCCTCAAAAGGGTGCAACCCCGGAACAAGTGCTGGAACTGGAAGCCGGCTTGAGCCATCTGGCCATGATTATTGAGCGCGATATGGGGATAGATGTGCGCCATATACCCGGTGCGGGCGCCGCTGGCGGCTTGGGTGCAGGATTGCATGCTTTTCTTGATGCAAAATTGCGACGTGGTGTGGATGTCGTGCTGGATCGGGTGGGATTGGATGCTCAATTAAAGGATGCTGATTTGGTATTGACTGCTGAAGGACAAATGGATGCCCAGACCGCCGCCGGTAAGGCACCCACCGGTGTTGCTATTCGCGCTCATGCGCTTGGTGTGCCCTGTATTGCTATTGCCGGTAGTGTCGAGGGGGATCTGGATATATTGCATCATCTGGGAATCAACGCGATTTTCAGTTTATGTCCAAAGCCTGTAAATTTGACGCAGGCTATGGCGAACGGTAGCGCATATCTGGCGGCTGCTACCGGACAGGCGGTACGCGCCTTTTTGGCGGGTCGCAGAATTGAGGTGAAATCAGGCGCCGGTTAGCCCGGATGAGGTGGCGCAGATTTGGGCGATGCTGGAAAGATGTTTGCGCTCTAATCAGCCTGGTTTAGAAAGCCATTTAATGGTGAAAAACTACCATTTAATAACAGTTCAGTATCGTAAAGTTGGTGCGGGTTTTAATCCCGGCAGGGGTAGTGACGCGCTTTGTCCTTTAACTGTAGTGACTCTTCTTCATGAGAGACATATAGCGAAACCAATTAATCCAATTTAATTGGTTTCGCTATATCCATTTGTTTTAACAAGCAAATTAACACTATAACTTGTTCCAATTTATAGTGCGAGTTCCTTGAGGGTACTGCCGTATGTTTCGACGAGATGAGTTATATACTCGTTCTGGGGTGAAAGCTTTAGGAAATGTGCTTGCTCTATGGTGGTGGCACAATTGGAAAGCCAATGCGGTTTTTTGGTCTTTTGCAGTAACTTTATAGGGCCGCTGAATACATCCAGCGACCCTTAATGAGGGTAACTTGATTTAATCAGCATTGGCGTGGTGCATTTGCCTGATTGAGTGCCTGTATCACATAAAGGCTATAGGATTAAAGCAGATTATAATGAACTGAGCCTGGTATTTATCTTTGTACTCAGGTTTCGAACCCAGCTATTATAATTTTTATGAATATTCTGTCCATCATAATCAAGATTATGGCTGTCTCGATAGATAATGCTGTATGTGTTGCGGTTGTAAGAGATTTCGACTTGTGCCATATGATCACGGATATTCAGTGTAGCGATAATTTGGCCAGGAGCTGTATCCCGCATCTGCCATCCCAATGATGCACCGGCTTTTAAGATAGCAGCCCGAACCTTATACGCCGAATAGTTTCTGGAGCTGGTACTGACAGGCGCATTAACCACATCATAAACTGGATTGGTCACACACCCGATGAGCACTAAAGTCATCAGTCCGATAAAAACTATTTGTGTGCCAAATTTCATAATGACCCCCCTTAATTAAAATTAATGTCACTGTATCGGTTTAAACATTCACGCTACCATAGTTTGTCTTGGGCATTCTACTTCACCAGTACGGGTGCCTGACCAATCCCATAGTTCGCGTGGAAAATCACGGTAAAGTTGCCGAAATGCCTGATTATAACGCTGTTCGGCGTTAATCACCCGCATTAATTCCCAAGGACGAATCGGGTGACGCTCGACTCTTAGTGGATTGCGTCGAGCGGCTTCGCGTATCTGATAAGCAAATTGTTCACTAAATTCACGCAAGGGCAATCTTGTGGGTGTTACCGGATGCATACAGTCATGTAGATCGTACGCATCACCGATCCAGAGAGAATCGCGTGCTGATTCATAATCGGCTGTACCCGGTGATGGTGTGCAGACCGTGAAGCTACACTGTGCCGGCGGCATGGTGTTGATATAATCACGTAATCGCTGAAACTCTGCGTAGCCATATTCCGGCCGCACCATGAAAGCGGCATGGCACGCTATGCCTAAACATCGCAAGGTTTCATGAGCGCGTTCATTATGTGACACAGTGCCGCCTTTATGGGCGGCCTTTAATTCGGCATTTGTGGAATATTCAAACCCGACAAAAACACCATCCAGACCGATTGCTTTCCAGCGACGTAATAACTCCGGTGAGCGCAGTATTGTTGTTGCTCGCGCCCAGGCAAAGTAACGTTTCTTGATACCGCGCTTTTCCAGTGCCTCAGCCAGCTCAAAGCCGTAATCAGTGTCGATAAAATTCTCATCATCGGCGAAATAAACATGATCGGCCTCAATCGCCGAGATATCGTCAACAACTGCATCACAAACTCTTGGCATGTGAACACCGCCACTCAAGAAAGGCACGATACAAAATGAGCAGGCCATTTTGCAGCCATAAGACGTTCGTGCCATTGCAACTCGCGGAAACAGAGCTTGCCAATTACGGGGGTTTTCGCTTACCCAAACGCAGTAATAAGAACGGCTGTCCCATAAATCGCGCCGTGGCAGGGGCAGGCTGCGTGGGTCGGGGTAATGCGGCCAGACCGATGCGGCGCCGGTGTCGAAATTATCACCGGAAAATAACATGTTATTAATGACTTCTGGCTGTTCACCCTTATCCAGTGCTGCTACCAGATCACGAAATGGTGCGCAACCTTCACCGCGCACGATGTAGTCGATTTCTGCAATATTGCAATCTGCCGGTGCCACGGTTGCATGATGACCACCCACCACGATACGTGTTGTTGGCAAATGTTGACGGACTATTGCCGCCAGACGCTTCATCTGGCTGGATTCATGGCTGTAGGCGGTAAAGCCGACCAGATCAGGCCGAAAACGCGCGAGTTCACGCTCAAATACCTTGTTGGCAAAGCGGTATAAACGCAAATCGAGTACCCGCACTTCATGTCTTGACGGAATCGCGGCCGCTAGATAACCAAATTCCAGTGGCTCTAGACACTGAAAGCGTTGCAGACCCAGTACTGTCTGAAGATGAGCCTGGGGTTTAACCAATAGAATTCGCATTCATGTATCCTCAAGAGGCCAGGTGTACTGCTCAAGAATTGAGCATCCAGATATTTAAAGGCTAGTTGTCTTTATACAGGGCACAGTAAATTACGTCCGTTGTATCGGTATCAATGCCAGTGAGCGGAGCAGGCCAATGGGATACATACCGCGTTTAAGGAGTTTCCCCGCTACCATGACAACGATACGTGAAGTATCCCGCCATGGGAGGTAATGGCTGGAGCGAGCAATTTCAGGATAGATGGTTTTTACAGACACAGCGACTGGAAAAAAATTGTGATAGGCCGCCTCAATAAGAGCTTCGCTTTCAAAGACAAAACCCTGTCGCCAACCGTGTGGTGGGGGTAACGCGCGTATCAAAGCGGCAGGATAGAGCCGGAATCCAGATTGTGAGTCCTGGATGGGACAGCCTGCTGCCCAGGAAACCCAGAAATCTGCCGTTTGATTGGCAAAACGCCGCAATGGTGGGGCACATTCACGATTTTTCAAACGTGCGGCAATAATCACACGGTCTGTTTGATTTTTATGCGCGGCTACCAGCCGTGGAATATCCTCAGGACAGTGCTGACCATCGGCATCCAGCGTGATAATGGCTTTTGCGCCTTGATTCATGACGTAACACATGCCACGCCATAACGCTGCTCCCTTGCCTTGATTTTTTGATTGTCGCAGTACTACCGCACCGGCGGTAGCCGCCTGTGTAGCCGTATCATCGTTGGAGCCATCATCAACCACAACGACATGATCGATGTACTCAAGTGTTCGACGGACGATAGTCGAAAGTGTTGCGGCTTCATTGTAAGCCGGAATAACAACAGCAATTGGCACAATAAAAAACTCAACTTCAACGTTTTACCAAAATGCGGGTATGTGAATAAGCGCTCATCAGTTTAGGCAATACCACCATTGATACCAATAATCTGCCCGGAGATATAGCCCGATGCTTCAGTGGCTAAAAAGCCGACTAGCGCTGCGACTTCGGCAGGTGTTCCTGCTCTTTGCATCGGCACGAGACGTTTGATAGCGGTCGTATCAAACAGGTTATCTGTGGCCTGTCCGGCAATGATGCCGGGAGCGACAGCATTGACTGTAATGCCGCGTGATGCCAGCTCCAGCGCCAACGCTTTGGTGGCACCGTGCAGTCCTGCCTTGGCCGCCGCGTAATTGGTTTGGCCACGATTACCTATCATGGCCGTCAGTGAGGAAATATTAATGATGCGTCCCCAGCGTGTCCCGATCATCGGTAAAAGCAACGGCTGTGTCACATTAAAAAAACCATGCAAACAAACGTCAATAGGGGAGTGCCATTGTGAAGCTGACATACCTGCCATTGGTGCATCGGCATGGATGCCCGCATTATTAACCAGCACTTGAATGGAGCCGTTATCCAACAGTGTCGTCAACACATCACGGGTTTGTATGGTATCAGTGACATCAAAAGCTACGGTTTCCGCAGAACCTCCGGCAGCCTGAATTGTGTTCGCCATCGCAATTGCGCGTTCAGGGTGTTGGTGTGCATGGATAATGACATGTAACCCGTTGTGCCCCAATTGGGTACAAATAGCCTGACCAATATCACTGGAACCACCTGTGATTAATGCACGTTTCACATTTCAATCTCCACACTGAGCACCGTACCGTGACCTGCATCTAATCGAACAGATTGTGCTGTTTGTTGAGCAATGCCTTGTAAGAGTGGTAAACAGCGTGCTGCAGGATTGCCGATTCGTAATTGCTCCAATGCCATGTCATTCAATGTACATGCCGATCCGGTCGTATCGAGGTGGAGTCGCAATAATGCCAGTCGTTGTTTTGTTGCGACCGGGTTGAGCAGCAGGGCAACAGCAAAGGGTGCGATGATCCGGCGCTGCGCTGACAGGGGAAATGGCAGCGGTAGGTCGTAGGCAATCAGCAGTACCGGTTTCATTTCGGCTAACGCCAGCGTCGAAGCTTCCCGCAGACCGGCGACGAAGCTGCCGTCGTAGGCAGAAAGACTGGTGGAAGGCAGCTTGCAGCCGGTGGCAATCGACCAGTAACCCGCAGGAGTATTGTGTACCGAGTGATGGAACTGCGTGGGTGAAACAGGGCGGTCAGGTTGCAATAATGCAGTACAAATAGCGTGTACCACACTACTGTCACCGCCAGAGGATGCCAGTACAGTACATACCATTTGTGCATCTACGTGAGTTTGTGCGAGAGCTTCTTGGGCGACCTGCAACGCCAGTTTGATTGTCGCTGTGGTACGGCGGCGTTCATTAGCGGGTAATAATATGACAGTCGATTTGGGCATGGCTTCAGCGCGGTAGGGCTGTTCGCCGAGCAGGACTGCTTGACTCTCCTCCCAGCCGGCCAAACCAGGTGCACGCAAGCTTATGGCTTCAAGATACAGTGGATTCATGCCTTACATCTTTTCCAAATAGCAAGCTACAGTTTGTGCCTCCGAAGCCAAACGAATTACTCAGTGCCACTTTTAGCGGGTATTCACGGTTGTCCAATAACACACCAGCATGTAGCCCGGGATCGGGTTGATTCGTGTTCAGCGTGCCCGGCATGAGATTATGCGCTAGACAGAGCCAGATGAAGGCAGCCTCAGTGATTCCTGCCGCACCCAGGGTGTGACCGGTCCATCCCTTGGTGGAGCTGCAAGGTGTACCGGTACCGAATACGCGCAATACGGCTTGATCTTCAGCCGCATCATTGAGCGGTGTGGCGGTACCATGCAGGTTGATGTAATCGACATCAGCGGCCTGCAATCCCGCTCGCATCAATGCATGTTCCATGGCAAGTGCTGCGCCCAGGCCCTCAGGATGGGCGGCTGTCATATGGTAGGCATCACTGCTCTCACCATAACCGAGCAGCAGTGGTCGATGATCATAATCCGGTGTTGCCCATTCTAGCAGTGCAAAGCCGGCGGCTTCACCAATATTCAAGCCATCACGCCGAATATCCCAAGGGCGGCAAACCTGCCGGGAGACTAATCCAAGTGCATTGAAACCATACAGGGTGGTCAGACACAAACTGTCTACGCCACCTACTATCGCCGCATCACAAAAACCGGCTGACATATGTCGATGTGCTGAGGCAAATACTTTGGCGCTGGATGAACAGGCGGTGGAAATAACCAGCGCGACGCCATCCAGTTGCAGCCAGTGACGGGCAAGATTGGCAACTGAAAACAGATTGTGGGTATGCGCGTAGTCAAAATTGGCAGGTAAGTTGCCGGTTGCCGAATCGCGCTGTTGGTAGGCATGTTCGGTTGCGCCAATACCAGAAGTGCTCGTGCCTATGAAGATACCGATTCGATCTGAGCCATAGCGTTCACGGGCTGTACAGATTGCAGTGCTGAAATCGTCCTGTTCGAGAGCCAGCCGTGCCAGCCGATTATTCCGGCAGTCGAAGTTGGCCCACTTGCCTGTTAAAGGTTCATCTTCCAAACCGGTAACACGCCCGATCCAGGTGGGTAGCTCGGCATCCTCAAAATCACAATAGTGCAGCCCGCTTTTTCCATTTTGCAGCGCCGTCCATGCTGCTGCCTTACCACGTCCTAATGCATTGGTGAGTGTGAATGCACTAATCGCAAGGGGCTTGATGGCCATACGCAAAGGTTAATCCTGTTTCTATAGCAGTTACAACGTTTACTATGAAAAAAACCTGTATAAAAAAGAAGATATGGTTCAGACGTGTTTATGCTTGTCAGCAAGTAATATGGTGAGGTTATCAGCAAGTAATATGGTGAGGATTTTTAGGCAGTATTTGTTCACAAAATAGTCCTGCATCAGGAAAGCCATAACTATTTATCATTCACCCTTTTCAGGGAAAATAGCCGTAAGACAGCGTTACTGCTTTTTAGTCAGCTTGGTAGTACAAGGGGATAGTGTATTATTTTCCACCATTTTTTTTGCATCAAATGTGACGCTTTTCCATTTGGGGTGGCCTTCTTGCTGGAGCCAGGCCAAATTATCCATGATGGCTTTGGCTACTTTACCCATATGTGTACAATTAGCAGATGCCGTGGTGATTAAGATACTGCTAACATCCAGAGTTTTAACGGCTTTTTCTTGCCAGGGATAAGTGCCGGCAGGTAATTCGGTCGTTGTGTACAAATTGTCGGTAAATTTTTTATCTGACATGTCCTTGATCATCACCGGTATTAAATGCAATGTATCACTGGCCTTGATTTTTTTTGTCAGTACCTCGGTAGGCGCACCGACGACATAAAACACACCAGAAATTTCTCCTGCTCGCAAGGCACGAATAGCATCGTTGATATCCGTGTTAACCAAATCAGCAGCCTCAATGAGGTTCAGTTCCAGCAAGGTCATGGCTGTCACGCTGGTACCACTGCCAAATTCACCAATGGCAATTTTTTTGCCGTTAAGATCAGCCATTTTCTTGATATCAGCACTGACGAGCAAATGCACTTCTTCCTGATATAAAGGCAGCAAGGTACGTAAATTTTTAGATAATTGTTTTGCTTCATCATCCTCATTATCCAGCGCAACATTTATATACGCTATGACATCTTTTTGCGCGAAGCCTAGCGGGATACTGTTATAACGATTGACATCGGACACATTTTGCAAGGTTCCAGCGCTGGGTATTACAGTTAGATCAATACCATGCTTTGCCAATAGCTTTTCCATATCCTTGGCGATAGCAAAATACGTGCCATCTTCAGCGCCAGTGATAATGCTGAGCTTTACAGGCGCAGATGCGCTATCGGCAATACCGGTAATGGGCAGCGATAACAGTAAAAGCAGCAGGATAAGCCAAATGGGTTTCAATTGTTTCATAACATGATCTCCAGGCTGGAGCCGAATGGTCTTACTTTGATAAATGAGCCCGAAGCTATTGATTTTTTTAAAAGGTAGAGGTGTTGAGAACTATCCTTTTTTTACTAGGGTTATGTGATCTATGATGGCTGCAGGAATCCGGTATGTGAATATCAGGCCTGGCCAGGGTCATCATGACCGCCCGTTCAGACACAATAGGCGGAGCAATATTTTGCAGTCAACTGTGCTGGCGATGGTTCAGGCTGTCGGTGTCATATCCAGGCCCGGCAGCATCGACAGATCAAGCCGTTGTGCTGCACGTTCCCAGCCAATAGCATAAGGAATCATACCCAATAACGGTGCGGCTAAGCGAGTGCGTAGTGTATCCATATTCGCCTCGAAGCGTGACATCGCCGGATCAATTTGGTTGGCCACCCAGCCGGCTAGCGTCAAGCCGCGTCGTTCAATAGCTTCGACGGTTAGCAGGGCATGATTGAGGCAGCCCAGCCGCATACCCACGATAAGTACCACCGGCAATGCCAATCGCTGTGCCAGGTCGGCGGTATCATGCTGCGCATCCAATGGCACCAAGAAACCACCTACACCCTCGACCCATATGACGTCAGCGAGTGCTTGTAATTGTTGGAATGCCTGACAGACAGAATCTATTTTAATCGGGTGATTGGCTTCACGGGCGGCGATATGTGGTGCGATAGCCGGTGGGTAGCAAAAGGGATTAAACAACTCCAGAGGCGGCTGGATGGAGCTGGCTGACAGTAATTGTGTGACATCCTGATTACGGCCATCGTCCTCAACACCCGCAGCAATTGGTTTCATACCAACGGCGGTCCATCCCAACTGGCGCGTGGCATGTAACAGGGCACAGGTAACATAGGTTTTACCGGCTTCCGTATCCGTTCCGGTCACGAAAAATGCTGTTTTCATACTATTGAGTGGTCCAGGTCAATCGGGTTTTTCTCAAAACACTAGCGTGTGGCAATCAGCCAGATGGCATCATAACTCAGCGGTAATCCTTCGGTTTCGCGCAACTGTTCATAACGTGCATTGACGGCCTGCCACACGGTCCGGCTAAATGGGGCAGGGCGGCGTTCCTTGACTTCGCGCGCACCGACCGCCTTGACACGATGAAGCAAGGTTCTTAAGTCGGGATAATAGCGACGCACGATATGCCGTTGCCAGATACGAACAGTCCAGCCATTGGCTTGGCATGTCTCCCACAATTGTTCTGGGGAGGCTATCGACAGCACATGACTGTACTCATCAATATCTGCGAACGCATGGCGTAGCTCAGGAAAATTATTGGTTCCCAATGTCGCAACCGCCAGTACACCATCTGGTTTAAGCACACGACCGGCTTCTTCCAGACAGGATCCTGGATCATTCCATTGCCAGGCCAGACTTGACCAGTACAGATCAAAACAATGGTCAGTAATCGGCAAGGATTCGATGTCAGCACATACCAGCGATACATCGGCTGAACTGTGGTGTAGACATGAGTAAGCCTTTGCCAGCATTGCTGGCGCAAAATCAATCAGCATTAGCCGTGCCTGCGGCCAGCGTTGGGTCAACCAGTAGGTTCCATATCCAGTACCGCAACCGGCATCCAGAATTGATCTGGCATCAAGCTCAAGAGGGGCCTGTTCAAAATAGCGGGCGAGTTGATCACAAATTTGCCGCTGTACATCAGCAGCGTCATCATAGCTGGTTGCTGCCTGATCAAATGCCCGACGAATACGCTGTTTGGGCGGCAATCGAATCGTTGAGTTAGCGGCTGTCGCTTGTGGTGCAATGTTGGAGTGCAGTAATGAGCGCATCAATCTGGGTTTCGTTATGAGCGGCGGACAGTACAATACGAAGTCGCGCTGTACCATTGGGCACGGTCGGCGGGCGAATAGCCGGTACCCAAAAACCTTGTTTAAACAAGTACTCTGCTACATTAACAGCGGCATTATTATCACCAATAATCAGTGGTTGAATGGCTGTTTGCGACGGCAGTAATTGCCAGGGCAGGTTTGTCAATCCCGAGCGTAAGCGGGTTATTAGCCGTTGCAAATGGGCACGTCGTGCATCACTGGCAGCAATCAGCTCCAAACTGGCAAGCAGTGTAGCGGCAATGATTGGGCTGGAAGCTGTCGTAAAAATATAGGGTCGCGCACGTTGTATGAGCCACTCAACGACACGCTGGTCGCCGGCAACAAAAGCGCCGGCAACACCCGCAGCCTTGCCTAGGGTGCCCATCATGATCAGGCGTGGTGAAGGCGGTAATCGATACGCATTGATGCTGCCACGGCCTCCTGTACCCAGGACACCAAAGCCATGTGCATCATCAATCACCAGCCAGGCATCATAACGTTCCGCGAGCGCAAACAGTTCCGGCAACGGGGCGCTATCGCCATCCATACTGAATACCGCATCACTCAGGATCAGCTTGCAACGCACCTTGCTGCGTTCTAATCGTTGTGCCAATGCCCGGGTATCGTTATGTGGATAACGTATATGCTCGGCTCTTGCCAGCAAAGCCGCATCGATGAGTGAAGCATGATTTAATTTGTCAGCAAAAATAGCACCGTTACGCCCCACCAGGGTCGGGACGATAGCCAGGTTTGCCATATAACCTGTGGTAAAATAAAGAGTTCGCTCGCGCTGGACAAACTCGGCCAGCTTATCTTCGATGTTCTTGTGAGGTCGCAAGTGACCACTGACGACATGTGAGGCACCACTGCCGACCCCCCAACGTTGGGCAGCTTTCTGGGCAGCAGTAATCAGCGTGGGATGATTTGCCAGGCCAAGGTAATCATTACTGCAGAAGGCCACTATCTGCTGGCCGTCGACGACAGCTTCTACGCCGCAGGGTGAATCCAGAATGCGGCGGCGACGTAACAAGCCCTTGCCGGCAAGTTGGGCCAGACCGCTTTCCAGTTCGTCATAAATCATGCCAGTGCTGCATCCAGTGCGTAAACGGCACGCTTGGCGAGTAGCTCAGCCTCATCATCATCAAGAATGTACGGCGGCATAAAGTAAACTGTGGTGGCAAGTGGTCGCAAAAATAGTTCCCGCTGTAGCGCTTCACGGAAGAAACGCAATCGAAAGTCCGGGATGGTGGTATCAATATCCACTGCCCAAATCATGCCACAATGCCGAAAATGCCGCGCTTGGGGGTGTTTGACCAGGGAGGCAAGCAGGCTGGTGAAGTGTTTGGCGAAACGCCGATTACGTGCCAGTACGTCATACTCGGCGAACATATCCAGCGTGGTGAGTGCTGCACGACAGGCCAGCGGATTGCCTGTGTAGGAGTGCGAGTGGAGAAAACCGCGTGTTACTTCATCGTCATAGAAAGCGTCGTATAGGGTGTCGGTGCACATCACGACGGATAAGGGCAAATAACCGGCAGTAATACCCTTGGACAGGCAGAGCAGGTCGGGACGAATCCCCGCCTGTTCATGCGCAAACAGGGTACCGGTACGGCCAAAACCGACCATCACTTCATCGCAGATCAGATGGACGGCATGGCGGTCGCACAGTTCCCGTGCCAGACGCAGATACTCAGGATCGTACATCACCATGCCACCAGCGCCTTGCACCAGAGGCTCGATGATCAAGGCTGCGATGGTGTGGTGATGTTCCGCTAGATAGGTGTCCAGCGCCGCCGCTGCGTGACGGGCGACATCAATGCCGTTCTCACCTTCTTTTGCCTGGCGGGCATCGGGTGAAGGGGCAATAGCGGCATTACGCAATAGCGGTGTGTAGGATGCCTTATACAATCCGACATCACTGACGCTCAGCGTTCCCAGCGTTTCGCCATGATAGCTGCCGGCCAGACAGATAAATTGGTTTTTCTCTGGCTTGTCGTGGTTATGCCAGTAGTGTGATGACATTTTTAATGCGATTTCCACCGCTGACGAGCCATCTGAGGCATAAAAGCAATGCCCTAGTGTGCCTTTGGTCAACGCCGCTAGCCGTTCGGATAACTCAACCACAGGTGCATGGGTAAAACCGGCAAGAATGACATGCTCCAGTCGATCCAATTGATCTTTGATTGCGGCATTGATACGCGGATTGGCATGTCCAAATAGATTGACCCACCAGGAGCCTATTGCATCCAGATAGCGTCGCCCCTCAAAGTCGTATAGCCAGGCGCCTTCACCGCGCTCTACCGGGATAAGTGGTAATACACCGGTGTCATGCAGTTTCATTTGGGTGCAAGGATGCCAGACAGCGGCGCGACTGCGCTCCAACCAATCAGTGTTTTTCATAGCGTGGTGATGACTCAGATGCCGTGCAGACCCAGCTTTTCGAGTAGTGCATTGTCGCTGGCGATTTGCGGATTGCTGGTTGTCAGTAGCTGGTCGCCGTAGAAAATGGAATTGGCTCCAGCCATGAAACACAAGGCTTGCTCAGCTTCACTCATTTGCTCGCGCCCGGCCGACAAGCGTACAAAGCTGTGTGGCATGGTGATGCGAGCCGCTGCAATGGTGCGGATGAAATCGAAGATATCAACAGCATCGTTACCGGCCATAGGCGTGCCGGGGATGGGTACCAGGTTGTTGATGGGCACTGATTCTGGCTGTGGATCAAGGCTGGCCAGTTGCGCGATCAGACTTGCACGGTGCTGGCGTGATTCACCCATCCCGATAATACCGCCTGAACAGATTTTGAGGCCAGCCTCGCGCACACTTTGCAGTGTGTCGAGACGGTCTTGATAGGTGTGAGTGGTGACAACTTCCTTGTAGAACTCAGGTGCGGTGTCCAGGTTATGGTTGTAGTAGTCCAGCCCCGCTTCCTTCAATTGTTCAGCTTGATCATCTTTAAGCATACCGAGGGTGACGCAAGTTTCCAATCCCAGTGCCTTTACAGCACGTATCATACTCAAAACAGGCCCCATATCTTTGGTTTTGGGGCCTCGCCAGGCTGCACCCATGCAGAAGCGGCCTGCACCTTTTTCCTTGGCAGCTTTTGCGGCAGATACCACGTCATCCAGCGACATTAAGTTTTGGTTTTGCAACTCGGTTTTGTGGCGTTTGGACTGTGAGCAATAGCCACAGTCTTCGGAGCAATTACCGGTCTTGATCGATAATAGTGTTGAACGCTGCACCGCTGTAGGATCAAAGTTCGCCCGCAAAACCTCATGCGCCCGAAACAGTAATTCGGTAAATGGTAACTCAAACAGATCCAGAACCGCTTCAGCACTCCAAGCAGTGGATTCTTGAGGAAAAGGAACAGACGAGACAGGCTGGGTTGAAATCGCTGGATTATTCATCGTTAGTAGTTCTCGAAAATAAACTGAAGCATTGCTCGGTGAAATACGCAGTGATACATCTTGGCTGTATAGGGGTGTATGTGCTGGATTAGCTAACCTGGCAATGACACCCTGTCAATAATACCCAAGATAGCATGCTTGCTCTGGAAAACCAGAATTTATGCTTGCATGGCCAATCCGTGTTTTTTCGGAAAATACCTCCGCAGTAATTCGTTGCTGTTCTCGCTCAGCCCTCTTTGCCAAGGCTGACAGGGTTTGGCAAAAGTAAATCCGACAACCGGTAGTCCTCAAATGCGAGTGCTTATTAAGCGAGGGTTGCCTGCTGACACCTGGTATTGTGATGGTGTACAAAATACCAAATTACGCTGATATGATTTTCCATTATTTTGGAAAAAGACAGGGTTGCTCTCACGAAGCGCGAGACCTTTTGGCGTAAGAGGTACAATGAAATCGCTCAATGCGATGGGTTTGCCCCGTTTCCTTGCCAACGGTACGATGGTGCTGGCATGGAAACACCTCGTTATACGCTGCCCAAAAATCAGTGTAACTGACCACACATTGACGATACACAGCGGGTAATGCATACCACAGAACCTTTAGCCCCTTCTCGACGCCGATCCCCACGAAAATACCCGCGATCTCTTTGCTGTCCTTGCCAATAGCGAGCCAAACCCATTGCTTATTCTGCTTATGCCTTACAAAAGACCAGGGTTCATCACATTCGATGATTAAGCACCCTGTTTGCTCGTTTTTATATCGACCGCTCTGGGCGTTTGAGCGTATAGGAGTCCGACACGCCGACCACCCGCGCAATCCCTGCCAACGAAATCCGTTCCAGCAACAGCTTGTTAATCAGCCGCCCGGTCTCCGGTGAGGCGGGTAAGATCAGAAAAATTACATTGGCTCTGCCAGAAATAGGCTAGTCAGATCTGCGAATGGTTCACATGAGTCCTTGGCCATATTCTGTTAAGTGACTATGGAGCAGGCTACTTAAGACAGATTCAGGATTCATGTGTCCTGGTTGCCGCAATGTGCCAACAAACTTTTCCGACTAAGGCTTTGGATGATTGCCAGCCTAAAGTAAAACTGTCAATGCTGGCGGGGTTATCACCGGTAAGCAGTACCCGATTCTGGTGATCAATCTGTGCAATACGCTTGATGAGAATGCCAAGATCAGGATGGTTTACGATCACGACATCTCCGGTATTATAACAGGTTGTATACCAGCTGAAGCTGATGACGTAATCGTTATGATGAAACGTCGGGGACATGCTCTGTCCCCGAATCTTATGAATTCGCAGACCCATTAAATCGTTAAGTCGCGCTTATCCAAGTTTCGGATAGACGACTTGTTGATTTGGTGGGTACGGACACTCAGCGGTGAACGTGTCAACCCCCTTGGTCGCCCAGAAGCTGGCAGCAAATTCGTTGACCAGGGCCAACAGCTTTTCACCTGGTTCGCGTGTTATGTGCTGTTTGCAGGCAGAAGCAGCCAACATAATATTATGTACCAGCGTGTGGGTTTCAGGAAATTGTTCAAGCTGTGGTTGTTTAAAGTAGTCACCCCAAATAATACGGACTTCTTCTTTTACCTTGGTAGCATGTATTTCCTTTTCATATACCAAACGGCCCAGTTGTGCCTGATCAGCCAGGGTGAGCTCACCCTTATCGCCGATTTCCTGAATCAAGTCGATAAAACGGATGACACTTAAAGCAGCAATCTGGGCGATTTGCGGATCGTAGATTTTGCATGGAATGTCACAATGTGCATCAGCAGTGTCAAATTTTATGGCGTTATCCAGCATGTTGAACAATGAATGGATCATTTTTAGCTTTCCTTTTTAAGGTGGCTTTCTTTAGGGAACCTCATTGGAGGTAAGGGCATAAAGTTTTTATGGTTAAATCCATGCCGTTTGACGTGATGATTTAATAATGCGGCACAGGTTCAGTTTCACCTTCCAGTAAGACATTTCGGCGTTCAGTATCACATATCCAGGTACAATATAGCGCCTTGGATGAGCTGATGCACTCGGCATGATTTAACTTTTGTCTTGCCAGCTTTCCTTTCACAAGATACGGATTCGCAAAATTACCTGTCCATTGTTTACCCGGCCTGGGCTACCGGGGTTGCGGAAAGCCTCCATCTTTTGGATCGGGGAGGGTGGGTGCGGATGCCGAAGGTGCCCTGATACTGCCCCTATTGCAGAGAGCAGTCTACGGTGGCGGGCGCGCCGAAAGTAACCGCCTGTCAGAAACGGGAAGGCGAGTCCTGTGGGGGTATGCGGTTGTGCCGAGCGCACAAAATCCCCTTCGGAGATAATACGCGAAAATCAAGTTAATCATCTCCGGGTAGCCTTGGAGCAGGAACTTACCGAAGCGACTTCAGGACAGCGTAATGCCGTCCTGAAGTGCCGCAGGAACCATCTTTGAGGATGGAGAGGATGTCAGAAGCCACCCTCGGTAAGCTTTTTCGGATCCAGTAATTGCTCCAGCTCAGTGCGGGAGATATCAGTGTTTTCTTCTGCAACGTCAATAATCGGACGTTGTTCCCGATAGGCTTGTTTGGCGATATCGGCGGCTTTCAGATAACCGATCAAGGGATTAAGCGCCGTGACCAGGATTGGATTCTTGTGAAGTGCTTCCTCAAGCTGGGCAGTATTCACGGTGAAGGTAGTGATAGCTTTATCTGCCAGGAGGTGGGCAATATTGCTCAGTAATTCGATGCTGTAGAGCAGGTTCGCGGCAATCAGTGGCAACATGACGTTTAGCTCAAAGTTGCCCGATTGTCCGCCGATGGTAATGGCCGCATCGTTACCGATAACCTGCGCGGCAACCATCGTCGCTGACTCAGGAATCACCGGGTTAACCTTGCCCGGCATGATGGAAGAACCTGGCTGCAATGCTTCCAGGGAAATTTCCCCCAGACCAGCCAATGGGCCCGAATTCATCCAGCGCAGATCGTTAGCAATCTTTATGATCGATACCGCAGTGGTTTTCAGTTGCCCCGACAGGGCAACAGCGGTGTCCTGGGAGCTGAGCCGGGCAAACAGGTTCTCGGCGGGCGTGAATTGAATATCAGTGAGCTTGCTGAGGTGTTTACTGAAAGTCGCTGCAAATTCGGGGTGGGCATTGATGCCTGTACCGACTGCGGTGCCACCCTGGGCCAGAGCTTGAATACTTGGTTGCAGGGCCTCCAGATGGGCAATATTCTGGCGAATCTGGGCGGCCCAGCCCAAAAGCGGCTGATCCATGCGTACCGGCATCGCATCCATCAGATGGGTACGCCCGGTTTTGCATAAGTCGGTCAGGGTTTCAGCCTTCTTTTCTATGGCTTCAGCCAGATGGGTCAGTGCCGGAAACAGTTTGTTGTGTAATTCCAGTGCCGCACTCACATGAATTGCAGTTGGGATCACATCGTTGCTGCTTTGGCCGAAGTTGACATGGTCGTTGGGACTTACGGCCGCCCCATGACGCTTGCTCGCCAATTGGGCAATGACCTCGTTGGCGTTCATATTGGAACTGGTGCCAGAACCCGTTTGAAAAATGTCCACCGGAAAGTGCTGCATCACAGTCGAATCCTGGAGCAGTTCTTCACAAACTGCTGCTATCGCGTTCGCCATTGAGGATTCAAGGCACTCAAGTTCACAATTGGCTCTCGCTGCCGCTGCCTTGATCATCAGCAAGGCCCGGATAAAAGCAAGGGGCATGGGGCGACCACTCACCGGAAAGTTATCAACCGCACGTTGGGTCTGTGCGGCATACAGGGCATTGACCGGGACTTCAAGCTCACCCATACTGTCACGTTCAATTCGGGTTTCACTCATTTCGGGTTCCTTTGTTATATTCAATATTTTTTGCTTTACAAGAAATAATCACTCAGCGTATAGAGCGCGTATCGAAGGTGGTGAACCTGCGCTTGCTGTTCACTGGATTGCGCTAACTGTTCCATCACCTGTAAAGGGTGGTAAATATTATCCAGGCATAGGCATCGCCAGTGTTGTGCGACCGTCGTGTCACAGATCGTATCTAACAGTGTGTTAAAGAGTTGGAGATGTAGTTGCCACGCCCCTGCTTTTGAATGCTCTTTGGCTTGTTGCGTACCCATGTCAAGGTATTGGTATAAAAGATGGGGGTGATCTGGCTGAGAACCGTATCGAACGGCCGCTTCCAATGCTTTGAATTGACAATAAAAAGCCTGATTTGGCATCTGTTTTTGCCATTAAATTCAAAAAATAGTAATGATAATGATTATCATTTATATTATTGTTTGCTTGATTTTGTCAAGAAACCTGTTGAGATCAGGTTTGAGTGCCTTGCAGGGTCGCATCCTGGCGTTGGGTAGTGACGAACACGTCTCTAATGAAAATTGTAAAAATCATTCTTGGTTTTTACTTTCCCTCCAACGCTGTATTGAGAAGGAATTAAAATCGATTATTCTTAAATCAGTGGCGTAGCAGCAAAATGTGGGGATTAACTCAGCGTTGAAAGGGTTGATGCCTGGATCATCTATACTTGTTAATATGCAGGAGTTACGCAGTTGACGCTCATTTGGTAAGCGAGATGAGTTTCAGACCACTATTATGTTGTACTCGATCCTGCCAACTGCGTAACTCCTAATTTTTATATCCATGAGTTATGAACTGGAGGATTTTATGCTTCGGATAACATCATTCTTTGCAGCAGGTTTGCTGGCTTTAACCAGTCTGTCCGCACAGTCTGCCTGTGATTTCACCATTGAAGTCAATGACACCCTAAAGTTTCCAATAAAGGAAATGGTGGCGGAATCCACCTGTGAGGCAATCAATGTAACGATCACGCACACAGGCAAAATGCCGAAAACAACGATGGGGCACAATTGGGTGCTCTCTAAGACTCAGGATATACAAGCGATTGCCATGGATGGCGTGAATGCCGGACTGGATAATAACTACCTCAAGCCAGACGATACCCGTGTGTTGGCTCATACCAAGATTGTTGGCAGCGGTGAAAGCGACAGCATCAGTTTTTCACCCGGCAGTTTGACCCCGGGCGAGGATTACAGCTTCTTCTGCTCTTTTCCAGGACACTGGGCGGTCATGGTGGGCAAATTTGTACTCAAGTAGCCAATTTTGACACAGTTGTTAATGCCTAATATCTGGGGCTGACACCTATACACCTTATGCGTCCGTTGCAGCGTCGCCTTGAACCGAATGTGGTGGCGCTCTGACGGGATGCTGTCGGCCAGGTTGAGCGTCAAGCAGGGATATTGGCGGTTAGTGGTGCGACGGTGCACAAACCCCACGCAAAGGAAATAGACTGTATGCAGCGGTATTGGTCGGGCAAGCACCACGCAGTCGCTACTTGATTGCCCTGTTGTGGATGGAAAGGGATTGCTATGTGCCGTGGGCTATCGAGTGTACGACAAGGCAGGCGATACCCTGGCCAGATATGATTATTTTCAAGTGCTGCTGGAAATGGCGCATGAACGACCTTATTCCAGAGTGCGTGGTGTTGTGGTAGCGGGTACAACAGCCTGGGTATAATCAGGATGAAAGCTGCGTTTTATTGCATGACCACGAAGGGGCGGATGATAAAGAATTGGCTGCTCTTGCTGCAAAAATCTCGAGAAAACGCATAACAAGGAATCTTTAAGGGATAGAGGAAGAAAGGCTGCTGTTTGTGACACAATGCCTGATTTTGGCGTTGCTGTGGGCGACGCTACACACCCGCGAGGCAACGGGCAGGTGGGTTCTATCCGCATGTTGTGTAGTACTACACACCGCACAACAACGCGAATTAAACCGAAATTAGAAATTGCTTGCAAAGCCTTCAGCTTATCCACTACCCCGTTAGTAATCAAAAAAATGAAGTCGTATCTGCTGAATAATCTTGTCAGAGGCATTCGCACTTCACCATTTTGTGCGCCATTAAAGGCATGGTTATTCGTGCCAATATACTGTCTTGTAGCTGTGGCTGTTGGTTTTTCCAGTAATTTGTTGAAGCTTGAGCTATTAAACTCGGAATTGGCACCGTTGTTGCCGTTTACATTATTTGTTTTTCCGTCGTTACTGGAAGAAGCTTTCTTCAGGGGGATTTTAATACCAAACAATGCCCTGAAATCAGGAAAACTAAAAGTGATTGGCTATATCATTATAAGTACAGTGGCGTTCGTGGTTTGGCATCCTTTAAATGCGCTTGCAATAAATAAATCGGCAATTCCGCTGTTTTTGAATCCGTGGTTCCTAATGATTGTTTTTGCACTCGGCATTGCTTGTGCGTATAGCTATGTGGTTTCACGTTCTATTTGGGTTCCTGTCATTATTCACTGGGCCACTGTAGTAGTTTGGGTATTTTTCCTTGGCGGCAGGAATCTTGTTCTTGAGGTTTGAGAACCTAATGTAAAGAATCTAAAAAACAGCCACAGCAGGGGTGATGCTGGGCGGATTAGAATCTGGTCGGCGCTGTGTGGTTTTTTCATAATTTTTTGTCAAGCCTGCTATTACACAACTGGCAACAAGGTTAGAGCGCCAATTGTCTCAAAAGCGGCAACATATCTCGCTGTAACTCCCCTCTAAACTAATATCGTCTCAACGTAGAAATTTCTATAATTGAACCAGAGCTAAAGGTGTTTTGGTAGCCTTCAAATGCGAGTGCCTATTAAGTGAAGATTACCTGTTGACACCTGGTATTGTGATGAAATCCAACATTCAGGAGAATATGATGATAAAAAACTCATCAGTTGCTGTTTTTATCGATGTGGAAAATATCCATTACTCGACACTCAATCATTATTCAGAAACACCCGATTGGTCTTGGGTGGTTGATGCCTGCAAAAAATTTGGAAGGATTTCTTCCATACAGGCATTTGGCGACTGGATAGAATTTTCAAAAGAAATCCCGGAAATTCAAAATAATGGTATTCAACCTGTTTTTGTACCTTTATCCCAGGATGGTAAAAGCAGCCTGGATTGCTATCTGACGGTTTCAGCAATGAAGTTGTTTTTTCAAAATAACGCTATTGATACACTAATACTCGCATCTGGTGATCGTGACTATATACCTTTGATTGCAGAACTGAAGGCGCTTGGAAAAACTGTTGTTATATTGGCTATACCGGATAGTTTATCCAAAGATCTGACCAGAATTGTAGATGATGTGATCGCGTATAAGCCGAAAAATTCAGGTAAGCCATATGGCCAGATTAGTGTGGAATCTGATAGAAAAAGACTGCAGGAATATGTTATTAGTACTGTAAGGGAGCTAGAAAAAGATTCACTAAATGATCGGTGGGTTAATTTGGCTAGTATCGGTTTGGCTCTAAAGCGGAAGGATGCTACATTTAGCCATACCAGATACGGCTACGCCAAACTGGTTGAGATGCTGGATGATATTCCACAGATAGAGATAAAGTACGATAATTATGAGAAAACAGTTGCGCTGGCAAAAACGATTGTTGGTGAAACAGCTAAACAGGAGCACGAAGTACTAACCGGTGCGATCATCAATATTAAGGAAGGGTATGGTTTTATAAGGCCGGATGATGGTACAGAAAACATATTTTTCCACCACGGAAAATTATTAAATGCCAACTTGTGGGAATTAAATGTTGGCGATAAAGTGTCATTTAATACATATAATACTGAACGTGGGCCAAGTGCTGAGAATGTTAAAAAACAAACTTAATAAAGCAAATTCAGTCGAGATATGCTGTGAGAGAATTAAGTGATAAAACGGCTTTTTAAACCAAGTCGGCATTGATGAAAACACTATAGTGGTACTGGATAGAAGTGTAACCAGTTAAAACAGATGGAAGCATGATTCAGATACTGCTCTGAATCATGCTTCTATAAAAATATGAATACAAAGATATAAGATAAAATAGGATGATAATTAATTATTTTGCCTGGGAATTAGAGGTATCCGCCTGTTGAAACACTTCGACCAGTGCGTTACCTTCGGTATTGCCAACACCACTCACAATGGCTGTATAGGGGCCAGGATCGAGTGTGATAAGTATGGCGGATTCCGAGGGATATTCCGGTGCTTTTCGGGTTGCTCGTATTGCAGCTTCTTGAGTTTGTTGCCAATTATCATTCTCGGCAATAAATGCACCTTGGACTGTTGTTAAGGTGATACTCGGATCATTAAGTACTGAGGGAACATTTGCTTGTGCTAATGCGGGACCAATAGCACGAATGAGTACTTGCTGAGGACCATTGCCGCCGATGATAAAACCGGCAATCATGACACTGTAACCCGTTCCAACCCAACCACGGGTGGAGATGTTTGCTAAGGGTACAGTGGGGGCATTGATTTCATATACTTCGACCAGTGCATTACCCACAGTATCATTGACACCACGGACAATTGCAGTGTAAGGGCCAGGTTCAAGTGTTGTCAGGATAGCCGACTCCCGATTGTTGGAGGGCGCTTTACCTGTCGCTCGTATTGCGTCTGCCTGGGTCTCTTGCCAATTATTATTCTCAGTGATGAAGCGGCCATGCACTGTTGTTAAAGTCATCATCGGATCGTTAAGCACCGAAGATACACCGGCATTGGCCAGCGCGGGGCCGATAGCACGGATAAGCACTTGTTTAGGGGCATTGCCGCCAATAATAAAACCAGCAATCATGACACTGCCACCTGTGCCTACCCAGCCGCGAGTAGACAGGTTGACCAGTCGTCCGGTTAATGGTGTCGGTGGGGCAACACTGCTGCGAAAATCAGCAATGGCGCTACGGGTATTATTAATGGAGAGTACGTTATTAGCGGCGTTGTTTGCTGTTTCGCTGATGCCGCAAGGGATGCCTTTGCAGGTGATGGCGGGGTTGGAAAATTTGCCGATTTCTGGATCAATATAGCTCATTACTGTGCCAAATGTACCAGCAATACCGTAGCCGTAAGAGTAGGGGTACACGCCGGATATATCAGCATTAGCGCGATCATGAGCGCTGCCCATTAAATGGCCTAGTTCGTGAGTCAACGACAAGTCAGAACAGTAATATGCAGAGCCATCGACATCATCACCATCATTGACAACAGCATAGGCATATTGACTTAATAAAGGCTGACCTCCTGAGCCGATAACCCAGGCCGTGCCGCAGCTACTACCTGTGGTAGCTGCGCGAAAGGGGCGCAGGAGTGCAACTAGATCAGCGCCGTGGGTATTACGCAGATCGGCTACACTTGAAAAGACACCGGTCCCATTTGTTAGTGCCTTAAGTAGAGTGCTGTTAGATTCGGTGCCGTTATAGTTAATCTGTTGTTTGTGTGCCAGACGTAAATTGACATGAATGCCGCTGTCAAGATAGGCTTGATTGGACAAGGCAATCAATTGGTCGATCCGGGTAGATAGACCGTTACCGAGCCGACTGGCCAAGTCAGGGGTATAAAGTACCAGGACATCAATAGTGCTTGATGTTGTGTTGGTCGTAGTTATAGGGGCTTGGGCAGCTGCGCTTTGTTTAAGGTGGCGGCTTTGCTTTTGTTGTACAGGTGGTGCAATGCCATCGTTTGCGCCAAACCCAACGGGGCTGAGTCCGGCCGCTTGAGCATCAATCAGCCATTCACCTGTGGCATTGGATTTGACCATAAAGAGTCCTTCAGGAGTCAGAATCCGACCGGAAAGGCCATCTTCACCAAAGGTAATCATTGCACGGTAGTCATCACCCTGATCTTTGAGTGATCCTGTCCAGGTGGTATTGCCGCTAGCGTGTTGGGTGCGCTGATCAAAAACAACTGTATAACGTGTACCGCGTGGAGAAGAAAAGTAGACCTCAGTCCCTGGTTTTAGGTGTGCTAGTGCGCGGTTAAACAGAATAGCCTGCCAACCTGCTTGAGAGGCCCTGGCTGGTGAAGCCTGCTTATTCGCCACTGGCAAAAACAATTCCATGCTGTTGGGTGTTTTGTTCATCTCGTTGCCAGCGGCAGCTGCAAACGGAGAGGTAATAAGCAGTATCAGTGTAAAGACCATTATATAGCTGTAGTGTTGAGGCTGTATAGTCAATGATACAGGTCGGTATGATGTGGTGTGCATGGTAGTCAAAACGTTTTCTCCGGTTATTAGGTTTGCTTCTGATGGGGTCAAAGCTGATCATAGAGTAGACAAAATATTAATTACTAATAAGTTACATATATGCCAGTGATGAGTTCACCCACTGGTTTTTTGAAAAGGTTGCTTGAAAATAGTTCGCTATAAAAGGCTGCTGTACAAATATGATGATATTGTAATATATTTGAGTCAATGTAACAATTTTCATGGCGATCCTGATGAAGGGTCAAAATTGGAAAAGCTATACCTTATCGCTGGCAATGTGGGCAGAAGTAGCTGGCGCGTTGACCAATCCGCTGCTGTTGAATAGCTGTTCCACAAGCCGTACAGGGCATTTGTGCCCGTCCATAGACCCGTAAGGCTTGTTTAAAATAGCCGGCTTCGCCATTGACATTAGTAAAATCGCGCAATGTGGTGCCGCCTTGGTCAATAGCCTCTTCCAGGACATGGCGGATAGCACCAGCCAGGCGTTTGTATTCAGCACGTGTAACTTGCCCGGCCGCTCGCCGTGGATTGATCCCTGCTGCAAATAGCGATTCGTTCGCGTAAATATTGCCTATACCAACGACGATTCGATTGTTCATAATGAAATTTTTTATTGCCACACTGCGTCTTTGAGCACGACAGTACAGGTAGGTCTCTGAGAATGCTTCACTTAGCGGTTCCGGACCCAGCTGACACAGTAAAGGGTGTGTTTCCGGTGGTGCTTCTGTCCATAGCAACACACCAAAACGACGGCTGTCATTAAAACGCAGGCTGTGCCCATTACGTAACACCAGATCAACGTGATCGTGTTTTTGTAGCGGGGTGTTCGATGGCAACAGACGCAACCGGCCGGACATACCTAAATGAAAAATGGCTACCCCTGTTTCTACATATAGCAGCAGGTATTTAGCACGTCGTTGCAGGTGCTGAATGGTTTGGCCCTGCAATTGTGCCCGTAATTCCACCGATATTGGCCAACGCAGTTGGGGCTGGCGGATTATCACCTGGGTGATGGCCTGACCTGTTAAGCGTGGTGCAAGGCTGCGCCGAATGGTTTCAACTTCAGGTAATTCCGGCATTATTCAACTTTGGTTGTTGCTGGTGGCCCAGCGGGTTCTGGAGGTGGCGCTAAAAAACTGCTGGCAGCACTTGTTAGTAACGGGTAGAACACATCAGGACATAGGTAAACTGTTTTACCAACTTGTAAATAACGTTGCCCGTCAATCGATGTGATAGCACTAAAAAGCACGCGCTTTTGGTTGATCCATAATTGCAGGCCAGGCGGTTTCAGGTGCAATTTCTCCAAATTCAATTCGGTCACTGCGTAGTGTAACGGGCAGTGTATTTCACCTAAGCGCAGGATGGCATCAATCAAAATGGGGTTCGCCCGGCCATGCTCAGGTCTGCTCATCTGCCAACGGTGATTGCGGCGTTCAAACGCTAATGTCGATTGCTGGGGGCGTTCGATTCGGATTTGTTTTACTTCGTTGGGGTTCAATGGCAGTAAGGGTAAAGTTGTTGCTGGGGGAGTTTTCTGAAAAGGTTCCATAATAATAATGGCTGTTAATAGTATGACCAGCACTAATAATCCTAGATTGCACCACTGTCGTTGTGCCAGTGCATCCATTTAACGCCGTCTCCGATAAAACCAGATCAGCCAGCCACTGCCTAATAATACGCCGGGTAATCCAAACAGGAATAATGCTGCGAGCAAAGCCAGCGTATGTTCCGAAAATTCCAGGTAAGGATCATTGACGATGCGAGATGGAATAGTAACTAACACATCATCCATAATTAACCAGTTAATTGTGTTTAGTCCCAATTCCAGGTTTGCACCATTACCTAAATAGGTATTTGACAAAAAATCACTATCACCAATAATCACAATCCGTTGTTCATTATCATTTGAGGAGCCGCTTGAATGTGGGCGAGATAATGCAACAGCGACGGTTAATGGCCCGGAATGCTCGGCATTGTCCGGGTTAAAACGTGCTGCTTTATCGGGAGTACCCGTTTCTGTCCATGCACTCGGCTGACTGCGCAAAAGCGCTGATGCAGCCCATTTTTTATTGGCATGAACATGCAATGCTACCGTTTGCGGGAGTAAGGTCAATGTGTGCAAACCATTCGTGATTGAGTGTGGATCGTAATCAGCAATGGGGATAAACGTGGGATTGTCGATACCCAAATCAGAGGCGCCAGGATCAATCACCGTACCGGGCAATATTCGTATGCCCAGCATTGTGGCTAATGGTTTCAGACCTGATTTATCGTGGATATCGAGTAGCCATAGCAGATGGCCACCTTGTTTTATGTAGTTGAGTAGCGCTTGAGTTTCAGTTGATGATAACGGTATTTGCGGGTCAGCAATAATTAAGGTATCTGTGTCAGTGGGAATGACTGATTCCTGAGATAAGTTGATAGACTGTAGTCGAATGCCTGTTTTGAGTAATTCTTTTCCAAAATTACCGAGATCGTGATTGGCGATACCTAGCAATTGACGTTCACCATGACCTTCAAGAAAGCGCACCAGGCGATTCTTTTGTCGGCTCAGCCGTTGCAGGGATTGTGTGAGGGTCTGCTCACTGATTTGCCGAACCCGCTCACCACGACCCTGGTACTCAAGATATAGCTCACCATCAGCCGTGATGCCCAGTTCCCGTATCTGTTGTGGCAGCGTGTCGGGATTGACAAAGTAGAGTTCCATATCCGTCTTATGTCGCCGGTAGCGTGCTATCAGGCGGGTGATTGCTTGGCGCAATGCAGGATTATCACGGGTATAGGCGGTTACCTTGATCGGATCATGGAGACGATCCAGCAATGTCTGGCTGACTTCAGAGAGTGTATTGCGTCCGCTCACTGTCCAGTCAAACGTGAAGGTATAACGGTTACTTAGCCAGGCAAGCAGGCCGATGGCAATGCTGAATAACAGTAGAAACAGATAATTTTGGAGCTGCAAGCGTCGGCGTATGGAAAGGTCAAGCTGCATGATTCAGTCCTGTAGGCGAAAATCATCCAGACGGCGGATGGCTAATCCCAGAAATGCAATGCAGAACAAAAAGTAGTATGCAACATCAGCACTGTTGAAAAGGCCACGCAGCAAGGCATCGTAATGGTGCATCGGTGATAGATAGCCTAGCAAGCGACCGGCAAGATCGGGGCGGGTGCTGGCTGTATTCATGATCCACAGTAATAATAACAGCCCGAAGGTTGTTGCTGCTGCTGTTGCCGGTTGTGCGGTCAACATCGATAGATACAGTCCGGCAGCGGCGAAACTGATTACCATTAAACTTAATCCCAGTAAACCGGCGAGCAGCTTGCCATAATCCAGTGCGGCTCCTGTCGCGAGTGCTAGTGGCATGAAGGCAATCAGGATAATTGCAGTCAACAGAAATGCTGCAATACCCAGATATTTGCCCAGTACGATTGTGACAGGTGATAGTGGTGCAGATAGCAATAAATCAAGGGTATGGCTGCGGCGCTCTTCACTGAAAAGTCGCATAGTCAATAACGGAACCAGGAGTAATAGCAGCCACGCAGCCGCTTGAAAAAGAGGGGCGACCACAAAATCGGTGACACCTGGCGCATTATTCAGGCCAATTAAACGACCCTGTAATGCTTGGAAATCTCGAATCAGTACCACGAACACCCAAGCCAGTAGGCCCTGGGCAATGGCCAGTATTGTCCAGGCCAATGGTGAAAAAAACAGGCTGCGTAACTCACGTGCTGCCAGTGTAGCGATCATGTGTTTTGCTCCTGCGCAACAATCAGATCAATGAATATTTGTTCCAGATGTGTGTGTTCCGGTGTCAATTCATATAAATCCCAGCCATTTTTACCAGCCTGTTCAATGAGCTGCTTTGTGGGGGGCTGGCCTGGCGTGTGGTGCAGCCGAAACCGGCCTTCATTTAGTGTGGTGACCTGCTTGATACCCGGCAGGTTACGCAATTCTGTTGCTGTCGGCGGTACACCAAAACCAACACGTAGGCGATTGGATTGCCGGCCTCGCGCCATATCGGTCAGCGTGCCAGAATGAACCAGGCACCCCTGTCGCATGATGTGTACGTGGCTGCAAATAGCCTGCACTTCGGCGAGTAGGTGGGTACAGAGGATGATACTGCGATCCTGACCGAGTTCGCGTATTAGGGTGCAAATATGTTGTAGCTGGGCGGGATCGAGCCCTATTGTGGGTTCATCCAGAATGATAATGTCAGGGTTATGCAGGATAGTTTGGGCAATACCGACCCGTTGACGATAGCCTTTGGAAAGATTTGCAATCAATTGTCGCCCAATATCGTGAAGCCCACAACGTGCCTTGATCTCGGCAATTCGCTGGGTACGGGTGGAGGGATTGATCTGATGCAGTCGGGCGCTGAAAGCCAGTTGCTCATCAACTGTCAATTCACGATACAGCGGTGGATTTTCAGGCAGATAACCGATGCATTTTTTAGCGTGTCGGGGTTGATCAAGAAGATCGATACCGTTGACGGTAATCCGTCCGGCATCTGGCGCAAGTACACCCGCTAGCATTCGCATGGTGGTCGATTTTCCGGCGCCATTTGATCCCAGCCATCCCAGGATTTGCCCTCGGCTCAGGGTAAAACTAACATTATTAACCGCCCGAAACCCGCCGTAACTGCGGGTCAGTCCTTCAACGTCGAGTAAACAAGATGTGATCATAATAATTTTAATCGGTATTTATGAGGGCAGGCGCTGTATCATGGGCGGATTACATTTGTAACCGCGAAAGGTGTCAAATTGAATTTTTTTCTCCATGGATTATTAGACCTGTCTTTCGGGGAGCTGGTTGCGATCACACTACTATTAACCCATTTTACCATTGCTGCTGTAACTATCTTCCTGCATCGTACCCAGGCACATCGTGCTTTGGAATTGCATCCGGCCGTGTCGCATGTTTTTCGGTTCTGGTTATGGCTGACAACCGGTATGGTGACCAAAGAGTGGGTCTCGATACACCGTAAACATCATGCGCGCTGCGAGTCACCCGATGATCCGCACAGTCCGCAAATGGTGGGTATCAATAAGGTGCTCTGGGAAGGCGTGGAACTGTATCAAATTGAAGCAAAAAAGCCGGAAACATTGGACCGTTATGGTCAAGGTACACCTGATGATTGGCTGGAAAGACATTTTTATGCCCGTTATGACCGGTTGGGGGTCGCGTTATTATTGCCGATTAATCTGGTGCTATTTGGTGTGCCGGGCTTAACCATATGGGCTATTCAATTATTGTGGATTCCCTTTTGGGCGGCAGGCGTGATTAATGGTGTGGGGCACTACTGGGGCTACCGTAGCTATGAGCCACAGGATGCATCCACCAATATTTCGCCTATTGGTGTGTTGATTGGCGGTGAGGAGTTACACAATAATCACCATGCATTCCCAAGCTCAGCCAAGTTGTCGAGTCAATGGTGGGAGTTTGATATTGGCTGGCTGTATATTCGCATTTTGTCAGCACTGGGGCTGGCACGTATCAAGAAAATAGCGCCTGTCCCGCAACAATTGCCCAATAAGCACACTATTGATCTGGATACACTGCGGGCAGTGGTGATTAATCGTTTGCATGTGATGGCCCAATTTGGCCGAACTGTTGTCGTGCCGGTCGTGCATGATGAGGTGAAGAAAGCGGATAAATCACGGCGGCGAACGCTAAAACAGGCGCGTGCTTTGCTGATTCGTGAGAATGCACGGCTTGATGAGAAAGATCGCAATCAGTTGCGTATCACATTGGATATGAGTCAAACGCTACAAACTGTTTATGAGTATCGTCTGAGGCTGCAAGAGATTTGGGGGTGTACTACAGCGAGTCATGACAAACTGCTTGTGGCTTTGCAGGAGTGGTGTGCTCAGGCTGAGGCCAGTGAGATTCAGTCCTTGCAGGAGTTTTCCCGTTCACTACGGCGTTATACCGTTCAGGTGGTTTAAGGGGCCTGGATAATTGCGGTAAGGCCTGGATTAGGTAAATCGAGATAGCGTAAAATGAGACTATAAAGAGACTATAAATAATTTTGTGTAACTGCGCGGATTAAATATAATCTCTCAATTGTTCTTCAAATTCAATAATGAAGTGATTCAATGCCAGTTTCCAGTTGCGGATCGGCATGGTCCATTTTTTGGAGGCCTCACTGATCGCGTCAAAAGCTTTTTTTAAAAATATTGACAGGTTATGGTCATCTTGTTTGAACCTTACAGTGTCAACTTCTGGATTCATTAACCCACCAACTCTTGGCAGTCGTACTATGTTAAAGCCTAATTTTATTGCTTCATAAAAATATCTTTTAAGAATTGGTCTTTCTTTAAAGTGGATAGCATCATCTTCATTCGGACCAACAGTATAATTAACTGAAATTGAATTGTCTGATTGAACTTTTTCTTTTACAACAACCTTGGCTTTTGTAGACGAAAAGAAATCTTGCCTTTCTACTTTTTTAATGGCTTCTATTGTAAAAAATAGTCTCTGATAGGTATGGTTCAATCTTTTTCTCAACAATAGCTTGGTTAATTTTTTTGAAGCTAGATAGTGAGGCTTCTTCTGAATAATCGTCTGGGATTGAGACAATTTGCCATACATTTGAGTCAAAAATTATTTTCATATATTATTTCTCTTTTATAGTAGGCATAATCGCGGAGCTGAGCCGCTAGGATGTTGAAGCGGAGCAAGCGTGCTTGCGAAGCAGAAACACCGCAGTCGGCTCCAGTGACTTGCCGCGGGCGCGAAGCGTCCGCGGCAACGCCAACATCAGCCGCGCGCTTTTAGCGTCGGCTGGATGTTTTTGTTAAGCTTGTTCAGCCAAAAATACCGAGCGCATCCAACAGTGCTAATAGTGCCAAAGATAGCCCAGAGACCATTAATAACCAATAGAACAGTGCACCTAGAAAGCGGTCAAATTTAGTAGTATGTAATTGGATTACACTGATATTAGCATATAGAAATGATAGCTTTCCGTTCTCTAACTTCTTACTCCAGGATCTAGGGAACCTCTGATTAAGTTACCAAAAAATGCGATAATACGACCATTGTGATTTTCAGGAGTTTAATAATGGATCAGCTGACATTTTCAGAAGCA
>PDWJ01001797.1_pt1 | contig 43874 bp, 24 predicted proteins | sample 1430881 | NCBI WGS metagenome assembly PDWJ01 (sample SAMN01162460, study PRJNA174530) | Oral metagenome, whole genome shotgun sequencing project. | biome: Marine environment; feature: Marine mammal; material: Swab sample of the gingival sulcus; isolation source: swab sample of gingival sulcus...
AAAACAAAGAATATCAAGAAGGTACAACACAAAATAAACAGAAGACCACGCAAAAATTTAGGATACGAAATACCTATCAATATTTTTGCTAGATTCGTAACATAGAGAAAATTGCATTTGGTAGTTGAATGTACCTTTTTCACTTGAACTAAAAAAGTTTTTGGTCTCTGAAAAAACTTTTGTACTTTTATTGCGGAGCATGGTTTTGATTTTTTAATGTCCAACTGCTAAAATACTAAATATTAGCAGATTAAACAAATTAATCATACTTCTTTTTATCTGATTTTCAAACTTTTATAAGACTTGGGAATCATCAGTTGATATACAAGAAAACAAGCTCCCTCTCACTATTACGATATGGTTTGATGGGAAGAAAAGTAATGTCGTATCAATTAAAATAAAAAGTTAATCAAATAAATGTAGAAAGATTAAATTCAGGTATTTACCTGATAAAATCAAATATTAAATTTTTAAATCTAGTATTCACTAAAAATTAATCAAATGAAAACACAATTTAAATTAAGTTTATTGCTTGTTTTATTTCTTTTTTCAGGAATAACAACTTACTCCCAGTTTACTTGTGGAGGCGGAATTAGTGAAGATGACACTTATTTAGTCCCTCTAAATGGTTCATGTGATAAAGCGTCACTTGATTATAGTAATAAGTATAATACTTTAGAGTATAATATACCAGATGCCAATACACCAATTAAAACAATCATGGTGAACATTAATGTTTTTCAAAAAACAGATGGTTCTGGAAATTGGCAAAACACACCAGATCATATTGCTCGCCTCGAACAAGTAATATCATGGGTTAATTCAAAATATAAAAATGTTACATATCCTAGTGACGTTTTACCTGGTGTAGAGTTTATTTCGGATTCAAAAATCAGGATAGAATTAGCAAATATCTATTTTTACCAGAATGATGATCTTTGGATAGAAAATAGCATTACACCTATAATGAATGCAATCGAAGCTGCTGATCCAGCTAGACTAAACCAATTAAATATTTGCATAACTGGAGGTGAATTTTTTGCTTCCGGTTTTGCATCTTATCCAAGTGAAAATAATTTTTCTTTTAATAGTTATATTATGACCTTCGGTAATGAAGCAAACCCTGAATCTGACTATGCTCTTGCAGTACATTTAGCTCATGAATTAGGTCATTGTTTTCAATTAAAACATACATACAATAGCGAATATTGCCAAATTGATAATCCTGAATTTCTAGATGATGTTTTTGGTACAGAACCATGTCCAGATGCTCCATCAGGTTGCGATATATGCTATCATGATGCTGGTTGGAGCTGTGACAATACCGACCCTTCAAATACATGTACAAACAACTTAATGGGAGGTACAAATACAGCAGGTTACATTTCACCTAAACAAATGGCTAGGATTCATAGATGCATGTCTTTAAGGTCAGTTAGAAGATATGTAAAAGAAATGCCAAAATCTCCTATTCCATTAGAAATAACAAGTGATGAAACTTGGGATTTTAATATGAAGATATATAGTGATTTAATTATAAAGTCTGGTAATACTTTAACTCTTCAATGTGAACTATTGATGCCTACTCTAGGTCGTATAATTGTTGAGCCTAATGCTGAACTTATCATTGATGGTGGTAAAGTAACCAAAAGTGGTAACGAATACTGGCAAGGAATAGAAGTATGGGGTAACTCTCAAGCACATCAACAAGATATAAATGGTGAGAATGCACAAGGAAAATTAACTCTAATTAATGGAGCCATTATCGAATATGCAGAAAATGCTATTACAAATTGGAATCCTGGTCACTACAATGAAATAGGTGGAATCATTCGTGCAAATAATGCAGACTTTATTAACAACAGGAGATCTGTAGAGTTTATGAAATATAGAAATTATCATCCTTACAATCCAAATATTGAATTTAATTATGTTGGTTCATTCAAAGATTGTTCATTTAAGATAGATGATCAATATGCTCACACCTCTAATTTTGCTTATCATATTACCATGCATAATGTTAAGGGGATTACTTTTACAGGGTGTTTATTCTCAAACACAACTGAAATGGCTTCAACAAGTGCAATTTATTCACTTGATGCCGGATTCAGAGTTGCTTCTTATTGTTCAAATTCAACATCTTCTCCATGTGCTGACCAAGATTTAGTTAAATGTAAATTTACGGGTTTTTATGACGCTATCAGAGCTTCGAATGCAAACTCATCAAATACTGTATATATTCGAGATGCTATTTTTACAGACAACGCCTATGGTGTTTCTTTACTCTCTGTTAGAAATGCCACTATTGTAAAAAGTAAGTTCGAAATAAGCACTTGTCCTGAAACAAAAGAACAATGTTCAGTTCTAAATGGAATTGGTATTAGATTGGATCAATGTTCTGGATATGCAATTGAAGAAAATACGTTCTCAAATTTACAATCAGCTGAAGAAGCTCTTTATTATGGTATACAGGTAGTTGAATCAGATGCTATATTGAATGAGATTTATAACAATGACTTCGATCATGTCAAATATGCCATTCAAGCAGAAAGAAATAATGGATTAAATAATTATAATAATGGACTAAGCTTTTTATGTAATAAATTTAAAAATAATGAACATGATATTAGAGTTTATTATAATAGCATAGTATCCGGAAACCAAGGTACAAATCTCTTGTCTGCAGGGAATAAGTTCTTAGGAGGAAGTGCTAATAATTTTACAAATTTAGGTAATTATTTAATTGATTATTATCATTCAGGAGGTAACACTTATCCAAATATTGTAACAAATGTCAATCGAATTTTTACATTAAACGCAAACACTTGTCCATCACACTATGGTACAGGTAATGTTATAAAGAGTTCATCTGAATTATTAGCAACTGAGAACGTGTATAATGAAAACACAACGGCATTAAGCAATGTAAATTCATTATATACAGCATTAGAAGATGGTGGAAATACAGAACAACTCAATACTGAAGTTGTAACAAGTTGGCCCGAAGAGATGTGGGAATTACGTGCAGAACTTTTAAATAAATCACCACACCTGTCCGAAAAGGTATTAAAAACCACTGCAAATAAAACAGAAGTTCTTCCTGAATCAGTTATATTTGAAATTTTAGCGGCTAACCCACATGAACTTAAAAAGGATGAATTATTAGAGTTTCTTAAAAACAAGCCTCAACCATTACCAGATTATATGATTGAGTTGTTGAAAGAATACGCCTATAACCCTTCTTACAAGTCAATCATTAAAAGTGAAATGACAAATTACAGAATAAAAAAAGAGAGAGCTGCTCATGATATGATTAGACATTATTTGAATGGTGAACAAAGTGAGATTGCAGAAGTAAAAAATTGGTTAGAAAAAATTGGAGGAGTTGATGCTGATTATCAAATCATAGATCTTTGGTTGCAAGAGAATGATACAGAAAGTGCTAATCAATTAATGGATTTAATTCCTGATTTATATGAATTAACAGAAGAAAACCTGGTAGAACATAACCAACTTAAATCTTTAATTGAAATTCAAAGTAATCAGATTAATTCAGGTAGATCTGTTTATCAAACAACAGAACAAGAGAAATCGACATTAATGGCAATTGCTGAAAACAGTAGAGGATTGGCTGGTAGAAAAGCGAAGAATATCCTTTCATTTGTTTATGGAGAGAAATATTGTGATTGCCCTGAAATAGGAGAAGGTGAAAACAAATCATCCTCAGCCATAACGCAAGCTAATGATTTAAAAGAAGATATTACTCTTTTAAATGTTACAGTTTCTCCAAATCCTGCAAAAGCATGGACTACATTTAATTTTGACCTTCCTTTGAATGTCAATACAGTATATGGATCAATTTCTGATGTACAAGGTAAGATTGTTCATACGTTCCAATGTGAAAATCGTCAATATGTTTGGAATACAAAAAACCTTAAAAATGGTGTATATTTGTATACAATTATTGCAGGTAGCAAGACAGAGTCTGGAAAAATAATTATTGATAATTAATCATGTTACAACCGGGCAAATAATTGCCCGGTTTAATTCTTTTTATTATGAAACGATTAAGATTATTGATTGCGCTAATTTTCACCCTTGTCTCATTAATAAGTTTTTCGCAAGATTTACAAATTAATTGGCAACAATGTTATGGTGGTAGTATGCCCGAGGGTTATTTTACCCCAACTCTAATAGAACAGGTGACTGACGGCTACGTAATATTATCCGATACAGACTCGAACGATGGAGATGTTAGTGGCAATCATGGAAATGGAGATTTCTGGTTATTTAAAATTGATTTTTCCGGCAATATATTATGGAGCAGGTGCTATGGAGGCTCAATGATTGAGAATGCAAGGCAATTAATAAAATCTGAGGATGGTGGTTTTTTTGTCATGGGTGAAACAGGTAATGTTAATGATGGAGATGTTAGTGGCAATCACGGTGATTTAGATTTTTGGCTTGTAAAAACAGATGCTCAAGGCTTGATAGAATGGCAACGTTGTTATGGGGGAACTTCTCAAGAAGTTTTAGTAAACACAACAGTTTTATCGAATAATAACCTTTTGCTTTATGGAAAATCTACATCAAATGATGGAGATGTTTCCTTTAACTATGGAACTATTGATGCTTGGATTATTGAAGTAACTCCTGAAGGAGAGATTGTTTGGGAAAAATCTTACGGAGGAATACATACAGAATCAATCAATTCCGCAATAGAAACATCTGATGGAGGTTTGCTGTTGTGTGGTTATACAAGTTCCTCAGATGGTGTTTTGGAGTGTGACAACTCTATGACAGTTTGTGATGGATGGATAATAAAACTTGATGATGACAGAAATATTGAATGGCAAAAATGTATTGGAGGTACTTATTCGGAATCATTAGTTCGAGTAATTAGTATTGAAGATGGATATTTGTTTTTAGGCGGATCAGATTCAAGAGATGGAGATGTTAGTCACCAACATGGAGATGTAGGTGACGGATTACTGGATGTATGGGTTGTTAAGACCGATTTTGATGGAAATATACTTTGGGAACGATCACTCGGTGGTTCAGTTGATGACCGCTTTCAAAATATCATACAATCGGTTAATGGATATTTATTGCTCTGCTCATCTGCTTCTCATAACTATGATGTTAGTGGAAACCATTCTGGTGCACCTAACATATATGACATTTGGCTTGTTAAGCTAAACTTTGAAGGCGAAATAATGTGGGAAAAATGTATTGGGGGGCATTTAGATCAAATTGCAGGTGATTTTTTATTAACAGATGACAATAGTTTGATGATTTCTGCTTACGCCAATCAAGTTCATGAAGGAGATGATGTAGATTGCGATTTTTCGGGAATTTATAATTCTTCTGATGTCTGGATTTTCAAAATGGATTACTACGATAACATTTTAATTAACACCGGAAAAAAAGGACACGTAGAAGTAAGCCCAAATCCATCTAAAGATTACGTTTATTTCAAATATGAATTTTCGGACTATAGCGATAAACGAAGCTTAGTAATTTACGACTTATACGGAAAACTTATTCACTCAGAAAAAATTACTGATGACACAGGTCTTAAGATTTGGTATCCGGGAAATGTGTCTTCTGGTATTTATCTCTATTCTATTATTGATAAAGATGAAATTATATCAGGCAAGGTTATTTTGATTGATTAATTTTAGGCTATAGGAGAGTTTTGAATTGTTAATAATTAATTACCAATGGTTAATGAAGAATTTGTTGTGTCAGAACTATATCGCATATTAGGTTAATGGATAACCATTTAACCTATGTTTAGATTATTTTTCAATGTTCAAATAATACACTTTCATTTTCTTCAATAAATTTCATAATTTTACAAGCACTTTGTTCTCAACAATTAAATAAAAGAGTAACTATATTTGATAACTACTAAAAACCATATTCTTATGAAAATTTCAAAATTAATTATCGTAATCGTTTTAACTCTTCTGATGGGAGAGGTTAAAGCACAAAATTGGGCACCGGATGGTGCAGAATGGTATTACTCTTATTTCAACTACTCAGTTGAAGGTTTCGTTAAAATTCAAGTAGCAGGAGATACAACTATTGAAGGTATTAACTGTAAGAAATTAGAAAAAATTATGGTAAAAAATGATTTTATAAATAATGTAACAGATACAAATACCATCGGCTATGAGTATATGTATTCTGATGAAGATCGGGTTTACACTTATGTCAATGAGCAATTCTATACACTTTATGATTTTAGTGCGCAGGTTGGTGATACATGGGAAATACCAATGAATGATGATTTGGGTGATTTTTGTGGAGAGTCCGGCGAAATAATCGTTGAAGAAATTGGGACTGTTACAATTAATAATCAAGAGTTGCGAAAAATTCTTGTTAAACCTCTGGACGATTCATTCTTGAGTTTTTCGTATACAAATAATGGCACCGGAGTTGCTGAAATTGTTGAAAAAATCGGACCTATTGCATCGTATATGTTACCCGAACCTACATGTGTTGCAGATGTACATGAAGGTGGTGAATTGCGTTGCTATTCTGACAACGAATTTGGGTATTATTCAACAGGTGTTGCAGATCAATGTGATTATGTTATTTCAGTTCCTAATGTTGAAGAATTGAATTGTTCTGTATATCCTGTCCCTTGTAATGATATTTTAAACATTGATATACAAGAAAATAAACTCCCTCTTACTATTACAATTTATGATTTGATGGGACGAGAAGTAATGTCGTACCAATTAAAAGAAAAAGTTAATCAAATAAATGTTGAAAGATTAAATCCGGGTATTTATTTGATAAAGTCAGATACCAGATTTAAGAATATGGTATTCACTAAAAATTAATCATGTTACAACCGGGCAAATAATTGCCCGGTTTAATTCTTTTTATTATGAAACGATTAAGACTATTAGCCAGTCCGAATCTGTGAGGAAACAGAGAAGTAATGAACCACTCTACTCGAAAGTGAAAATTATCAGAATAAAATCCCCTGAACACAGCGCTTACATCGTCTGTAGAATATTCCTTTAAATACTAAATCAAGATTTTCTTCGTTATTTTGCAGTATTAATACCTCATTTATGAGAAAAGGGATTGCTTTATTTATTATTCTTCTAACATCGATATGGGCTTATACTCAGGATAGTGCTTTCTTTGCAGAAAAGGAAATCCAATTGAATACGCTGGGCAAGATGATTTTATCTTCGGAAGCAGATTCTATTCGTGTGGCTGCTAATGTTGAGTTTTATTATGCCTTAAATGAATTATTAAATAATGAAGCCTCCTGGGATTATTCTTTCCCTGAGTTAAAATCAACGTCCATTTTAATACCTGAGGATTCAACAATTAGAATCTTCACATGGAATATTCCACTTCGTACAAATGAAATCCTGTATTATGGCTTTATTCAGCGTAAGACCGAGAAAGGCTATAAATTATATTCTTTACAAGATCATTCGCGTGATATGTATGACATCAAGCACATGGAACTGAACGATCAAAACTGGTATGGTTGTCTGTATTATGACATTGTACAACGTACAGCAAACAACAGAAACTATTACACCTTGTTGGGCTGGGATGGATACACCAACAGAACCACACGAAAAATAATCGATGTACTATGGTTTGACAGAGCCGATAACTGCCATTTTGGAGCACCGCTATTTCCGGGATTTGAACAAGAGATGGTTCAGAGAGTCGTTTTTGAGTACTCAAAAATGGCATCAATGACCGTTAGAAACGACACACAATACATCAGTAAAATCAAGCGAAAACAAAAAATCATACGAGGTGAAGGGCTGTATGACACCATTTTGGAAGCGCACGACATGATTATTTTTAACCGATTGATGCCTCTAAATGAAGAACTAAGAGGGCAGTACGAATATTACGTTCCACTAGGCGAAATTATAGACGCGCTGATATTTGAAAATGGTCAATGGATCATCCATAAAGAAATTGACGCACGATACAAATATTTTGACACCATACAAGTACAAAAGCCCACAGAATTAAACCTTCAAGAAAAAGACACAGAATAATTTTCCCGAAGGAAAAGGTATGCTGTTACCATTCTCCTTATTTTTCGTATTACCTCCAAGTAATATCACCGTTGATTCGGTAGGTCGAAAATTATCATGCACTTTTGCTTATTGATTATGCTTTGCATATTAGAAATATCTATACATTTGCGCTCTGTTAAAAAAAAGAGAAATAAACTATAAATTCAATAAAACATTCGTAAATGAGAAAGTTAGCGGTTGTTGCTTTTGGTGGAAATGCACTATTAAAAAGCGGTCAGAAAGGCACTATTGATGAACAATTAGAGAATGTACATGAAACGTGTCAGAATCTCCTTCCTTTGATTAAGAATAATTATGACCTTGTGATTGGTCACGGCAACGGTCCCCAGGTGGGAAATGTATTACTTCAACACGAAGCCGGTGAAAAAGAATTTGGACTACCTAAGCTTCCTTTGGATGTTTGTGTTGCCGAAACACAAGGTTCAATCGGATATATGATTGAACAACAGTTGAGAAACGTATTGAAAACATCCGGACTTCAAAAAGATATTCTCACAATCATTACGCAGGTCTTGGTTGATAAGAATGATGAGGCATTCCAACATCCGAGAAAGCCTGTCGGTCCGTATTACACCAAGGAACAGGCGGAGGCTTTTTCAGCTGAAAATGGTTCTGTATTTCAAGAAGATTCTGCCGGTCGCGGTTGGAGAAAGGTTGTTGCTTCGCCAAAACCTGTAGAGATTAACAATATAAAATCTATTGAAAGATTGGCACGCGAAGGCTCAATTGTGGTTACAGTTGGCGGCGGCGGCATTCCGGTATATCACAAGGAAGAAAGTAAATTGGAAGGTATTGATGCCGTAATTGACAAGGATCTTGCCTCTTCATTATTAGCACAACAAATTCAGGCTGAAGAGTTTTACATTCTAACAGACATTCCTAAAGTGTGTATCAATTTTAACACGCCTGAGCAAAAGCAATTGGATCGTATTTCGGTTGCCGAAGCGAAGCAATACTTGGAAGAAGGTCATTTTGCTGAAGGTTCAATGGCACCAAAAGTGAGAGCAGCCATCCAATTTGTTGAGAATGGCGGTAAAACATGTATCATTACCGATGCAGCTTCGCTGAATGTTGAAAACGGAGGTACACGAATCGTACGAAACAAGTAATTGTATAAATAAAAAACATATTTTTGCAAGACTAAGATGTGTAGTTTTGAGCATGCCTCAACCCTACACTATAAATAAAAAACGATTTATAAATATTTAAAAATAAACATAATGGCATTTAATCTTAGAAACAGAAGTTTCCTTAAGTTATTGGATTTCACTCCACAAGAAATCAATTTCTTATTAGACCTTTCAGCTGATCTTAAAAAAGCGAAATATACAGGTACTGAGCAGAAGATGTTAGAAGGCAAAAACGTTGTTCTTCTTTTTGCAAAAGATTCAACACGTACAAGATGTGCATTTGAAGTAGCTGCTATGGATCAGGGTGCAGGAGTTACTTTCTTAGGTCCTTCCGGTTCGCAAATGGGGAAGAAAGAATCTATGAAAGATACTGCACGAGTTTTAGGACGCATGTACGATGGTATTGAGTACCGTGGTTTCGGTCAAGATATTGTTGAAGACCTTGCCAAATACTCCAATGTTCCTGTGTGGAATGGTCTTACTGATGAGTTCCACCCAACTCAGATTCTTGCTGACTTCCTTACTATCAAGGAACATTCTAACAAGCCACTTAGCGAAGTAACTTTAGCTTACGTTGGTGATGCAAGAAACAACATGGGTAATTCTTTAATGATTGGTGCTGCTAAAATGGGTATGAAATTCCGCGGTATTGCTCCTAAGAGCATTCAACCGGATGAAGAGCTTGTTGCACAAGCACAAGAAATCGCTAAGGAAACAGGTGCAGAAATTATTATTACTGACAATGTTGAAGAAGGCGTTAAAGGTGCTGACTTTATCTATACAGATGTTTGGGTATCAATGGGTGAGCCGGAAGAAGTATGGAAAGAAAGAATTGATCTTCTTATGCCTTACCAAGTGAATAAGGCGATGATGGATGCTACCGGTAATCCGAATTGTAAGTTTATGCACTGTCTGCCTGCATTCCACAACAGAGAAACTACTGTTGGTGAAGATATTTATCAAAAATTTGGTATTGAAGCAATGGAAGTTACAGAAGAAGTTTTTGAATCTCCAGCATCAATCGTATTTGACGAAGCAGAAAACAGACTGCACACGATTAAAGCTGTAATGGTTGCTACCTTAGGTAAATAAACCATCTTGCAATAATCGTTATAAAAAACACCACAACACGAGGAACTCGTTTGTGGTGTTTTTGGTAATAACGTGGTCAAAAACAACCCTCACTCATAAATATCAAGACAGTTAACCTTTTTTAATATTTTTAAAAGAAGAATAACAAACTGTAAAAGGATGTATTTATTGTAGTAATTTGTGCTGTTCTTGGAGCGTTTATGAAAGTCTTAGAAATTAATTACACGGATCAAGTGTTAATTTTCGCTATCGTTGTAGGAGTGGATATTTCAATTAAGTATTTAATGAGTGAAATGAAAATTAAAAGATTAAGTAATGATTTTTTAAGTTGCCCCCTACCCTACTACTTCGGCACGTCCTCCCACAAATACCCGCAAGGCATCGTTATATTTTTCCAATTTCACAAGAACCTCCGAAGGTTTATTCATACAGTAACCTTGTTCAAAATAAAAAGTACTTGAAAGGTTTTCAATATTTTTATGCTTATAAATATAGGCAGCCAAAGCACCATTAGAAGTTCCCGTAGCAGCTTCTTCATCAATGTCATACAAAGGTGCAAAGTTTCGAGTGTGAGCACTGGATTTTTTTACTGTTTCAAAACAAAAAACATGAAACCCCACAACAACATGCTTTGCACTAATGGTTTTTATCTTTTCAAAATCAGGGTGTAAGCTCCATAAAACTTCCAAGTTATTGACAGGAATAACAATGTCACGCAAACCCGTTGACACAATCTGTATGGGAAGTTCCGGAATCAAATCTGCCTTTTCAATCCCAAGAGCATCAACGATTTCATCAGCGGCAAGCACATCGCCAAACTCCGGCGTTGTTTGTTCCATCATCACCATTCCATCGTAATAATTAACCCTAAGCAATCCCGCCTTTGTTTCTTGAATAAAAATTCCGTCAGTAATCAAGCCCAACTTTCCGAGCAACGAAAATGTAGCAATCGTAGCATGACCGCAAAGGTTTACTTCGCTGTTAGGCGTAAAAAATTCAACTTTAAAATCGGCTTTTGCCGATCGAGAAACAAATGCTGTTTCCGAAAATCCGGCTTGTTTTGCAATTTCTTGCTTTTGTCTTGTCGTCAAAGCATCTGCCTTTAGCACTACTCCGGCAGGGTTTCCTCCATTTTTATTGACAGCAAATGCGTGTACGGTATACAAGGTAAATTCTGTTTTCATACTTCAAATTTCGGCTTTGGTTGTTTTGCAAAAATCACTTCTTAATTGCTTCAATTCTCTGCAAAAGGGTTGGATGTGAATAATTGAAAAACACATACAAAGGATGTGGATTCAGGTTACTCAGATTGTTAACGGATATTTTCTTTAGTGCCGTAATCAGGTGATCTCCATTGTAATGATCTGCGGCATATTTATCTGCGGCATATTCATTCGTACGGCTAAGTAGGTTCATTATCACTCCCAAGACCATTTCCAGCGGACTATATAAAATTCCAAAACCAATCAAACCAACATGAAAAGAAGCAACATCAGCACCTAAAGCATTTGCAATTGCCAATGCCAATTCTGAACCTTTTTCAATAAACAATGAAAGAATATAAAGCATTATACCGGACTGAATCACTGACAAGCCGATAGATAAAAGCGTATGCTTCAACTTGTAGTGTCCGATCTCATGCGCCAGTACGGCAACCAATTCTTCGGTACTGTGATCATTAATCAAAGTATCATAAAGAACAATGCGTTTTTTTGAACCCAATCCTGAAAAATAGGCATTTGCCTTACTTGATCGCTTGCTGCCATCAATAACAAAAATATTATCCAATCGAAAGCCTACTCCGGAAGCAAAATCTTCAATTGCATCGCGCAAAGCTCCTTCTTCAAGTGGTTTTTGCTTGTTAAACAAAGGGACAATCAGGTTAGAATAAAACATCGTCATAAAAATCATAAACCCGGTGATAATAATCCACACCACCCACCAGAAGTCGTTACCAAGACTTTCGTAACTCCAAATAATTACACTAATGAGTAAAGAGCCTATAACGATACCGATGAGCCAGCTTTTAATTCGATCCAAGAAGAAAGTAGCTATTTTTGTTTTATTAAAACCAAAACGTTCTTCAATAACAAAGGTAGCATACAACGCAAAAGGCAATCCAAGCAAATCACTGAATAGCGCAATAATTCCAAAGAAAAACAAGCCCAAGAATATTGGATTTGAGGTTAAAGTACGTAAATACATGTCCAAATACCCTAAAAGCCCGAAATACAAAACAATCAAAACGGCGATAAACATCACCGAGGATGAAAAAATACTTAGGCGCGTTCCTGCCTTCAGATAGTTTTGAGATTTGGAATACTTATCCTGATCGTAGATTCCTTCCAATTGTTTCGGAATTTTCGTGTTGAACCTTCTCGAATTTAAAAAATCTAACAGTCGATCAAGAAGATAATCCAATATCAGAATAACAATAATGATTACAAATATTTTATTTACCAATTTTATATTATTTAATATCCTCCACGGTACTTCCGTAAAAACCATTCCAATGCAATGAGGACAATGATGAATACTAAAAGCCAGTAATAATCTGACAAAAACTTATATATAGAGTTATAATGTGCAATAGCGGCAACTTGTTCATTATTTTTCAAATCCTCCTTCAATTTATCAATTTCAGATAAATCGTAAGCATCTGCGCCGGAACGTTGAGCCAGCATTTCAAGTATTTCGTGATCTGCGCCGGAATCAGAGAACTCTCGATTTTGATAAACAACAACAAAAGAACCGCTTCGTGTGAATGTAGTGCTATCAATATTTGTGTTTGCAACATAGCTGTAAGTACCTTGATCCAAATTGCCGATATTGAGTCTGTATTTGCCAAGATCTTTCACAAAATCAAAAGAAAACTCCTCCCCTTTTTCATTCTTAATCCGCATATTTATCTCCGGAGTTGTGATTGTCTCGTAGCTTTTATTGAAAAGTTTAGCAGTAAAAATAACCTCTTCATTCTGATCGAAACTTGATGCCGAGTGCAATTCAAACTGTGATTTAACATCGGTAAGCATCAAATACTGACACAGCTTATTAACAAAATCGTCAAAAAGTGTAAAATCTTCGTACACACGATAGGTATGCATCCGCCATCGCCACATTCCTTCTCCCGACAACAATGCCACTTTCGCCTTATAATCTTTATAAATACTCAAAACAGGAAGCTCAAAATTATTTTCATCGTTTAGCAACACCTTTGCATCGCCGCCCAAGGGTAGATACTGTCGCGATTGCAAAGGCGGATACGAAGCACACAAATCGGCAAAGCGTTCAGAAATGGTAAAATCAGAAAACAACTTGTTCACACTCGGACGTTTCATTGCCGATTTTCGACTCTCAGAATCATTAAAACTTAATGGTAAAATATCGCTCAATTGTTCAACATTTGTTTGCAATCCGGAAATAAACCACAAAGGCACGCCACGCTGAATAAGACGATCTATCTCGGCGTGTGCCATCGCTTGTAGCGAAGGAACTTGATGAAAAATCACCAAATCGAGACTGTCTTGATAAAAGTCAAAATCGTTGACTTGAACGACCTCTATTTGAAGGTTTTTCTTGTTTTCCAATGCTTGCTTCAATGCCGCAATATCAGGGTGTGGATTATTATGTACGATAAAAATTTTCTTCTTCGTATTGATAATGTCTATATAAAAATTGCGTGTATTGTTGGCGACTATTTGTTCCGCTTCCGAGCGTTTAATTTTTACGGAATAGCTATGCAGTCCGCCATTTTCCTCTGTAAGGAAAAAATCAAGTTTTTGCGCACTTCGATTGCTTTTAAAACGTATATTTTTTTCAGCAAGCAGCCGTTGTCCTTTGTAAACTTGCACCTGAGTAGCAGCCCCTTCAAGCCCCACGGCATTGACATAAACTTCGAGCGCAAACTCATTGCCTGCAAAAGCGTATTTATTGTGTATCAGATCGTCAATCCAAACGTCTGTTTTTTGTTCGGCATCTCCGGTTTTTATGGTGTAAACAGGATATTTGTCAAGCACAGGGCTAAAAGTCGGATTCGCTCCCACATTGTAATTTCCATCACTAATAAGTACAAAAGCACCAATATTGTGGTTTCGATATTTCCGATAACTATCCGCCAGAGCCTTCGACAAATTACTGAGCGTTCCTTCAAAATTTACAGAATCGTCATCACGGATTGTTTCATCAAACAAAAGCGTTTCGAGTTGCAATTTCTCATCCAAATCCGAAAATTGCTTATTAAGAATATTTTGAATGCTGCTATCGATACGCAGTGAGTCGCTCCAAGCCTTCATGGATGCCGAATTATCGACCAAAGTAATCAAAAGGGGTTTTTCGATCGTTTTAGCGGTTTGTTTTATGGCAGGTTTGAGTAAGAGCAAGGCTATAAACAGAAAGCTCAAAAAGCGCAAACTTGCAAGAATCCTCCGAAGTTTAATGTTATACAAGCGTTGATCACCCGTAAAATAGACAAGGTAAGCCAAGCCCGCACTTATCAGAACACTAAGGATAATAAGCTGATATGATATATCGGTAAGTAATAATTCCAAATCAAATATTTTTTCACAAAGATGCTAAAAATCGTTTGAGTAACAATAAGCTAAAGATGTACCGAGAGAAGTATTTTTAAACAAAAAAAAGTCACAACCAATACTGACTGTGACTACGAAAATCATTTTTTTTATTTTCTTTCCATTACATGTTCATACCACCACAAACATGAATTGTTTGACCGGTAACATATTGACTAAGGTCTGATGCCAGATAAACCGTTGTTTTAGCAACATCCTCAGGTGTACCGCCACGGCGGAGAGGTATCTGTGCTGCCCATTGTTCTTTAACCTCATCCGAAAGTTTATCAGTCATTTCAGTAATGATAAATCCCGGAGCAATAGCGTTGCAACGGATATTTCGAGGTCCTAATTCTTTAGCTATGGATTTGGTAAATCCAATCATTCCGGCTTTAGAAGCAGAATAGTTTGCTTGTCCGGCATTACCGCTGACACCAACCACAGAACTCATATTAATGATAGAACCCGAACGTTGTTTAAGCATGGTTCTTTGCACTGCTTTCGTAAAATTGAAAACAGACTTAAGATTCACATTAATAACTTTATCCCACTGATCTTCACTCATTCTCATAAGAAGAGTATCCATAGTAATACCTGCATTATTCACAAGAACATCTATACGTCCAAATTCTTTTTGAATTTCAGCAACGACTTTATCTGTATCGTCAAAAGAAGAGGCATCGGAAGCAAATCCTTTTGCTTTCACACCCAGTTCGTTCAATTCTTTTTCCGTTGCTTGAGCATTTTCATCATAAAAAAGATCTGTAAAAGCTACATCACAACCTTCTTTTGCAAGTTCAAGAGCAATGGCTTTTCCAATACCTCTTGCAGCTCCGGTTACGATAGCCACTTTTCCTTCTAATAGTTTCATACAAAATATATTTAGATGATTATTTCAAATAAAAAATAAATCAGCTTACAGCAACATAAGCTGATTTATAATTTACAAAGATAAAAAAACCTTGGAATCGCTTATATCCACTTTACAAGGTTAAAATCTTGACGATGTGGAAGATTCTTAGGCGATGGGAACATCCTGAATACATAGTCAAGAACTCCCGCCTTTTTAATTTGAATATCACATTGATAAACAGCATAATTTTTCTCTCTTCGGTCATAGTTCAGCTCATAGATTTCATCAAAGTTATCTACTTTATCATCTACTTTATTGCCAAACAGTACTTCCAAGCCTATATCTTCAGGTTGAATTCCTTTTGTATCCATAACAATTTCAGCCTTAAAGCTTTCGCCCAAGCTCAAAGGATGATTATCAGCATCAGGAAGACGAAGAGCTATAATTTTCACTTCATCCCAATCTTGTCTGAAATGTTTTTTCCAATCAGCAATCGCCAATGCTTTTGCGTTATCATCAGCCTTAAGCTCCTTCAAACGTTGATTCATAGGCACATAGAATTTCTCTTTGTAATCGATCAACATTCTATTCATTGTAAAATGCGGAGCAATATCACTAATTGTATTTTTGATATGCGACAACCATCGTTCGGGAACTCCTTGTTCATTCACATCATAATAGGCAGGAATAATTTCTTCTTCCAGCATATTGTAAATTGTTTCCGCATCAAGTTCGTCTTGGAAACCCTGGTTGGTATATGTTTTTTCTTCTTTGATCGCCCATCCGGCACCTTTCTGATAGCCTTCTGCCCACCAACCATCAAGAACAGAGAAGTTCATAACACCATTCATTACGGCTTTTTCGCCCGAAGTACCGGAAGCCTCTAACGGACGTGTAGGCGTATTCAACCACACATCAACACCACGAGTGAGGTGCTTGCCAAGTGCCATATCATAATTTTCAATAAACGTAACCTTACCCACAAAATCCGGCATTTTACTGATGTCGATAATTCGTTTGATCAGATCCTGACCGGCCTTGTCGGCAGGGTGAGCCTTACCCGCAAAAATAAATTGAACCGGTTTTTCCGGATTATTGACAATCGTAGCAAGTCGTTCCAAATTTGTAAAGAGCAGATGTGCACGCTTATACGTTGCAAAACGGCGAGCAAAACCAAAGGTCAATGCCTTCTTGTCGTACGCCTGAGCTGATTTAAGAATGACGTTCGGATTTTCTTCACGCTTTGTCAGGTCATTAATCAAACGCTCCTTAACGTAGTCGATAAGGTCGCTACGATGTTGGTTTCTAATTTCCCAAAGCTCATGATTCGGAACATCCTGAATTTTCTTCCATATTGCGAAATCAGATTGCTTGGTCAAGATATGTTCATCCAAGTGCTTCTTGTAGAATTTGTGCATTGCCGGAGATAGCCACGTCGGCAGGTGAACGCCGTTGGTAACATGCGAAATATGTAACTCTCGCGGATAAAAACCTTGATAAAGGTTATTGAACATCTCACGACTCACACGTCCGTGAATCTTGCTCACACCGTTCATTTCCTGACTTAATCGGGCAGCAAGGTTACTCATAGAGAATTTCTCTTCATGGTTATTTCTGTCCACACGACCCAAAGCCATGAAATCGTCCCAACTGATCTTGAGGTTATCGGCATATTGAGGCATATAAGTTCTGATCAAACTCTCATCAAAAGCATCATGTCCGGCAGGAACCGGTGTATGCGTCGTAAATAAGGTTGATGCGCGCACCAACTCAATGGCTTCATCAAACGAAAATCCATTCTCACTGATTAGGTTTCGCATGCGCTCAATACCGATGAGTGCGGCATGACCTTCATTACAATGATAAATATCAAACTTTTGATTCATTTTTTTGATGAGCTGAATACCACCAATTCCAAGAAGTATTTCTTGCTTCAATCTATTTTCCCAATCGCCACCATACAACTGGTGTGTTACATAGCGATCTCTTTCATCATTTTCTTGAATATCAGTATCTAAAAGATAAAGATTTATTCTACCGATGCTTAACTGCCAAGCTTTAGCAATAAGGTTTCGTCCCGGCATCGGGATAGAAACTTTCACCCATTCATCATTTTCATCACGCACAGGAATCAGTGGCAAGTGTGTAAATTTCTGTGGCGAATAATCAGCAATCTGCTCACCGTGAATGGTCATGCGCTGCTTAAAATAACCGTAACGATAAAGAAGACCAACCCCAATCATATTTTCATTAGAATCTGATGCTTCTTTAAGATAATCGCCGGCAAGCATTCCCAATCCACCGGAGAAGATCTTAACCGTGTCATGCAGTCCATATTCCATACTGAAATAAGCAACTTTCATGTCAGGCTTCTCCTCATTCATATAATTCTGAAAATCATTATACACCTTATCCACTTTTTGAATAAAGCTCTCATCATTTTCGAGTTTTTCCAACTGAGAAATGGTTAGTGACTCCAACAAAGCAATAGGGTTGTGTTCTTTTTCTTTCCATTTTTCAGGGCTGATACTTGAAAACAACTCCTCAGCCTCATAATTCCAGCACCACCACAAGTTTTTAGAAATTTCATCAAGTTTTCTAAGATTATTCGGCATGGATTGTTTCACCATAATCTTCTTCCAGTGCGGATAAGCATGTGCTTGACGCTGAATGGTTCGGTATGCGTAAGGGATTCTTCGCCCCTTATCTTTGTATTTTTCTTCTCGCTGATCCGCCTTTTCAATAGCCAATTCATAGGCATGAGTATAGTGGAAGAATAGGTTTTCCCACAATGCTGTTCGGCTTATATCAAAAGCACTTTCACGTAATCTTTCAATCTGCGTATTATCAAAAATAGAGAACACCAATAATTTCTCAACCATCTGATTAACAACATGGTCTCTATTTTCATCATTTCTATCAATAATTACAACCCCATCCTTAGATTTTTTGTAATAGTCATTCATCCAACGACCAAATCCGGCAAGTGTAGTTGTAATTGTAGGAATGTGGAACATCAAACTTTCGAGAGGTGTATATCCCCAAGGTTCATAATAAGAAGGAAATACCGACACATCAAAACCTATCAACAGGTCATAATAAGGAAGGTTAAAAATGCCGTCATCACCATTCAAATACGAAGGAACAAAAATCACCTTCACCTTATTCTCAGGAGCATTATACAAGCCGTTTTCCTTCAAGGTATTCAATATTGGATCGTACTCCTGATCATAAATACCGTGTGTCAACCAAGGGCTCTCGGCACCTCCATTTTCATTATTTTCCAAGGATGCTTGAAGTTTGGCATCCGGGCTCTTTTGATTCGCCGGAACCATTATAAAAGCGTAAACAGGCTTCTTCAATTGCTCGCTTCTGTTGAGCTGCCCCATCGACTGAATAAAAACATCAAGACCTTTGTTTTTAAATTCATAACGTCCGCTGCTAACCACAAACAAAGCATCATCAGCAACCTTTTGGTTAAACATTCTTTCAGCCACCTGCGACAATTTATTTCTGGCTTTCGCACGCTTTTCGACAAACAGTTCTGAATCAGGCACAAAAGCATCATCAAAACCATTTGGAAGGATAAGGTCGGTATCTTTATGAAGCAGATGTCTACATTCATTGGACGTAATTTCGGATACGGTACTAAATATGTCTGCATTGTCGGCAGCACACTTTTCGAGTGAATATTTTGCACGCAATCCAAAATTATAAACTAAAGAATCAACATTAAAATTTTGAATATCGGAATACAACGAAAGGTTATTTCCGGCAATTGATCGACCCAATACGGTAGCATGCGTAGTAAATATTGTTCCTGCTTGAGGAACATTATTCTTTAAATAGAGCAAGCCTGTTCCTGTCATCCATTCGTGGAATTGGACAACCATCTTATCATTTGCCGTTACATTATAGTCGTAAAAACATTCTATTACTTGACCTGCCGCATATCCAAAAAGTGCAGGTTCGATATAATCCCAATCTCCGGTAAGAGAATCGAGTCTATTTTTTTCCCACAACTCTCCAAAGATTTCATCCTTCTTCGGAATGAGGGGCGTAAAATCAATAAGAAAAACGATTGGACTACCTTCGGTCTTCCAACGTCCGACCTTAATAGCATAACCTTCTTTAAGAGCCTCTTGTTTCCAATCCGCAAAAAGTTCCTTATCTTCCTCAAAATACGGATTATCTTCCGACTTCATCCACACATCAGGACCGATAGTGATGTAGTTACTTCCGAGTTCTTTTACCACGGATGGTACTTTTGTGGAGATAACTGTATAAATTCCACCAACTTTATTACAAACTTCCCAACTCACTTCAAAAAGAAAGTCCGGTTTTTTCTTTACTTCAACCATATATAATTCTATATTTTATTCATTTATTATGTGTTCCAACTTCTTTTTCACGGCATTAAAGTCTTTTTTCAAAGATTTTTCTTTATTCTCGACATATTTTGCCATCTGTGATAAAGTTCGTTTTCCCAGCTGTTTTTCAATAACTTCCTTCATCTCTCCTTCCACTCCTTGAAGCAGATGGTAGAGTTCTATTTTTTCAAGCCCTCTAAGGCTATTCTTTAATTTTGTAACGGATAAGTTCTTTATATCCGAAAAGTTTAATTTTTTAGCTCCTGCTTTCTTTTTCGGTGATGATTTCGCTTTGACTTTTGTTGTTTCTTTTTTTGCAAGAACATGGTCTTCCACACGTTTCGTAAAATCGGCAAGCACATTCATATAGTTAATGTATGCGTCATACGGAGAATCATAAGGTGTAAAATAATCATGCACATCACCATCACTGAACCATTTTGTACACATGTAGTAGAAATGGTCAGAGTTTTGCAAATAATCCCAATCTTTTATCAACTCAACATCCTCAATCACAGCCATTTTTTCAGACAATCGGTAAAGGTTATTGAAGGCATCATCCTGAAGGTCATTTCCCAACCACGCAGTAAGGTCTCTTTCTTCGTCAGCCCACGACATTGGCATCGGAACATCTATTTCATCAATCGGGTCAAACAACTCAGAAGCCTCACTTATTGTCCTAAAAGTAAAATCAGTATCGTTGATAACTTTCTCAGGAAAAACACGAAGGAAGTCCATAATGCCGGTTTCTTCCCATTGATGTTCTCCAAAGGTTTCGTAATCCATAAATAGGTTAACCAGTGGTTGCTCTTTATCGACAGCATTCAACCATGATGCAAATTTGTCGGATGTCAACGGCCATTCCGACCATGATCTGTTTGAAAAACGAAAAGCAATATCATCACTATAATGATAATTTCTAAGTAGTAATTTCAGATTATCAGCTTTAGGGTTACTGTAAATGTAGTTCGGGCTTTTCCAACCTAAGATATGTTTAGCTCCTTCCAAAAGCATTGTTTTAAAGCCCATATCACTAACAACACTACCTATTTCATCAGAATAGATCAACTCTGTATTTCTAAAAGCTATCGGTTCTTGCCCGAATAAGGACTTAATAAGCTCTGATTGTTCATGTACCTGACGTTCAAACTCTTTCACATCCTTCATTGATGCGAGTGAATGCGCAGACGTTTCGCACAAGAACTCCACACAACCGGTATCGGCAAGTTCTTGGAAACTTTTGATCACCTCCGGAGCATAGCTTTGCAATTGTTGTATTACCGTCCCTGAAAGAGAGAAACTTACTTTAAACTGTTTATCGGTTTTCTTAATTAGATCAAGAATAATTGCGTTGGCAGGTAAGTAACTTTTCTTAGCAACACGCTGAACGATGGAACGATTTGTAAAATCATCATAATAATAATGATCAGCCCCTATATCAAAAAAGCGATACTTCTTTAATCTCATAGGCTGATGTACTTGAAAGTACAAACATATTGAGCGATTCACAGATGTATTCATAGTATTGGTTCTTTAGTTTTCAATTAATTTTTTAATAGTAGGCTTTGTATACTTCTTTTATTTTCTTGGCAGCATGCTCCCATTTAAGGTTTTCTACTTCTTCTTTTCCGAATTTCTTAAATGTTTCTGAAAGCGCATCATACTGAAGGAGTCCGTGAATAGCATCTGCCATTCCGTCAACATCCCAAAAATCGACTTTCAAAGCATGCTTCAATATTTCAGAAACGCCTGATTGTTTTGAAATAACAACAGGAACGTTGGCACGCATTGCCTCCAAAGGAACAATTCCGAACGGTTCGGAAACGGAAGGCATAACAAAAACATCAGACATGCTTAGCATGCCGTCAACATCTTGACCTCGCAAAAACCCCGTAAAATGGAAACGGTCGCCGATACGAAGCTCAGCAGCTCGACGAATTATTTTGTTTAACATATCTCCGCTTCCTGCCATGACAAATCGAACGTTTCTATTCTTTTGCAACACAATATTTGCGGCTTCAACAAAATATTCCGGTCCTTTTTGGAAGGTTATTCTTCCCAAGAAGGTAACAATTTTTTCATCAATATTCTTTTTATAAAGCCCTTCTTTCGGTTTATCAACAGGTTCAACAGCATTGTGTACCGTAATTACTTTCGATGGGTCAATGCCATATTTTTCAATTACCGTTCGTCGGGTAAGGTCACTCACCGTAATAACAGTATCGGCAGCTTCCATTCCCTTTCGTTCAATATCATAGACAAGCGTATTTACATTTTCGCCTGATCGATCGAACTCTGTTGCGTGCATGTGAACAACCAGAGGTTTTCCGGTTTTCATTTTTGCCGTAACTCCTGCTGAATAAGTAAGCCAATCGTGAGCATGGATAAGGTCAAAGTCGTGTTGCGAAGCAATTTCTCCCCCCAAGAGGGCATAACGACTGACTTCTTCCATCAAGTTAGAGCCGTACTTACCTGAAAACTCAAACTTTCCACCAATACCAATCTTATTGATAATCTCGGTATGTGATGTTGATTGGGTAACTTCTTTTTCAAATGCCTCTGTTCCCATGTAAGGAATAATGTTAGAACCGATCTCCATGTAAGATAAACGGTGAAGGTATTCCTTAAACTCCGGATCGGAAACAGGCACTTCTACATCACTTGCATTGATAAGCCTCACAGCTCTTTGGTCTTCATCTCCATAGGCTTTTGGCACAACAAACAACACTTCAACATCATTCTTCATAAGTCCTTTTGTCATTCCGTAACAAGCCGTTCCCAGTCCACCAGAAATATGAGGGGGAAACTCCCACCCAAACATGAGTATTTTTGGTGTTTTATGAATTTCTTTTTCCATTAGAAGTTATTTAATTGGTAGTCGTCAATAATCCATTTAATACGTAAAATTTCAGCAACACTCCAAGCTTGCGAAATAGCACCTCGTGCATGATATGGAGGATCACCATCAAAAATCTCACTGATACTTCCTACTCCATGATTTACAATTTCATTTTCAAAACCATCGAACAAGTTTTGTGCGTGATGCAATTCACTTTTTCCGTGGATTTTAAGATTAGCTTCAACAAAAGCACCCAACAGCCAAGGGAATACCGGGCCCTGATGGTAGATAGCATCTCTTTCGATTTGCGCCCCTGCATAAACACCCGTATAATTTTCATCTTCCGGTGTTAAGGTTCTTAAGCCGCGAGGCGTTAGCAGTCTCTTTCGAATCACTTCCAACACCTTCTGCTGTTTGTTTTCTGATAGTGGTGAATATGGCATTGAGCAAGCAAAAACTGCATTAGGACGAATGGTCGCATCAACACCGTCATCAGAAACACTATCATTCAAATATTGTATTCTATCATTCCAAAACACCTCTTTGAAAGATGCCGGAATTGTATTAATTCTCTCTTTCCATTTTTGAGCAAAACGTGAATCGCCAAACTTTTCAGACAAAGCAGAAACAAAACACAGCGCATTGTACCACAAAGCGTTCACCTCAACAGCATATCCATGTCGCGAATTAATAGGTTTTCCATCTCGGAAAGTATCCATCCACGTTAATGCTGAATACTGATCACCGGCATAAACCAATCCATTTGGTCGCACGTGAATATTATGAATCTCGCCGGAGTCATATTTATTAATAATTGCGAGCATAACATCGCCGTAGTGTTCCCAAACAAAGGATTCTCTACCCGTCATTTTGACAAATTGTTGCAAAGACCAGATAAACCATAACGATGTATCAGCAGCATCAAAGTTCAATTGCGTACCAACACGTTTATTCGGGAATAATCCGTCTTGAAACCTGCTCAACATAAAATCCATCACTGCCGTAAAGCGATCTTCCCCGCCCATTGACAGAGTAAGCCCCGGCAAAGAAACAAAAGTATCGCGCCCCCACTTACCAAACCAGTGGTATCCGGCAATCAAACTGGACTCACCATTTCGCTTTATAAAAAATTGTTCCGCAGAGTTCTGAAGCGTATGCTGATAATCTGAGCGAGGAATCCTTTTTTTCAATTCCTGATTAAAAAGACTTTGCAGCGATGATGCTTTTATCTCGGTAGTTCCCGCTGAAAAAATAATGCTTTCGCCCTGTTTCAGCTCCACTTCAAACGAACCGGGAACATACAAATCTTCTACATCTTCATAACCCCTCTCCTGCTCCTTTAGGTACTCCACATCGTAATACCAATCAGGGTTATGCACGTATTTTACTGCTTTGGAACACTGCATGTTCAAGAAATCATATCCTTCATACATCTTCACCCTAATTCCGTTATCAATTTCTTGATAGCCGGTATTAACATCCTGATTTGCCTTCCCTACCATGTGTGCATTTCGAAATGCAAGAAAAGGTTTTAAATATAATTTTGTTTCGGAATGTGCTTTCTCCAAAGTATACTTAATGAGTATTCTATCTTCAAATTCAACAAAAATTCTTTCTTTCTTTAAAACTACCCCTCCCACTCTATAAAGATATTTCGGAACAGGATCAGTGTCATATTCTCTTAAATATTTATGCCCTTTGGGCACATAGCTTCCATCCTTAAATCTGCGAATACCAAAGTTAAAACTATTGTCGTGCTGAACAATTGATTCATCCAAGCCCGATAACAACACATGATTATCCTTGTCCAATTGTGGCTGAGGAACAACTAAAAGACCATGATACTTCCTTGTATTACAACCTACTATGGTTGTACTGGCATAAGAACCTGCCCGATTAGAACGTAGAATTTCTCTAGAAAGAGCATTACTAACCATATAAAAGTTTATCAAATTTCCGGAATTTCACAAGAAAAATTCTTCTTCAAAAAGCCATTAATTTTCTCCCTTTCAATTGCCAATCAAGCGTATTGAACTATTTTCGTACAATATTTCAGAAAAGTATTCGTATTAGCAATAAGAAAACGAAAAATAAATTGATGAAAAATAAACTTCACCCGGCACAACACTCACTTAGTCTATTGATTATAAGCTTATTAATTTTATCTTTATACGCATGCAACAAGGATGAAATCATTAACAAAAAACACGATGCTGTTCTAAAATTTTCTCAAGACACTGTTTTGTTTGATACCGTGTTTACAAGTATCGGTTCTGTTACAAAATCGTTCAAGGTGTACAACAAATATGATGAGTCGGTTATTATCAGCAAAATTAAATTGGCGAAAGGGAACAATTCGCCGTACAGAATTAATATTGACGGTGAAGCAAAATTAGAAGTCAACGATTTAAAAATCAGAGCCGGAGACAGTGCTTTTGTTCATGTTATGGTCACCATCAATCCCGGCAACGGAAACAATCCTTTTCTTGTTCAGGATTCTGTACTCTTTGAGATTAACGGAAATCATCAAGACGTTGATTTGGTTGCTTACGGTCAAGATGCTCACTTCCACGTGAATGAGATACTGCAAGGAAACTGGACTTGGACAAATGACAAACCGCACGTTATCTATGGTTTTGTCATTGTTGATGACACACTAAACAGCAGTCTTTCCATTGATGAGGGAACGCAAATATACATGCACGATAAGGCATCGCTGTACGTTGGTAAGGATGCGTCTTTGCAGATTAACGGCACGGTTGCCAATCCCGTAGAAATTCAGGGGGATCGCCGTGATGCTTTTTATGATGACATTTCGGGACAATGGGGCTTTATTTATTTAACCGGAGGATCCGTAAATAACTACATCAACGGTACAATCATGAAAAATGGTACTGCGGGGATTCTCGTTGACACCCTCGGCAATTCAAGCGAACCGACATTGACAATCAGTAATACCCAAATTTATAATATGGCATATTACGGGATTCGAGCCCAAGGTTCTTATGTTCGCGCTGCCAATTCCGTAATTGCAAATTGTGGTGAATTTGAAGTTCTGTTACAATTTGGTGGTGATTATGAGTTCTACCAATGCACCATCGGCGATTATAGCGGTTCGGGAGGCGAAACGGGTGCTTTAGCTCTTAACAATTACTACATTTCTAACTATGACACCATTGCAAGAGACCTCACGAATGCTTCATTCTACAATAGCATAATATTTGGTTTTAACCCTAACGAAGAAATTGTTTTCAGCCAAACACCAATGGCTGAATTTGAGTATTACTTTGAAAATTGTAATATAAGAACAAAACAAAATTTTGAAGAAAATGATCGTTTTGTAAATTGCCTAAACGATGATCCTTTATTCCATAATCCTGAACTGTACGATTTTAGAATTGACACCATAACATCACCACTTGTCAATAAAGGGAATAGATTTTTGAATGATGCGTACACATACTACGACCTGTCGAACGATTTGTTAAACTTTAATCGCTATAGCGATGATGCGCCCGACATTGGTGCATACGAATTTCAAGAAATCCCCGAAGAGGAATAAACCAAGAGCAATCCCTGTCTACAGTTTTATTTCTTGCGACTTGCTTGAAGTGATTGTATGGTTTTTTGAATAAACTGTTTGTTTTTATACATTTTTTCAAGAAGGTTCAACTGCGCCTTACTTCTAGTATGATTGTGTTCAGGAAATTTTGTTTTATAATAAAGATCTCCATTCAAATAATCAGCCAAAAACCTTACCGCCATAATGAGCGGCATGTAATAAGCAGCCGTTTCAAGATGTTTTAATTCCGAATCGGTGATGATCTCTTTCGTTTGCTCAAAAAAGCCTGCGGTAAAGCGTTCAAACGACTCATTATCAAACATGATTTTGCTTAAATCAGCTTCATCCTCGTTTGCAGAATTACAGATCGTTCGAATAGCGTCTCCATAATCAAACAACAAGCTCCCCGGCATTACTGTGTCCAGATCGACCACACAAACGGCATTCGCTTCGCGATCAAAAAGAATATTGTTGAGCTTGGTATCATTATGGCAAATTCGAACGGGTACAATGCCCGATTCAATATCATCATACAAAGGAATGCAAAGCTTTTTGAACTTTTCAATCAGGCGCAATTCTTCACCCACCCGACTCAAACGCCCTGCCTTATTTTCCTGAACGGCTTCATGGAGTTGTGTCAATCGATATTTCAAATTATGAAAGTCTTTAATAACCACATTCAAAACCGAATCATCATAGTCGGTCAATGATTTTAAAAACTGACCATATCCCACACCTGCTTGATAAACATGTTGCAACGATGGAATCAAATCATGGCTCTCACAATCTCTTATGTAAGTAATCAATCTCCAATAATTTTCTCCGTCAAAATAAAAACTCCCCCCATTTTTAGCAGCGATAAGCTGTAATTCTTTCTGCTTTGGCGGAAGGAGATCGTTATTACTGAAAAAGGTACAAATTGCGGAATAATTATCCATTAAACCTTCAACATCGGGAAAGACATAGTGATTGATCCGTTGCAGAACAAACTCAGAACCATCAACACATTCAACAAAGAACGAATCATTAATATGACCAAGCCCTAAAGGGCGAACACTTTTCAGGGCTTGATCAATATCAAAATGAACAATAATAGCTTTTAATAAATTGCAATTCATTTTTCACTCGCACTACTCAGTTCGCAATCGACTGAAAAATTTAAACAAGAAATATACACCTACAATTGCGACTCCCAGTAGAATACTACCTTGAAGGCTTTCGCCGTAGACATAGCTTCCAATTGAGAAAAGTGAGGAATAAATCACAACAATTCCGATAAATACGCAAAGCAATTGTATTGGCATCTCCCATTTACCTTTGTTTTCTTCCAATTCAACACCTTCGGCTCGTGCTTCTTCAACCACACGCTTCCAACCCGGACCGCCCGGATGTGTACTTTTGTAAAAAGAACGTAATTTTTCTTTGTCTTCGGCAGGCGCGACAAAAACGGTAACAATCCATGAAACGGTGGTAACTCCCACAGCTATCAACAATTTTAGAGCTGAAGGCTCAACCAAATAACCGCTAAAGGTAGCATCATCAACAACGAAAGTCAGGATAATTGCTGTGATGGTAGCCACAACCATAGCCACAATTTCTGTCCACGCATTTATTCTCCACCAGAACCAACGAAGCAAATAGATAGCTCCCGAGCCTGCCCCCGACAGAAGCAAGATATCGAATGCTTGTGATGCGTTATTCAAAAAGGTAAGAGCAAAAATACCGGCAATAAGCATCAATATTACCGTGGTCAATCTCCCCATTCGAACCATTTGCTTTTCAGTTGCTTCAGGGTTTACAAATCGCTTATAGAAATCATTCACAAAATAAGACGATCCCCAATTTAGATGTGTACCGATTGTTGACATATAAGCAGCTACCAACGAAGCAACTACAAGTCCTAACCAACCAGCACCAAGCTTAGTAAGCATAACCGGGTAGGCAATATCATCTTTGAGGTAAGTATCGGAGATGTCCGGAAAATCAGCTTTTATAGAAGCTAAATCGGGATAAACAACCAATGATGCCAGAGCTACAATAATCCATGGCCAAGGACGTAAGGCATAGTGCATAAAATTGAAAAGCAATGTAGCACCGATTGCATTTTTTTCATCTTTTGCAGATAACATTCGTTGGGCAATGTAACCACCACCTCCGGGTTCGGCTCCCGGATACCACACTGCCCACCATTGAACGGCAATCGGAATTATTAGTAGCGATATAAGTACTGAGACATTACTAAAATCGGGAAAGAAGTCGAGTTTTCCTTCTAAAACCGGATTTTCAAGCAGTGCAGACAAGCCCCCCACTTCCGGTTGGTTTACGGCAACAACAGCTGCATACACAGCCCCCGTCATGGCAATGCCATACTGAAAAAAGTCAGCCCAGATAACACCTTTCAATCCGCCAACGGCTGCATAAACCACAACAACAATTGAAGCAGCAACAACAGTTGTAAAGGGAGGAAGTCCAAACATTACATCGCCAATTTTAATAGCCGCGAGCGTTACAGAGCCCATGATTAAGGTATTGAAAAAGATACCAAGATATACAGAGCGGAATCCCCTTAAAAAAGAAGCAGCCTTACCGCTATAACGCAATTCATAAAACTCAAGATCAGTAACTACATTGGAGCGTCTCCACAATTTGGCATAGATAAATACCGTAACCATACCCGTAATTAGAAAAGCCCACCAAGCCCAGTTTTTTGCTACGCCGTCTTCACGAACAAAGCCCGTCACCAAGTTTGGCGTATCGGCTGAAAAAGTACACGCAACCATCGAAATTCCTAACAACCACCAAGGCATTTTACGTCCGCCAAGAAAAAACTCGGAAGCACTTTTGCCCGCCGTTTTTGATGCTACATATCCTATACCCAGAACAATGATAAAGAATATCGCTAATATGACCCAGTCAATGTTTTGTAATTGTACCATAATGTCAAATGCTTATTGAATAATAATTTCATCAAGAAATATCCATGCACGACCTCCTGCTCCGGTATGCCATTTAGGACATTTTTTGATGTTTTTAACTTTTAGTTTAATATACCTTGTTTTTAAATTATCAAATTCTTTTAAGTATTCCACTTTTACTCTTCCATGTTTTTTCGCATCAATTGAAGCGTTTATTGTTGCTGCTTTTTTAAATTGCTTACCATCATCGGATGCGTATATTTCAACTTTCTCAGGTCGGAATATCCAACTTAATCGCCGTTGAAGTGCTGTCAAAAGAATTTTGTGAATCGTTGTTTCTTCTTCTAAATCAATCAGAATGTCGGCATCTGTTCCCTGAAAACCTAAGTAGCACCCATCATCGTAGTATGAAGAACCAACAATACCGTCATTCAAGCGATATGCATAATCTCCTTCCTTAGGGTTATCATATTTTTGGTCAATTCGGATATCCTTAGCAAAAGCAAGGTGCACCAATATGTCACGGGTTGTGTTTATTCCTTGAATTTCACCATCCTTAAACATGGCAGCAGTAACTGTACAGGAAGTATCAATAAATAAAGGTTCTCCATAAATCGGTGAATCTTTGGTTGGCTTACTACCGTCCAAGGTGTATCTGATTTCACCTTTGGTTTGCCCTTCCAATGTTACGCGGAACGATTTCTCAACTTTCTCTATGTTGATGCTTACCTGATAAATGCTTCGTGAATAATTCACATCCATCATATCGAGTTTTGGTCGATGGGCTTCGAATCGCTCAGTAAAATTTTCATAGTCTCTATTCACCGAATCACTCCAAAGAACTTCGGAAAGTGCCATCATTCGAGGCATCATCATGTATTCCACATCTTTTTCATCCGGGAGATATTCCGTCCACACATTTCCTTGTGCTCCCAATATATGCTTGGCTTGTTGCGGTGTAAGCACATGAGGAATAGGTTGATACGAATAAACCTTTTCAAGCGACAAATAGCCACCTATGGCTTTAGGTTCAAACAGTGGATTTCCTTGATAATAATCAAAATAACAATAGGAAGTCGGGGTCATAATAACATCATGCCCTTCCTTTGCTGCCTGAATACCACCATCAATACCTCGCCAACTCATAACTGTTGCTCCGGGCGCAAGTCCACCTTCTAATATTTCGTCCCAACCTATTATTTGACGACCGTGCTTATTCAAGAACTTCTCCATTCTCTTGATAAACCAAGACTGCAACTCATGCTCATCTTTCAGCTTATTATCTTTAATACGTTTTTGACACTTCTTACATTTTTCCCATCTGGATTTTGGACACTCATCACCGCCGATATGAATATATTTTGAAGGAAACAATTCAATAACTTCCAACAAAACATTTTCGAGAAACTCAAAAGTTTCCTCATTTCCGGCACAATATACATCCTCATGAACACCCCACTGACTCATCACCTCAAAAGGACCATCAGTACATGCCAAATTTGGATAGGCAGCCAAAACTGCAACAGAATGACCGGGCATTTCAATCTCGGGAATTATCGTAATAAATCGCGCTTCCGCATAAGCAATAAGCTCTTTTACTTCCTCCTGTGTATAGAATCCTCCATAAATATTGCCATCAGAATCTTTGCGGAAAGATGAAACCTCAGTCAACTTCGGATATTTTTTTATTTCAATCCTCCAACCTTGATCTTCGGTTAAGTGCCAATGAAAGGTGTTCATCTTGTACATAGCCATCATATCAATATACTTCTTGATAAAATCAACTGTATAAATATGACGACCAACATCCAAGTGCATCCCTCTGTAAGCAAATATCGGTTCGTCTTGAATAGATACAAACGGAAGACGAACATTCTCTTTGGCATCAAGCGGCAACAATTGTAAAAAAGATTGAACACCATAGAAAATACCCGCTTCGGTAGAAGCACTTATTACGATTCCTTTTTCGTTGATCAACAAACTGTAGGATTCTGTCTTCGCATTCGCAATGCTCGTATCAAGAATTAATGAAATGGAAGCCTCTTTATTTTGCGAACTTTTTAAATCCCAAGTTGTATAATTTTTAACTCCTTTTTGTAAAAATGCCTGTATTTCTTTCAGCTTATTGTCATTGATATAAATATCTGATGAAACATTAACATCGTAATAGCCCGCCCCAATTTCCATAGTTTTCGGCATCGGGATAATGGAAACATTATCAACCATAACGCTAGTTTTCTCTGATTTACACGCCTGCAAAACAGCGAATAAGAATATCAGATAAAATATTTTTTTCATAGGTGTTTTTTATTTTATAAACTCAATCCAATAAATAAAACGATACGCTCTGAATGGTATTGAATACTGCGGATGAGCTTTTGCTCCCCAACTATTATCGCCACCAACGCCCATTTGCATTAGGTCAACATGAACGGATATAAAATCATCACGCTTAACATCAAACATGTGTTTATAATTGGATCGTTTGCCTTGATCCAATGTCTCCATTGACACATCCATTGCCGAAAAGCTAAGATATCGATCCGTGCTAATGCGTATTCCTTCGCCTTCTTTATTGATTAGTTTCAGCCAACGCGTATCGGTTTTATAACCATTTTCTTGCGGACGCACGTAAGGATAAAACTGGTCTGATACCTTAGACGAATATACATCTACAAAACTGGCTGTTTTTCTATCGTTATAGTTTTCAATAGGTCCGCGACCATAATAAACCAAGCTGTCGTATTCTTTTCCTACACGGAAACGTGTTCCAAACCTCGCTAAGTTCGGATATGGTGAAATATTAGAGACAATGCGCATACCGGCACCTTGTTTCATCTGATTTGCAACAACTCTTCGGTTCTCAGCCTCAAAATCATAATGAACAATCAGTCCTACTCTTTGCTGTTTATCTACTCCAAATATTTCATTTTCAGACAATACTCTCTTGAATATTTTCACATCATCAACTTCTCCACGGAAAAGTCTTGTACCTTCTTTATACCCAAACATAAAGTTGTCGCCATCCACGCGTATTGCATTTGCTTTTTCAAATGCCTTTTGTTCAACCAATTTGTTATTCACATACAAATTCAGAATTCCGGCTTTCTTGTCGTAAGTTATGGCGATGTCGTACCACTTGTTTGTTTCAAATTCATACTTAGAAACAAAATAATCACTTCCATAAAGGTAAAAACCAATGTGATTGTCACTCATTTGGAGGTGCAATCTTTCGGGCGCCCAATCGATATGATTCCACAAGCCTTGGCGTCCTTCCAAATGATCAAACTTGATTCGCGCCATGTAGGTCATCGACTGTAGCAATCGCTTTTGTTTAAATTTTCCTTGAAGGTAAAACGGTTCTTCCTTGGTAAATTTCAAAGCCTTTGAATCCTTATCAGATTTTGTAAACACATTCCAAGACCTTAGGCTTTCTTCTCTCGGAATCAATGATTCAGTAACCTGAATTTTCCCGTCCGCACTCACGAGGTAAACCATTTGGAGGTCAGCTTTAACATCATCGAGCTTGTACGAAGATATAACCTTAACCTTCGATTTGTCAATCACCTGATAAAACATAGAATCGAAATCAGGCTTGTACGATGCTTTTCGCCACACTTTAAGTCGCTCATCCATGCCGTTTCCAAAATCATTATCTATGGGAGCTCTCCAGAAGTTTGGTGTCAGATCGCCGGTAACAACCTTTTTCTTGTTGGACGTAACAGCAAATAAGGTCCCCTTCTTTTTAGAGAAAACAAAACGATAATCCTTCGTTTCAAGCATAAGAACTTTATTCAAATCGCGGACTTTCAGCTTGGTCAAATTATCGGATTTCGAAGATGCTATAACATTCTGTGCTACTTGAAGTTCCAACTGTTCTTTAGCGACTTGATGTCCTTCATTCAGAATCTCATTTCCCTCTTTCAGGTGCGCATAAAAGTTAATGTAATAGTCTTTACTTTTATCAAAAACAGGCAGTTCAACATCAAAAAACATAGAATCTTGTGCCGGAAGTTGAATATCATCAAGTTTTCCGGATGCGAGCACAGTACCCTCACTCTTTATCTCATACCTGAAATCAAAATTATCAAGATCGGTAAAAAAGAACTTATTAATTAACTGAAACGTTCCTGCATTTTTAGTTTTCTTAAAACCAATATTTTGATACACTTTTTTCACCTCATAAATTGCAGGATGAAGTTCTCTGTCAGGACCTACAATACCATTGAGACAGAAATTTCCGTCACTAAACGTTCCTTCCGGACCATAATCGCCCCCGTAAGTATAATACGGTTCTCCATCTTCGGTAGTTTCACGCATTCCCTGATCTACCCAGTCCCAAATACACCCGCCTTGAAGGTTCGGATATTTTTCAATAACATCCCAATAGTCTTGCAGATTACCATTGGAATTTCCCATTGCATGTGAGTATTCACACATAATTAATGGCTTTTGAGAAGGCGATTTCCCATACGATTCAATATGTTCGATTGATGAATACATTGGGCAATAAATGTCGGTATTTGCACCTTGCAAGGCTCGTTCATAATGAACAGGTCGAGTTAAATCCCTATCTTTAATGTATTTGTATGCTTTTGTAAAATTAACGCCATCACCGGCTTCATTTCCCATTGACCAAATAATCACACTCGGATGATTTTTATCTCGTTCGAGCATTCGATCAATACGATCGAGATGCGATTTTTCAAAAACAGGATTATTTCCTAAAGTCCTATTCGGAGCATAGCCCATTCCATGTGATTCGATATTTGCCTCATCAATAATATAAATCCCGTACTTGTTGCACAGCTCATACCAATACGGATCGTTTGGATAGTGACTTGTACGCACAGTATTGATATTAAACTCTTTCATCAATTTAATATCATATTCCATTGATTCGCGACTGACCACATGACCATAAGAAGGATCATGCTCGTGGCGGTTGACTCCTTTCAAAAGTACGGGTTGACCGTTGATCAATAATTGTCCGCCCTTAATTTCTGATGTTCTAAAGCCCACATCATGCTTCACAACCTCTAACAATTCATCCTTATATTTCAAGGAAAGAACAGCAGTATATAAATTAGGTGTTTCAGCCGTCCACTTTAAAGGTGCTTTCACTTTTTGCTTTATCGAAACAGTATATGTGGAATCCTTACGAGGAAAATTAACTTGACGTTGTTTTTTAAACACTTCTTCACCATCAGGATTGTATAGCTTAACTTCCAGATTGTATTGATTTTTTTTCTTGGCATGATTTTCCAATACAACTTGAATATCGAACATACCATTGGTATAGTTCTCTTTTAAGCCTGACTTGATAAAGAAATCTTGAATAAATGTTTTAGGTCGAGCATGAAGAAACACATCTCTTTCAATACCGGATATTCTCCAAAAATCCTGACACTCAAGGTACGAACCGTCCGACCATCGGTATACTTCAACAGCTATTTTATTATTTCCTTTTTGGATAAAATTAGAAATATTAAACTCGGCAGGTGTTTTTGAACCTTGACTGTAGCCCACATACTTTCCATTTACCCACAAGTAAAATGCCGATTTCACAGCACCAAAATGAATAAATACTTCTTTGTTTTTCACCCAATCATCACCAAGGCTAAAGGTCTTCACATACGAACCTACAGGATTGTGATCGTGCGGAACTACCGGAGGCTGAGGGTTGGAAGTCCACTCATAAGTTTGATTTACATAAATTGGAACTCCATAACCTTCAAACTCCCAGTTAGAAGGTACTTTTATGTACTCCCAATTATCAACATTGAAACTTCCCTTATAAAAATCAATTGGTCGAGCAGCCGGATTTTTCGACCACTTAAATTTCCAATCCCCATTAAGGCTTCGATAATTTGGTGATGCTTGATCTTGTAATTCAAAAACAGATTCTTCATCGGGGTACGAAACAAACCATGCATGAGCTTTATTTCTATTTTGCTCAACAACAGCAGGGTCTTCCCATTCTTTTACGGCAAACTGAGCATAGACTATGCTGTTTCCGAAGAGTAATAATAATGCAATTAGTAATAATGTAACTTTTTTCATCTGTTTAAAGTTTTGTAACCACACTAAAAATGGGAGATAAAGTTTTATTGTCTCCCTGTGTGTCTTAATATTTATCTCAGACATCGTCTGTTTCATAATTAGTTCTATTTGAACGCTTGTTTTATACTTCTTTGAGCAAGATGCCCCATTTCGTATTAATTATTGATGTTTTTTATTCTTGAAAGCTGCAAATAGGGCGATCACAAGAATTACAATTAGCGTATACCAAACATACATCGGCATTGGTGCCGGCTCACCCTTGGCATAGCTATGAAGCCCTGCCAACAAATAATTCACACCAAAATAAGTCATTAAAACTGAGCCGTACGACAGCAATGTTAAGAGGTTAAAGACAAAGCGACTATTCAATCCCGGAATCATTCGCATGTGCGTCACAAATGAATAAACCAGAATCGTCACCAAAGACCAGGTTTCTTTAGGATCCCATCCCCAATAGCGACCCCACGATTCATTTGCCCATATTGCCCCCAAGAACGTTCCAATCGTAAGCATGTACAAGCCAACAGTAAGTGTCATTTCGTTGATGATGGAAATATGCTCAATCACAGTATGTAATCGGATTTTATTCTTTTCATTTAAGAACAAATAAACAAGTAAATTAAACAATGCCAATATCGCACCTAAACCAAGAAAACCGTAGCTAGCGGTAATAACAGACACGTGAATTGTCAACCAATAGGATTTTAATACGGGTACCAAGTTTGTTATTTCCGGATCCATATAGGTCAGGTGAGCTACCATCAACGCCATTGATGCTAAAACGGATGTTGCTGCCAAGCTTATCAATGCACGACGCGAAAAAACAAGCCCCGCCAAGAATGTTGCCCAAGCAATGTAAATCATACTTTCATAGCCATTACTCCAAGGCGCATGACCGGAAATATACCATCTCAACCCAAGCCCATAAGTGTGAAAAAGAAAAGCAACAATCAGCAAGGCTGAGAGTATGCGACGCACCCACTTAAACTCTTTCCCCGGACGAAGAACCCCAATAAACAAGACAATCAACAACAAGATTCCGGCAATAAGATAAACACGCCCGACACGATCGAATATATCACTTTCATTATAGAAAGTTTCGAGTTGTTTGAGTTTTTCACCGGGCAAAACCGATTGACCGTATTTCGATTGATAATCTCCAATTGCTTTGAGATATTCCTCGGCAGTAGTCCAATCCGATGAAGATATTCCTTCACGAACGGCTTGCAAATACATTGGAACAATATTTTTCACAAATAGGGAATCCTCTCCCTTGATTTTATTGATATACTCAAAACCTGTACTCCATCCTTGTGTCGAATCATTTGGTGTTGGGAAAAAACGTACGTACTGACCTCGAACAAGGGAATAAAAAATATTCATTCGTTCATAGACTTTCATCACTTCCTTATCGAAGGTTGTGCGTTTTCCGGGTTGTTTAGCATAAGCATCCTCCACCTCTGAACGAAGTCTGTAACTCTTTGTGACTGTATCAAGAAGGTCAATGTATGAAACATATTTCCCTTCTTGTCCGAGGTATTTCATTATTTCTTTATGACCTACACGCAACAACTTTACATTCGCCCAACTCACAGGATCAGCCATCACTCCTAAGAATACCTGTTGATGTGTTAAGCCGTGAAATTTTTCTTTTCTACACAGTTTTCGCACAACTTCGCTGCTCAAAGTATTTAACGGCTCAAACCTTCCTTGAGGATCTTGAACCCACAACATTCCAAATTTCTCTGCATGAGCAGCATCAGGATAAGTCTTGATATTCGCATTATCTTGAGCAAATGAACCGGACACGCTTCCTAAGCCAAAAAGCATAAGCAACAAAACTGTTCGAATGCTTTTTCGGTCTTCTCCCAATTTAAGAGCTCGGTGGTACAAAGCTCTGAATCGACTGCCACGACTGAATATTGACAGCAACATACCTAAACTCATCAGGAAATACCCCAGATAAGTTACGATCGTACCCCATTCATCATGATTCACCGTCAAGGTCGTTCCTTTTTCATCGGTATCGTACGATGCTTGATAAAACCGATAACCTTTATGATTTAAAATATGATTCATATAAATTTCATAATCAAACTTATCTGCACCATCCACTACTTTAACCTTACTCAAGTAAGAAGACGGACTTTCGGAACCGGGATACCTTTCCATAACAAAATCTTCCAACCGTATTTCAAAAGGCAATTCTAATGTTTTCGCACCATAAGCAATACTTACCGTTGCATTGTTAACCTTAACAGTCCCCGGCATCATGCCGACACCATTTTTTCCGGCAATAAGAAGATTACGCGATTGATTGCCGCTTCTGACCAAGAAGTTAAACACATCATTATTGTTGACGGTCGGGTCAGAAACAGATGTATACGCTATGCTTCCGGCATCGTAATAATCCACCAAAACCATTCGGACTTGACCACTTTCATAAATTTGTCCGGTTTTAAATTCCACCATCGTATTATTCGGAATTGTATCACCAAGCCCCGACATCATTTGGATAATCACGATCGGAAATGGAGAAGTCATAAATAATTTACCATCACGCGTGGTATATTTAATTGCCATTGTATCGGGCTCAACACCGTTCAGCACAAACTGTTGACCATGCAAAAGCAACGCTTCCTTATCTTGTAAGATTACATCTTTTCGGCTAATAAAATCGGATATGGCAACACGCATCATCGGAACACCTTTATCGTCCTTTTGAATCGTCTCAACAGCATTGGGAATATAATCCACAAGTTCTATTTCATAGTCGGAACTCAAAGATACATTGTGGGAAAAAGACACGGAAGTTGACGGAGTGTACCTAACTTGCTTGCTAAAATGATAATCCTCATCGGCTTCTTTAATATTGATGTCAACATAAGTTTTGGCAGATAAAAAAGTATTGCGTTGTTCACCTTCACGCAGATTCATAGATCCTTCAAATCCAATAAATCGAGTAACACCTGCTCCCAAAAGGATAAAAACAAATCCAAGATGGAACAACGTAACCGTAAATTTCCGCTTTGTAAACATGCGGTAGTTTATTAAACTCCCGATTAAATTAACTGCACCGAGAAATAAGAGCACATTAAACCAAGTATGGTTATATACCAAAACCTTTGCAGCTTCAGTACCACTATCTCGTTCAATGATTGTTGCGAAGCCAATTGAAAATGCAAAAATCAAGGTTATCACCCCCATCAATTCCATTGAACTCAAAAAGCGTAAGATTCGTTTTAGCATAGCCTGTTATTTATAATTCGTATTGATCTTGACAAAGGTAATGAAAACAATCATTTGCCTCAAAAACCGACACATAATTTTCTTTAGCTGTTCTTAGAGCAGGAAAAAAATGATGTATCTTTGTGCATCAAAATTATCATACACTATGGCTGAAAATATCATTGAATTTCAAAATGTTTCTATTTTTCAAAAACAAAACCTCATACTCAGCGAAGTTGATTTAAGTTTGGCTAAGGGAGAGTTCGCATATATCATTGGTAAAACAGGTACCGGAAAAAGCTCCATACTCAAAACTTTATATGCCGAATTGCCCATCAATGAAGGCTCTGCTTTTGTTGCCGGATACGATCTTAGAAGTATCAAGAAAAAAGAAATACCCTATTTGAGAAGAAAATTAGGCATTGTTTTTCAAGATTTTCAACTTCTGAGCGATCGCAGTGTATTTGACAATTTAAAGTTTGTGTTCAAAGCTACAGGATGGAAAGACAAAGTAAAAATTACGGATCGAATCAATGAAGTACTCACGAAAGTTGGTATTGAAACCAAAGGACACAAGTTTCCTCATCAACTCTCAGGCGGCGAGCAACAACGTGTTGCCATCGCCCGCGCACTATTGAACGACCCCGATCTGATTCTTGCAGACGAGCCAACCGGAAACCTAGACCCCGAAACCTCTGAGGGAATCATGCAGCTACTGGTTGAAATTTCAGCAACAGGAAGAGCTGTACTGATGGCTACACACGATTATTCGCTATTTCGCAAATTTCCGGCAAGAACAATGAAATGCGAACACGGAAAAGTTTTGCATCCAAAGTTACAATACAAATAGCCCCTTATAAAGTTGAACATTTATGGAATATTATATTAAGAATATAACCTTATTTTTCTTAGCTATTCCGTAAATTACAACTTCGAGATATTGATGTATTAAAATAAAATTTAAGTGATTTTTCTTTTGAATTACGAATAAAAATATTAACTTTGGGGCATTACAAACCAGATTTTGTTTGAAGGTCTCACCATAAAGTTAGGACAGGTTAGCAAGGGAAATACCTAAAGTTATACAATGACTTTTAAGCATTTTCATAAATTTAAAAATTATGAGAGCTATAAAATTAACAATTATCGCTGTTTTATTCGTAACAATTAACGCAAGTGCTCAATTCTTCGCAGGAGGAGTCGCCAATCTATCAGCTTACAATGGTAAATCTGAAAAACCCAAAACTCAAGAGGTATCCCACTCTTCTTATGGCTTTAATCTAGCCCCTGAAATAGGGATGATAATTTCCGACAAATTAGCAGCAGGAGTTGGTGTTCACTTGGGCATGTCCGATAGACAAAGACAAAAAAATAATGATATACATACAAATTTTGGGGTGAATCTTTTTACCGATTACACCATTGCTACATTTGGAAGATTGAACATCATAACGAGAGCTAGTTTACCACTTAAATATAAAAGAATTAGTGAGAAATTTGAAGACTCTAAGGTTGCTACGACTTCTGATTTTTCTTTCGGACTGGAAGTGTCTCCTTTAATGACTTATGATTTGACTGACCGTTTTGAACTGGTGACAACTCTTAACTTTATGTCGCTAAAATTACATATCAGCTCCAGTACTCATAAATTGGAGACTAGCGGTGATGAATCTAAAAAATCGCACCTTTCTTTTCATGCAGGTGCTAATTCCAGAAAATTTATTGACACCGGTGCTATAAATATTGGAATACGATACAAGTTTTTATAGTTTTTTGTTTTTAGCTGAAAAGACTAATGTAGTGCCCGCACAACAAATACGGGAATTAGCAAAGAGTTTGGTTGAAACATTCGATTCGGGACTTGCAAAACATGAAAAATGAGAACACATTCAAGCAAATAATCGTTTTTCAACGCAAGCACAATGAAGAAGCCGGACTTTACACACCAACTGTAAATACCCTTGCATATTTTTAGTAAAGTAAAGTAAAAGAGACAGTCTTAAAAAATAAAGGCTGTCTCTCTTTTTTGTTTAGTAAATCAGATGAATCAGCTTTTCGGCGTTATGAATGTTACTGTAATAACTATTCAAATGTTTTTTTCTGTCTCGAATATCTTGATCCGTAAATGATTTTTCAAAAAGCTTTATCAATTCCGATAATTGCGTTTCTTTCGTATTGGCAACAATACAGGCTTTCTCCAATCCACTGCCATTCAGCATGGTTTGATTCACAAGATTAAAACGTCCTTTAAACAAGGTATTCAACAATTTAAGTTTAAGCCCTGTTCCTTGAAAAGTAACAAGCATATTAACATGGGCATTCTGAATCAGATGATTCATCGTAGCATCGTCCGGGGAGTCAAAAAGACTAACGTTAGAATATTTCTCAACCTGTTTCTTCAGCAAGGCAGTAGGCTCTTTGCCCGCAATGATAAACGGAATTTGTGTTTTGGAAAAAATGGAACGAATCAAATATAAGGCTGCTTTTTCATTTTCGGCAACACTCAGGTTTCCATGATACAAAGCATAATCGCCCTTTCCTGTGAGTATATCAAAAGCATTGTTAGCGTGAAAGCACGGAATAAAATGAACATCTTTATTCGGAAAGTTATTTTCCAAATAATCTTTATCGCTTTGAGAAACGGTGACCATTAAATCGGCATGAACCAATATTTTTTGAAACAAATACAAACGAAGACTTTCAAGCAAAAAATAAAGCTTATTGCCAATATTTTTATCCGCCTTAAACAGGCTGTAATAATAATGATGCTCAATATTTGCTTCTCTATAAATTTTTTTCCTGCCTTGAAGACGTTTATCATCAATAATTCCGCAGGAATGCAAGCCTTCAAACAAAATTGGATAATCATCATTGAGGAGGTTCTCAACCAGTTCTTCCGACTCTCGACTTTTGACAATATAAGGTTTTACGGAAAATGCCGATTGAAGCCCTGTTTTGCGGTGATAATAGTGAACACTCTCGCAAAACTCTGTAAGCTTCACTTCCGGCTTACGATCGCCATAAATAAAATTATGCAAATGAATCTTCACTCCTTTTAAAGCTAAGGCTCTAATTTTATAAAACACATCAATCACTCCTCCATAACTTGCAGGATAAGGAATTGCAAATGAAATAACATGCAAATGTTTAGTTGAATTTTCCATAAATTACATCAAGAACCTTTTCTTCATTTTCCCAACACAGCTCATTGGCTGCTAGTTTAAGAGCACTTTTCCGGCGTTTAAGTTGCTTTTCGTCTGCCAACATTGTCTCAATTTTTTTCGCGATATGTTTAGGTTCATGATTTTCAATAAAATCACCGACATCATATTTCCGAATTATTTTCGCAATTTCAACAAGATCCGAAGAAAGAACAGGTATGCCGGCACGGATATAATCAAAAAGCTTATTGGGCAAACTGAAACGATAGTTTATATTGGTGTCTTTATCAAAGGTAATTCCCAAATCGGAAACCATCGTATACTGCATCATTTTTTCATAAGGCATTCGCGGATAAAACAAAACACGATCTTCAATACCAAAATCCACAACATTCTGTTTCAATGTGTCAATCACATCACCACCACCAACAATAAGCAAAAGATGATTGCTCAAGTAGCGCATTGCTTCAACAGCCTCCTCACCCCCACGATCAATATTTATGCCTGAACCTTGAAGAATAATCAATTTTTTATCATCCGGAAGTCCTAACTCTTTCCTGGTCAAAGTTTGAACTTCTTTAGATTTTGGAGGAATATTTCTAACGACTGCCAATTTCTTGCCATATTCTTTTTCATACAAGTCGGCAATCGATTTATTAACCGTTATAATGTACTGCAAACGAGGAAACAACATTACCTCAATACGCTTCCACACTTGCTGCACAAACTTTCGATTTACCAACTCAGGGGTTTCCGTAAAATACTCGTGACTATCATAGATTAATGCTTTTCGCTTTAGTTTGGAAACCAAAAAATTGGGCAATAAGGTATCCAAATCATTGGAAAGAAACAGGTCGGCTCTGATAAAAAGCAACTTGAAAAATAAACGAATCGTGTATTCTGCATAAAACAAAGGTCCTTTCTCGAACAAAAGTTTCATGCGGACACATGTATACGGTCGAACATCCATTTCGGGACTCGTCCGTTGTTTTCGCCCGATAAGAACAACTTCAAAATTTTTATTGTGAAGATAGTTACACACCTTCTTAACACGCTGATCTGTAACTAAATCATTAATAACCGAAACTACTACCCTTTTCAATATTTTTTATTTCCGCGAAGGTAGTGATTTTATATCATACCTCAAACCTTACACACTTTATGAGATGTTACCATCATCCATCGCCCATTTTCAACTGATCAATCTCTTCCGCTGAAAGCCCCGTTTCTGCAATTATTTCATCAATGGGTTCACCGTACTTAATCATCTTTTTCGCAAGTTTTCGCTTCGCTTCTTCCTCTCGCTGTCTCGCCACTTCCTCTCGCTTTCTGGCTACTTCCTCTCGCTCCTTCGCTGCCTCTTCCCGAAGTTTTGCTTCTTCCTTTTGTCTACGCTCCTCTTCTTTTTGCTTGCGTTCTTCCTGCTCTCGCTCCAAAGATTCGGCTAAGAGTTGTTCTCTCGAAATTTCTTCGTCAATGTAATCTTGCTCCATTTGTACCTTGCGTAGTAACTCTCCGTTTAAGGTTGCGCGCTTCAAGCGTTCGATGATTGGTAATAACTCCGACTGGAACTGCTCTTCATCAATGTCGATCACGATATTCGCTGTTTCGCCCGTGAACTTCTGAATAAACAATTTGATCAGCTGCTCCAACAAAATGGAGTGCCCGGTTTTAAGCTCTTGATTGTCTTTTGCTACCAAAATATAGCTCTTGTGATTTAAGAGGTCGATAAAACCGCTCTTGACATCTATAACCTCATTCGTCATCATATCAACAACCTGAGGCAGAACTTTAACCGCTCGATTTTCAAACTCCGAAAAACCAAAGCCAACAATGTAAACCGCTACCAAAGGAAGCATCTTGGTGGTTTCACCGTCCTTCGTTTTTATGGTTTCGTGGCGCGCATAATTGCTTGCCAAGTAATTTCTAAATCGACTTATCGGGTTCGGGCTGTTGTATTTTTGTACTTCCACCAATACGGTTTTGGTTTCGTTGTT